>Ga0163162_10000605_pt1 | contig 33245 bp, 34 predicted proteins | sample S55metaG_FD_115310 | JGI IMG/M metagenome (GOLD analysis project Ga0163162, IMG submission 115310) | Switchgrass rhizosphere microbial communities from Kellogg Biological Station, Michigan, USA - S5-5 metaG | ecosystem: Host-associated > Plants > Roots > Rhizosphere > Soil | place: USA... | reverse complement strand
GCTTCCGTGGAATTCATCGCTGGCGGTGCGCTATACGTGGGACCAGACCAAGAGCGATTCGCCGATCGGCCAGAGCGTCCTGAACGGCACGGGCTCATCGGCTTTCCTGCCGGTCCTGCCGAGCACCGGCACCTTCAACGGTAACGAACAGCGACAGACGTTCACCGCGGGCTGGACCGCTTACCCGAGCAACAAGCTCGAAACCCGCCTGTATTACAACTGGCAGCAGATGCGCAACAAGGGAACGCAGGTCACGTTCTGCGCTTCCGACGCCTCGTCCTGCGGCGGCATCTCACAGAACCATCTCTGGGACTACGACAAGCAAAACGCCGGGATCGAGGCTCGCTACCGGGTCAACCGGGCCAATCGCCTCACCGGCGGCTACGACTACAACCATATTACGCAAAACCGGTTCGACTTCGACGACACCAGCACGAACACGCTTTGGGCGGAATGGCAGAACACGTCGGTCGACGACCTGACGGCCAAGGTGCGCTACAGCTATCTCGATCGCCGCTCTAACTTCCTGCTTGGCAACGTCGGCGTGGACGCCAACGACCCGGCCTACTTGCAGCGCTTCGTCCGGACGTTCGATCTCGCCCCGTTGACGCAAAACCGTGTGAAGGTCGACCTGGATTGGGCGGCCGCAGACAGCCTCGGCGTGGGTTTCGAGTACCTATATAAGGACAACAACTACAAAACGACGATGCTTGGCCGCAACGGGGACACGCGCAACGAAGTGTATGTAAACGTCAGCTACGGACTACCGGCGTCGTGGCGCGTGACGCTGTTCGGCGACTATGAGGCGGTCAGTTACGACTCGTCCCATCGCAACGTCGGCGTCGGTTCGTGCGACGCCAACACCGGGCCGAACTGCTTCGATCCCGGCGCGCCGCCGTCGTCGTCATCCTACAACTGGAACGCGACGGTCAAGAACAACAACTGGATGATCGGGGTTGCGGGCGACCTGCCGGTGAATGAAAAATTCAAGCTCACAGGGTCGATCATCTACGAGCAGGCCAGCGGCACGTCGGACATGACGTCGCAGAACAATTTCGGCAACCCTCTGCCGCTCTCGAACTACCCTAACACGAAGATCACGTCGGTCGACGTGAAGGGCATCTATGTGTTCGACAAGCACTGGTCGGCCACCGCAGGGTATGCATATCAGCGATACAGCTATTCCGACGATCAGTTCAACGGTTACACGAACACGATTCCCTTCCCTGGGGTGACGACCAACACGTCCCAGAGCTACCTCAACGGCTGGAACGCCAACATACCGTACAACGCCAATATCTTCTACCTGACGGCGACGTACGTATTCTGAGCGCCCGGCGCCACCGAACGGCGCGCGGGCGCACCCCATGGTCCTCAGCGGGGGATCGGGACGACCTCACCACCATCGGTCGGGCGGTGCATATGCTCCGCGCGCGCCACAAAGGCATCGATCAGCGCCGTCGCAACGTGATCAAAGACGGGCCGCGCGAGCCCTGCGCTGAGGCGACCTCCTAGTTCGTACTGGAAAACGAACTCGACCTTGCATGCGGCCGGTGCCAGGGAAGTAATGTGCCAGTCGCCCTCGAAGCGGCGGAACGGCCCTCGCTCCAGACGGACGCCAAGCCATTCCGGACGCCGCTTGGGATTGCGCGTCGTGAAGCTGAAGCAGACGCCGCGATAGTCGACCCGGATTTCGGCGGCGACGACCGCGTCGTCACGCGCAAGAATGGTCGTACCGACGCACCACGGGACGAACGCCGGATAGTGCTCCGCAGCCTCGATCAAATCGAACATGGCTGCCGCAGGGAAGCCGACGAGCGCTGACCTGCGGAGCTGCATCGCGGGCATCGCAGCGCGGCTGCCGCCGCGGCCGCGCCGTCAACGTGTCACTGCGCCAGCACCCACTGCACGATGGTCTTTACATCGGCAGGGCTCGCCTTGGTCGCCGGATGCCCCTTGCCGCTGGTGAGCTTCGCTACCAGCGTCTGCTCGGCGTCGGCCTTCCCCTTGTACTTGGCGGCGACATCCTTGAAGGCAGGGCCGACCTTCTTGCTGTCGACGGCATGGCAGTTCAGGCAACCGTCGGCTTTGGCCATGGCTTCGGATGCCAGGACCGGCCCCGAGCACGCGAGGGAAATCAGAGTCATCAATACAATCGACGTATGCTTCATGAATCTCCTCTTCGGTTGACGCCTCACCAGGTCCGCGCGCGAGATACCGGACCAGCGAAGGCAACATTACGATAGCACACCGCCGCGCTCCGGGCGACGCATCGCGCGGGTCGGTTTGCCACCATTTTTACAGTGTCGGACTGCAGTGCTGCAGTGCGCCAACGGACTTACCCCGGTGCCTTGTGGGCAATGCCCTTGTGACAGTCGATGCAGGTCGCTTCGCCCGTCAGCGTCTGCTTATGCATCGGCTGCAGGAATTCCTGCTGCTTGGCGATCACCTCGGGCGTGAACGCGTGGCAAGTCCGGCAATTCGCCGAATTTGTTTGCTTAAACTCCGCCCATACGTGCTCGGCGAGTCGGGGACGCTCGCGGTTGAATTTCTCCTCGGTGCTGATAACGCCACGAATCTCGCCGATGGCGTCCTTCACCCCGGCCTTCGCCTTGTACCAGAGCAGCTGCGGGTAGTCGTGCGGAATGTGACAGTCGTGACAGCCGGCGCCGACGCCCTTTGAATTGATCGCGTGGCTGCTCTGCCGATATTCGGCCGCAACCCATTGCATCGAGTGGCATGCCCCTGCGCAGAATGCATTGGTGCCGGTCGCCGCGACCATGACCTGCGTGCCGATGACGCCGCATGCGCCGACGACGAGCCCGATAAGTAATAGGGTAAGCACCGACCACCTCGCACTTGGCGACGTGAGCCGCTTCCATGCGGATGCTCCGCGACCGTCCTTGCGTTTGCCGCCCCCCAATGAGTCGCTCATAGAACCTCCTTCATCGAAGTCGCCCGATGTGGTCGTGCTTATGGTGCCCCTGCTGCGCAGCGCATAGCATAGCGCAACTCAACCCGAACCGATCAGAAGCTGAAATCAGCGGCGGCTCGATACAACTGTGCCGGTCGCTGCGGCCCTCGCACATACTCTCCTGGTACCAGAACCAGAGTTGGCTGGTCGGCGATCTTGCGCCGGAACGCGCCCTTGTCGAGCTCCCGTCCGAGGATAGCTTCACAGGCACGTTGCAGGTCGGTCAGCGTGAACTTGGCTGGCAGCAGGTGCAACGGTAGCGCGCCCCGCTCCACCTTGTCCTGCAGCGTCGCCAATGCCCTTGCCAGTAATTTCGCATGGTCAAAGGTCAGCCGGTGCCCAGGACGCTCGGGATCGCACCACTCGATGGCCTCGGTCTTGTCGCCGGCCACCGCCTGGACCTGGTCGCTCGGCAGGAGCGCGTAATACAGGACGCTCACCGACCATCCCCGCGGATCGCGGTCGGGTCCGCTGCTGGTGGTCACTTGCTCAAGGTGAGGCAGCACCACCCGCGTCTTGCTCGCCAGCGCCCGAAGTGCCGCGTCGTCCACGTTGCGGTCGAGATCGGGTTTGAGGACGGTGCCGGGTAGCGCCCACCCCCCTGGGGTGGGATTGTTCGCTCGCCGAATCAGCAACACCCGCAGTCGGTAGTCCGCCAGCGTGAAAAGAGCCACGTCGGCGGTGACGATAGGGAAGAGGCGTTTCCTGGGCTCGCTCACTTATTTGCTTTTCGTCAATATGTCAGGTACCATAGTGACATACTACCACTAAGAAGGATCCAAATGAACTATGACGTAATCGGCGATATCCATGGCCACGCAGACAAACTGATCGCCCTGCTCCGCAAAATGGGTTACCGGCACCGCATGGGAGCCTGGCGCCATCCTGAAAAGAAGGCGATCTTTGTCGGCGACTTCATCGACCGCGGGCCGGGTCAGTTGGAAACCATCCGAATCGTCCGCGAAATGCTCGATGCGGAGACAGCCAAGGCGGTGATGGGCAATCACGAGCTCAACGCCATCGCGTGGTACACGCCCGATCCCGCCTCCGACGGTGAGCATCTGCGCCGCCGAATCCCCAAGAATCACAAGCAGCACAAGGCATTCCTGGACGAGGCCGAAAACGACTCGGACCTTCATCGAGAGCTCGTCGACTGGTTCCTGACGCTGCCTCTCTGGCTGGACCTTCCCGGCTTGCGGGTCGTTCACGCCTGCTGGCATCCGCGCTACATGGCGGAGATCGAATGTCAGCTGACTCCGGAGCGGCGACTCGATCCCGCTCTCGTCGTCGCAGCGAGCCGGCGCGGGTCGATGGAGTTTCGCACCATCGAGACGCTGACCAAAGGAGTGGAAATCGATTTGCCTGCCGGCCACCAATTCCACGACAAGGATGGCCACGCACGTCACAACGTCCGGACCCGGTGGTGGGATTCCTCCGCGACCAGCTACCGCAGGGCCGCAATCATCGACTCGCCAACGCAGGAAAAACTGCCCGATACACCGATTCCAGAATCGGCTCTGGTCGGCTATGACGGCACCAAGCCCGTGTTCTTTGGTCATTATTGGCTGGAGGGTAACCTACAGCCACTTCTACCCAACGTCGCCTGCGTGGATTACTCCGCCGGCAAGGGCGGCCCGCTGGTTGCCTATCGTTGGGAAGGCGAACCCGAGTTAAGCGCAAGTAGTTTTGTCAGCACTTGAGCCTACAAATCATGATTGAAAGGATTCAATTGAGCGGAGGGCAGATGACAGAAGCGAGCGTGAAGAAGTATGTCGTTTCGGCATACGAAAATTCGGAGATACCAGAGCCATGCTGGATCGACGAGGGTGTTTTCGATTCTCCCGACGACGCGATTCGTTGCGCCGAGGGGATTGTTGACCGCTCGCTCTCCGGGTTCTTTGAACCTGGCATGGGCGCCAAGGATCTACGGAGCTCTTATTTGTGTTACGGGGAAGTGCCGGCGATCTTCAACAATAAGGGCCTGAAGTTCGAGACCTACGAGTACGTTTACCGGCGCATCCGCGAGCTGACTGGCGAGAGCGAGTGGGAGCCAACGTAGCACGCGAACGCCGCATCCTGGCCGCGATACCCTCACTTTCTCGGCGACCACATTGGCGTTTCGAGTTACGCTATGTGGACCGTCTTTCCTAAAGCGTGGATCAATTCAATGTATCCCAATACCCTGCTTTTCATCCATGGGGCCTGGACGCCAGCCGCCTCCGGCCGCAGCCTGCCTGTCGTCAATCCTGCTACTGGTGAGCAGATCGGCACGGTCGCTCATGCCGAGCGCGCTGATCTCGATCGTGCTCTTGAAGCAGCCGACAAGGGCTTCAAGGTCTGGCGCAAGATTTCCGCGTTCGAGCGCTCCAAGATCATGCGGCGTGCCGCCAATCTATTGCGCGAACGCGCCGAGGCAGTTGCGCCACTGCTAACGCAGGAGCAAGGCAAGACATTGGGCGAGGCCAAGGGTGAAGTCCTGGCCGGCGCTGATGTCATCGACTGGGCGGCCGAAGAGGCCCGCCGCGCCTATGGACGCGTCATTCCTTCACGAGCGGAAGGCGTCTACCAGCTGGTAATCAAGGAGCCGGTAGGTCCGGTCGCGGCGTTCTCACCCTGGAATTTCCCGATCAATCAGGCTGTGCGCAAGATTTCGGCCGCGTTGGCGGCTGGATGCTCGATCATCATCAAGGCGCCGGAAGAAACGCCGGCGTCGCCTGCCGAACTGATTCGGGCCTACGCTGACGCCGGCGTGCCGGCCGGTGTCGTCAATCTCGTTTTCGGCATTCCGTCGGAAATTTCTGAGTATCTGATCCCGCATCCGGTCATCCGCAAGATCTCGTTCACTGGGTCGACCGAGGTGGGCAAGCATCTGGCAGCGCTCGCCGGGATGCATATGAAGCGCGCCACGATGGAGTTAGGCGGTCACGCTCCGGTCATCGTATTCGATGATGCCGATATCGCGACTGCCGCGAAAATGATGGCTGGCAGCAAGTTTCGCAATGCCGGGCAGGTGTGCGTATCGCCCACTCGCTTCCTTGTCCAGGAGGGCGTGTACCAGAAGTTCGTCGACCAGTTCGTCGAGGCGACAAAGCGCTTGAAGGTCGGCAATGGTCTCGAGGCCGGCATCACCATGGGCGCGCTCGCGAACCCGCGCCGAACGACCGCAATGGAAGCCAATGTCGAGGATGCGAATAAGCATGGCGGCACAGTACGTGCGGGTGGTCACCGCATTGGCGACAAGGGAAATTTCTACGAACCTACGGTTGTCACCGAACTTTCGACCAACGCCCGTGCGATGAATCAAGAACCCTTCGGGCCGTTGGCGGTAATCAATCCCTTCCGAACCTTCGACGATGCAGTCACCGAGGCTAACCGGCTTCCGTTCGGACTTGCCGCGTATGCGTGGACCAATTCGGCGAAGACGGCTAATGCAATCGCGGCTTCGGTCGAGACTGGCATGATTTCGATCAACCATCTTGGCCTGGCCCTGCCCGAAGTTCCCTTTGGCGGTATCAAGGATTCCGGTTATGGGTCGGAGGGTGGCAGCGAAGCGATTGAAGCGTATTTGAATCCGAAGTTCGTGACCCAAGCTGGTTTGTAGCCGGGCGCCAACGTAGAAATTCCTTGGCTGATCCGAGAAGGCAGTCGCCCTGACCTCTGTCAAGCGCGCGGAAGAGACGCCGCGGTGCGCGATAATCGGCGGGATGGTGCGCATGTGACCACGGCGGAAACAGAATCGACCTCGGCGTGGACGTGTCCAAGCTGCGGCACCGCAGCGAGGTCGTCCTTCTGTCCGACGTGCGGCGAGCGCCGCATGTTAAATCGTGATTTCGACGGGAATCGGACGCCGTCGCGCGAACCGCATGCGTCCTGGTTCGGTCGCTTGCACGCTAGCCTTCGCGCGCTGGCGTCGCCGCCGGGACGCCTGACTGCGGATTGGGCGCGCGGCCGGCGCGTTCCCTACCTGCCGCCTCTGACATTGTTCCTGTGGACTAACGTGGTGTTCTTCGCGGTGCAATGGGCGAGTGGCCTGGGAGTGCTGTCGTGGCCATTGCGCGTACACCTGAGACAAGATCTGTTTGGCCCACTGTCAGCAGATCTGCTAGCAATCTATCGTCCGGAGATCGGTAACCCGGAATCGGCCTACGGGCAAGTATTCGATGCGCTTGAATCGGTTCACGCCAAATCCCTGGTGATACTAATGGTGCCGGCGTTCGCCCTGGCGCTTCGCGTGGTGATCGCCAACCGCAAGATCAGGTTTTCTGAATGCATGACTTTTGCGCTGCATTTGTACGCGTTCGCTCTGATCTGGTTGTGTGCGCTCTTTCCAGCAGCGGCCATCGGACTGCAGCTGTACGCCTGGGCTGGCGGGCACATGACGCCCGAGGGCTTCGATGAAGTGGTCACTTTGTTCGAGGCCGGTGTCATTGGCTGGTACGTCGTCGTCGCGCTCGCGACCGTCTGGAACTTGTCACGATGGCGATGTCTCGGGTCGGCGTTGCTGTTGATAACCGTGATGGTGCTTTTGTTGCGGCCCTATCATTTCGTCGTGTTCGCAGTCACGCTGCTATCGACGTAGAGGCGTTTTCCGACGGCGCGTATCAAGCGAAAATGAGGTACCGGTCTAGCGCGCGAAGCGCGCTCTCGATGCTCGAATATCCGGTTTGCGGAATGCAGGTCCAACTCCCTCGTGATCCAGCAATCTTGGGTATGATGCTGTGCACATATGTAGCGTAGGAATATAACGATGACCAAACGACTCGTCGCCGCCTTGCTCACCATTGCACTGTCGTCCCCCACGCTCTCGCCCGTTGCCTATGCCTCCACGGCACAAATCGTCGCCGTCACGCTTCAGGACTCGAGTGTCGATCCTTCCAATTCAGGCATGGTGATAAAAGCCGACCCCACTAAGGTGAAAGCCGGCCGCGTGACGCTCGAGGCGGTCAACCGATCGAAGGATCTCGTGCACGAAGTGCTGGTGGTTCCCGCCCCGTCAGACGGGATGGAATTGCCCTACGACACCAATATCAATACGATCATCGAAAAGCGCGTGCACTCGCTGGGCGAGATTTCGGAGTTGAAGCCCGGCTCCCGTGGCAAGCTCACGCTGAATCTCAAAGCTGGAACGTACCTTCTGTTGTGCAATCAGCCCGGGCACTACAAGGCGGGCATGTCGACCAAGCTCGTTGTCGAGAGATAGCGCGACCGCTTGGACCCCAACGCGACCCAAGCCGCCAAAACAGCCGTCAAGGCGTTTCTGAGAACGGTATTCAAGCTCGATTGACCCAGCTGCGCGACGCTGGGCGTGCTTCACTGCAGCGTCTCAATCCACGAGCCCGCCGCGCCGGATCCTAGATATTGACCGTCGGCACCCGGCTTACGCTGCCAATAGCAGCAGCCGCGTACCCCTTCTGTACTTAGGTCGCTGCCACGACACAAGGAAGCAGCTCTTCTGGCCGCCGATTTGTCCAGCGGGCCTGGGACATTTACGGCCGACCGCAATCGACCCAAACCTGCCGGTCAAGCCATCGGAAAGCGGACGTTGGCGATCGCGGGGTGGGCGATGTAGCGGCACAGCCGTTCGAGTTCCTTGCGCTGATGCGCGCCACAGCGCACCCCGGCATGCAGGCTAAAGCCATGCGCCTCGACGCACAGCGCCGCCGTGGTTTTCTCGTCCCGGCCGGGTACGGTTGAATACCCGCAATACTTGCGGAAGGGGCGTTGGATCCCCTATCCTCAGACTAACCGTTAGTCACGCCTATCCTGACGTCGCGCCACGCCAGCTACGCTCACTGGCGTGAGTGGGCGCCCGACCACGGCTTCGGCCGTCGGGATCACACTGTGGACCCCGGGGATCGCCAACCGCCCGCCGATCTCGGATCCGCCAACGACGATGATTCCGACAATTACGAAGAAAGCGAGTCGTTTCAACATGATCATTTGGATTCTCCAATCTTAAAATGCGCGGGCAAGTCATCTGTGCCCTCAAGCTTCCCTAGCTCGACCTCTTTCGCCTTGGTTCTGTTCTTGAAGCTGAAATCAGTGGCTGCGACCTCATTTCCAGTTTTCCAATCCCTGATCTGAATGATGTATTGAGGTTGGCCGGCAAGGTCCTTCGTGGCGATGCTATACCGACAGGGATAGGGACGTTTCCCTTGTGCGATCCAGATCTGCCAATCAACTTCCTTTTTTCGAAGAGCCAGGTAATCGCACTCAACGCCGCCGATGACGCCACTGCCAAGGTCCTTTACGTCGACGACATCACGCATCAGCTCGTCGTAGGAATTCGACAACAGCAGGTTCGCGGCAGGGAGGTGCCGGTGATATGTCGTCCGCAACACATCGATCAGGTTATCAATCGTGCCCGGTATATCCTTTTGTGCGTACATGTTCAGGTTCTTGCCCAGCAAGGTCAGTGTTTTCCCGTCAAAAGAAGTCTCGACATCGGCAAACCCGCCGGCACGCATGGCACGGATCTTATCAGGCCGGTTAAGTGTCACGGCCCCTGAACTCACCAGTGCGAGTTTTTGTTCATCTTTGGTGACGACCTCGAGGGCGGCGTCGTATTTGAACGAGATCGCCTTCTGCGCCGCCAGATAATCGGACATGGCCTTGAGGATCCTCTTGGCATCTGCCTCATCGGCTCTCGCGTCCACGGACGTCCCCAACATAACCGTCAAGGACAATGCCAACGCGGACATGCCGCGCAAAGCATTTTTCACTGCTTTTCCGGTCGTCTTCTTCATCTAGGCGTACCCCGCGAAATGGAGCGCCGAACTCAGCCCTCCGGAATGCTTGAACTTGGTGCAACATCCGGGGATAGGAATTCGAAACCACCTTTTCCCCGTCCGCGACTATATCGCCGGCCCGACGTAGCGGTCAATGGCGCGGTGTTCTGTGAAAATTTCCCTCTCGCGGTGATTATTTGAGCCCTGTATCGGCCCGAATCGCTTCGACACAGTCTGACCGCTACACGCAAGCCCAGGTGCGTGAGTATCCCTGACAATCACCGCAGGCTCTTCGATGGCGGCGATGATCTTCAGGTCGCCGCGACAATACGGGTAGCGCTAAGATCGCATTGAATCGAAACGCGCCGGATACAGATCGCGACGGTCTGCTTTGGGGAAATATCGCCACTGACCGGTTGTGGCCGTGAGCAGCCTGTCGAGCGATCGGCTCAGAGCGAGTCCGCGGTCCTTCGGCTACAGATAGAATATGCCTCTGCCGTAATCCCGCCTCTTCCACTAAAGGATTTCAAATGACCATTTCCATGTATCAGGCGACCGTTCCGCGTTTCGTCAACATCCTCGGCAACCTGTCAAACATCCTCGACAAGGCGCAGGCCCATGCCGACGCCAAAAAACTCGACGGTGCCACGTTGACCACCTATCGCCTGTTCCCTGACATGCTGCCTATGACCAAGCAGGTGCAGATCGCCTGCGATACCGCCAAGGGCGTGGTGGCGCGCCTGGCCGGGGTTGAGATCCCGGTGTACGAGGACAACGAGAAGACCCTGGCGGAGCTGAAGGCGCGCATCGCCAAAACTGTCGCCTTCATCCAGACCGTGACGCCGGGGCAGATCGACGGCACCGAAGACAAGGAAATCGTGATCAAGCGCGGCGACAAGGAAACACACTACAAAGGCATGCAGTTCCTGCTCGGCCATGCTGTGCCGAACTTCTATTTTCATGTCACCACGACCTACAACATCCTGCGCCACAACGGCGTCGAGATCGGCAAACGCGACTACCTGGGCAATCCTTAGTCACCCATGTGCCTGCTCCAAGCCGCGCTCGCACTTCCCGATCTTGGTCCAGCTGCACTCGGATTTAGGAGCCGCACGAAACCGCAAGTAACTGCAATGACGGCAGCCCCACCCGGCGGGTTTGGTTGTATTCGCTGGTTGGGCGACCGCCCAGGTTTGGCCGTGAGCGGTCCGCCAGGCGGCGATCTTGGCGGAGAGGGCGGGATTCGAACCCGCGTTAGGCTATTAACCTAAACACGCTTTCCAGGCGTGCGACTTAAACCGCTCATCCACCTCTCCGTGTGCACGCAGGCGCGAATTCTAGCATCGCCCCCATTTGAGAGCGATGCCGGCGCCGCCGACATCTAGTGGCACACGGTGCCGGGAGGTGTGAAGACTTCGCGCGTGATGTCCCTGGATTGCGTTTCGTCGTTGACGGTATAGGTAAATATTCCCGAATTACCGTCGTAGAAAGCGAGCTGCGCGCTGCCGACGGTCGATCCGGTAGCGCCGCCAGGGCTGCCGAGCGGCGGGAAAGGCACGGCGTTGAACGGCGGGCCCGCGGTCAATCGCATCAGGTCGCCGGTATACGAGCTCAACCCGCTCTTGGTCAACGTCGCCACCATCCACATCGGCGTGTGGTCGACATCGTAAGTGAACCAGGTGACGAAGATCGTGTCTCCCTCGTGCGTCAGATTGATCCCCCAGCCCGCTTCCGATCCTGCCGGCGCGGCCCACCACAGGTCCTGATAGTTGTTGGTCAGCGCCAGATTCACTTGCGCACCGAACGTGCACAGCGGCACCGGGCCGAACGTCTGTCGCGTGATCGCCTTGGTCTGCGAAATCCCCTTGACCGTGTAGGCGAATGTCCCGTCGTTCGCATCGCTGAACGTCAGGGTGCCGGTGCCGACCGCGGAGCCAGTTGCGCCGCCGGGGCTTCCAATCGGCGGGAACGGCATCGCATCGAACGCCGGACCGGTGGCCTGGAACAGCGTGCCGGTATAGCTGTTCGGGGCGCTCTGCGTTGCGCTCATTACCAGCCACCACGCTTTTCCGGTCAGGTCATACGTGAACCACGACGCGAAGATCGTGCCGCCCTGGTGCGCGAAATTGATGCCCCAGCCTGCTTCCGAGCCGCCGGGAGCGTTCCACCACAATCCGCCGTAGTTGCGCCGGTTGACCACCGCCGTCAGCGCCCTACCGGCATCAAGCATGCCCGCGCCGCACGTCGTGGTCGTGCAATAGCATTCGAGCTGGTCGATCTGCGGACTTCCGATGGGTTGCGGCGCGACGCATTGCGCCAGCGGCGTGCCATCGGTGTTGCTGAGCCCCGAGCTCGGAAACGGTCGTGCGCCGGACTGCAGCAGCGAGCGCACCGCGGCCGGTGTCAGCGTCGGATCGGCCGATAGCATCAGGGCAATCGTGCCGGTCACCATCGGCGCGGAAAAGCTGGTACCCAGGGACGAATTGAAGCTGTCGGTGTAAATCGAGCCGCCGGCCGCATTGGAAATCGGGTTGGTCAGCCCGGAATTCGCTGCGGTCAGCATCGGATAAAGACAGGGCGTTCCCGGCGCGGTGTTGACACAGTTGCCGGCCGGCGCGGCGATGCTTATCGCCGGACCGAGATCCGCAAATCCGACCTTGCTGCCGACATGCCGCAGTCCGGTGACAGCGATGACGCCGGTACAGTTCGCAGGCGCCCCTGCGGCGTGCCCGGTGCTGTTGCCGGCCGATGCGACAACGACCGCACCGACCGCGTTGATCGCGGCGACGGCATCGACATACGCCGCCGTGCACGCGGTTTCGCCACCCAAGCTGAGATTCAGCACGCGCGCCGGCGTCGGATTGACCGGCGTGCCCGGCACATCCAGGCCTGCAGCCCAGCGCATCGCGGCGAGGATGTCCGAATCGTACCCGCCGCACTTGCCCAGCGCGCGCACCGGCAGGATACGCACATTGCGCGCGACGCTCGCCATGCCGATTGCATTGTTGGTCAGCGCGCCGATCAGCGCGCTGGTTTGCGTTCCGTGCCACGAGCTGTCCTCGGCGACGGTGTCGCACTTATAGAAAACGCTATGCCGGTCCGTGACCTCCGCCAGCGTCAGCCAATCGCCGGGATCGGAGGCGTCGGCGTCGCGACCATCGCCATCGTTGGCCGTGGGGATGTCGCTGATCATGTCGTACCCCGGAAGGAGCTTGCCGCCGGCCCCCGCTCGTTGCAGGTCGGGATGATCGAAACGCACGCCGGTGTCGATCACGCCGACGACGATGTCGCTATTCGCCGGCGCCAGATCCCACGCGGGCTCGACGTTGATCGACGACTGCACGTCGCCCGCCGGCGCGCGCAGATACCACTGGCCGACGGTGGGACCGCCGGAGCTGGCAGTCACCGGCGGTCCGGTGAAATACAAGGGATCGTTCGGGGCGGTGGAAATGCGGCGGCGCTGGTCGGGCACCGCGTACTCGACATCGCCTTCAAGGGAAAGGCGCTCGGCCAACTGTGCCGATGTCAGTCCGTGCGCGAAGACGACGTGCGCGCGCCGGCTTACACCGGAGCCGGTGCGAAGCTCCAGTCCCACGCGCGTGCCAAGTGCCCTCGCGCGCTCGACCCGCTGCTCGGCGGCAGGAAGCGCCTGGTCGGCCAGCAGCGGCGAATCGGCCTTGTATTTGACGATAACCCGCGCATCGGCAGCCGGGGCCGGGGCCTGGGTCTGTGCCTGCGGCGATAGCGCCAGCAAGAATGCGCATGACGCGACCAGCGCCAGCACGGATTTATGCATCGGGGTCTCTTCGTTTGTAACGCAGCCCCGCCCGTTACCGGCCGGGAAATGATGTGCCGCCTTCTGACCGTCGATCCGCCGCGGCGTTCACCACGCCCATGCAAACATCTTGCCTTCCGTCGGTCCTCGGTGGGCGCGCGTCGGCGCGTGATCGATATCGATGACCTGGGAACCGCGCGCATGGCGGCTAGATGCCGCGCGCCAAGCAAGCTGACGCCGCGCTGACTGCGCGAGGCAGGTTGCGCACGCACGGAGCGTTACAAGAATGCGGCGAAAGAGGAAAGTTGCGCCGGCCGGCAGTGCGCCGGCCGGGTTGTTTCAAAACGTCGGGATCGGCTCGGCACCTTCCGAGGCGTTGAATTCGTTGACTTCGAATTCCTTCGGAAAGTAATAGGGCTTCCCTGGCGCGCCCATCTGCGGATCGTCGCTCGGGTTCGTGTACTTGATGTCGTACGGCCCCTCGCCGTGAATCTCGATCACCGTCTTTCCCTTGGTGAATGCGAATTGCTGCGCCCGCGCCGGCACGTAGAGGAAGCCACCCTCCTTGACCGGATGCGCGATTCGCTTGTCGTAGGTTTCCTGGCTCGCGACGAATAGCGCGCCGGAAATCACCGTCACGTGCTCGGTCTTCGAGTGCCAATGAAACGGCATCTTGTACCGCGGCGGCATCATCACCCGCATCACGTACTGCCCTTCCGTGTTTGGATCGCCATGGAGCACGGCGACCTGGGCGCCTTTCGGAAGCGCCGGCGGCGCCGCGACCCATTTAACGCTTTTCGCGTTGATCAGCACCTGATCCGCTGCATTGCCCGCAGCCGGAGCGATGGTCGAAAAAGCCAGCGTCACGAAACTGACCAGCACTGACGCGAACCAATGATGCGGAGCTTGCATGACGGACTCCTCTCACTTGTTTGGACGACACCCAGCCCGCGCCGGGATTCAGCCGCTTATCGTACCGCACGGAGCGCGATCGAGCTATAAGCGCCTCAACGCAGGACTGCTGGCGAGGACAAGGCTTGAATTTCGCCCGGCGTGCGCTTGCACTGCGAGCAATGCTCCGCGCTACCGCTGGAGAGCCTTGCGAGCTATTTCTTCGGGGCGGAAGGATCGACCAGTTCGGGTTCGCCCACTTCCACCTTGCCACGGCGCTCGTTGATCTCGGAAGTCATCACCGCCGCGCCAATCGACGTATTGATCAGCGTGACGATGCGGCCAAGGAGGTACTGCTGGGCATCGCTCTGACTAAGGTCCAAGGCCGGCTTGTGGTGGGGTTCGGCGAGCTTCTTATTGTCGAAGCCCTGCTGTTTGTCGAGTACTGCCAGGGTTTTTGGATCCAGTACCCAAACCGCGACGTACGAAAACGGCGCGAGAAAGGTTCTCGCCTTGATCTTCTCGTCGTCCCTGGTAACGGCATCGACCCCGTCCAGGGGTTCGGGAGTAAGCTCGCGCGGAATGCCGCCTAGAGGATTCGCGCACCCAGTTTTGCAGAGCCGCTCGGAGAAAACGCCGAATCCCTGCAACTTGCTTGCCATGCCGTCGACGTCCAGCGCCCGATAGGCCGGTGTCGCAACCACGATTCTTTCCCACTGCGCACGCTCGGGCATCTTTTCCAGTTCCGCGACGACCGCGCCGATGGCGGCCTCATCGCGCTTGGAAGGCGCGACACTGTCCATCTGACTCGCCGCGAGCGACATGTAGATGCGTTTGCTGGCCGGGTCTATTTTCGCTATCGCACTGTCCAGACCGTATAAAGCAATTCGGTTGAGGACGTTGTTCTGAACCTGCGACGTGCTGCGCCGATAGTTCGAAAGGTGACTGCCAGTGACCTGAACGTCGGATACGACGGTGAATTCCTCGCCGACCGCGGCAATGAGCGCATACACCCTGGGTTCGCCGGGCTTGATCGATGCGGACGCGGCCTCGGCGTATGCCTGCGCCGTCACCAGCCCCGCCAACACGCATCCCGCTGCCAAGGCAATTGTGCGCATGATGCGCCGCCTCGAAATCTGCCGTGAAGGACCGTATCTTATACGATGCGGGGTGAGGCCGGCCGCCGTACGGGCATCGTAGGTCGCCTGCGTGAATGCCTAAATTCCTACAAGGGATTCAGTTTCCATCCGATTCCGCCGCCATCCACACTCGTCTATCGTTCAACCTGCGCACCGCGCGGCGCGGTAGCGCATTTGAACGGAGGTTACTGTCATGGCAGACGATAGGAGCAAACGCGGCGCGCAAGACCGGCGCACGGTGGCCGGCAGCGAACGTTACGAATTGGACTACGAAGCCGAAAAGCTCGGCATCAGCCCGGAGCAACTCAAGGCGATCATCGCGAGAGTCGGCACGGACCGCGCCAAAATCGAAGAGGCGGCGGGCAGAGTCAAGAAGTAATGGATTACGGCACAGCCGGAGCGACGTACCGATGCACGCGTCTCAAGCGCAGGTATGCGCTCTTGTAGCCGGGGCAACGCTCTACCGAACAAGATGGAGTGGCGCTTCTTTTCTTAACAACTCGGCAAGCACCTTATCGGATGAGGTTCCGACCTTTGCTATAGCACCGCGCAATTCGTTTTCGCTGCATCCAAAAAGCCTGCACCAGATACGGACTTCGTGCGGGTCATTTGGCTTGATCGGACTGGCCCACGAATTCGGCGCGCTACGGATATCGGGTTTCATAGATCCGGCCCTCGGGTCGCCCGTCGGTGCTGCCGGATATAGTGCGCCTCTGCCAGCACCGATGCAAGGCCACGCCGCTATCGCGGCTGTTGTGGGCGGTGCTAGGCTAGATTGCAACGGTAGCGTCGGCACCAAATACCCGACGGCTCGGAGGGGAAATCGCTGGCGCTCGCGACAGGGTTCCCTCGCGCGACGCGGTGAACCCTCGTTATTCTAAGCGCGGGAGACTGCTCGTTCGAAGGTCATCCTTCGGTGGAGTTCCTGCCAAGGTGGGATCGAAATGCTCGGCCACCGCCTTGCCGCCAAGTCCGCCCGCAATTGCGCCAACAGCTGCACCTACGGCCGTGCCTAGCGGCCCGGCAGCGACCGTGCCAGCCGCCGCACCGGCAGCGATACCACCTACCGCTGCGCCAAGTCCAACTCCAACCGGGTGGGCACCAGGGGCGCCAGTAATCGGATCAAGATTTGTTGCGACCTGTGTTGGGGTGCCATCTTTGCTGTCATTGTCCATTCAATTCTCCGCTGTACGGTGGAACAGTTGAAACGCCGGTTCAGTTATCCGAATCGGCTGACGAAACCCACAAGAACGCGCTTCCCTGGCTAACACGCGAAGTTCACAAAATGATGGACTACACCGCTGGGTGTCGTCTATGCGGTGACGTACATAGCGACATATCGAAGAATCACGGGCGCGGCGATAGACCTTCTTGCTGGCGTGCGGCACCGCACAGACGGTCCGGTAGCCGACGAGCATTCTCAGATCCGTATTGGCGGCACGGCCACTTGCGGCAGCAGCTTCGCGGCTCGTGGCGTTTCCTCCTCAACGTTCCCGTTTGCTTACGCGGGAAATCAAGGGCACCGTGTCTGAGATTCATCTCGCGCTGCTCCTGAGCGCTCTCGATTGGAGTCGACCATGTTAAGGAATGCGACAAAATCCGTTCTTGTGCTTGCGATGCTGGCAGCCGCAGGCTGCGCTTCTATTCCCGAGAGGGACGGTGTGATGGAAGACGCGCGAGTATCTGTTAATGCTGCGCGCAACAACCCACAAGTGGTGTCTTACGCTCCTGCGGAGCTCGATCAGGCCGTCGGCACACTGCGTCAAGCGGATGATCTGGCCGCCCGCGGCGGCCGAACGGGCGAGGTGCACCAACTCGCAATGCTTGCAAGCCAGCGCGCGGCCTTCGCGCAAGACGCGGCGCGAACACGAAGTGAGCAAGCAGCGCTTATGGTCCAGCGGAGGGCTAACGACGCGCAGGCGACGGCGAACCAGAGCCAGCGCCAAGCCGACTCGGCGCAGGCCCAGGCGACTGCAGCGCAGCGCCAAGCTGAAGAGGCGCAGCGTGTTGCGTCTTCCATGCAGGTGCCCGCCGACGCCTATGCGCCGCCCGCCTACGACTACCGCAGGCGTCAGAACGAGCCCGTGTACGAGGCGAATGTGACTTACGTCCGTGCCGTGGTCGGTCCGCCGCAGCAACGCTGTTGGGTAGATCGCGAGCGGGTAGGAGGCTCATCCGGCGTCAACATTCCGGGCGCAATCATCGGCGGCGTGATCGGCGGCATCCTCGGCCACCAGATTGGCGGCGGCCATGGGCAGGATATCGCTACAGGTATCGGAGTCGTCGGTGGTGCAGCGGTGGGCGCGAACGTTGCCCGGGGCCCGGACGGTCCGGTTTACACGCAGAACGTGCAGCGATGCGAATACGTACCGACTTCAGCGAGCCTGGACTATTGGGATGTTACATACACCTACGGCGGCTATGAGCATCGCGTGCAAATGATGACGCAACCGGGTCCTACGATCTGGGTAAACGCGCGGGGCGAACCCAGAGTCTGATCAGCGCCGGCCGCGTCGTGAGCCAATCCGCTGCACGGCCCGCAAATTGATTGAGGCGGGCCGCTGCAGGCTGGATCGAGCACTTCCGCCTCACGATTAAGGGGCGCCCAGCGGCCGCGGCGCTACAGCGGAATGCAGACCCGCTCCGATACAGGACACGCGGGGCTGCTCCGCACATAAAGGATGCGTCCAGCCAAACCTCGCGGTCTGTTCCAGCGGCCCGTATTCCGTGTCCGCTGGCCGCCGCCCTTCTATGGCGTCAGCCTTTCGTCGCTGTTGTCGCAGCGGCGTCCGAATAAATCTCGGACAGGGTTCGCTCGGCGAGGGAGCGCAGTTCGTCTAAGGTGTGAATGAGCAAAGTGCTTGTCGCCCCAGTCACTCCTACGTTGCCGGTCCTGATCGCGGAATATGACTGGGTGGCGATATCTACTAGCCGTCGGTGTTCGTCCGAGAAAGTACTCAAGCGATCACGCAGGGTTTGCACTTGATCGTTGAGCGAGATCCGGCGCGCATTCCCGAAAGACGTGACCGCGTCTGCAATAGCGTCGTCGAGACACCGGTTCAGCGTACGAAACTCGTCCGCCGAAATTTTGGCATGCTGCTCAACCGCTATCTCGGTAACGGATTGGCAAATATCCCCATATTCGTGAACAACTTGATCGATGCTGTGCCCGAGGCGCAACAATTCGGCGCCGTGCAATGCCGCGGCACGAGCGAACTCAGAGTGACCTGGCGTCGGCTCTGGCTCGGTAGCTTCACGGGCGGCCGTGGCCTGCTCGAGACGAAGCGTATCGCCGAGCTGCTGCAGAAATAGCGGCACGCCGTGATCTATGGCTGCGGGAACTTCGGCGGGTTCGAATCTATGCATCGCCTTTTCCCTGCAACGCCTGATCAACTCTTCCTGATTCGCCGTCAAAAGCTCGTGTAGCACACCGCAACCATACTCGGCCCAAAATTGGTCGTCTGTTCGTTACCGAACGTGCCTGATAATTGCGCCTACTGCGCAAATGAATAGCCAGACTTGTCCTGCTTGGCCCGGTACATGGCCCGGTCCGCACTTGTGACCAGCGTATCCGCATCTGTGCCATGTTTCGGGAATATCGAGATTCCAATACTCGCCTCAACACTCAGGGTGGTGGCGACGCCGCCTACGCTGACGTTAAGCGGCGCTTGAATCTCCTTGATGATTTTTTCCGCGATCAATGAAATATTGGCTTCGTTTTTGATGTCCAATGCCAAGTACAAGAATTCATCGCCGCCATGGCGGCTGACTGAGTCGCCCCCGCGCCTGTTGTCCTGGAGTCGACGCGCGACGGTTTGTAAGACGCTGTCACCCAGGTCGTGTCCATATCGATCATTGACCTCTTTGAAATCGTCCAGATCCACGAACATCAACGCCAGGGTCCAGCCATGTCGTTTAGCCTGCGCCAGACCATGTTCCAGCCGATCATGGAACAGTGCGCGGTTCGGCATACCGGTCAACGCATCATGGAGGGAAGCATGGCGAGCGCCTTCTTCCTGCTCTACTGACGCCGCGAATCGTAGGTCAAGCATGTCTCGCTCCCTGACCTCACGCCCTAACGCCCTGACTACAACTGACAGCTTTTCGGACGCCTTTTGCATGCTAATTTGAATCGCCTCGGTGCTTCTGAGGACAGTTTCGGCCGGCGGCGGCGCGGCAGGAGTGTCGAGATAATGCTTAATAGCCAAATCAAGCATCGCAAGGTTTCTGACAGATTCCGCTACCAGGCCTTGGATATCCTCGCATTGTCGCAACACCTTGGTTAGCGACAAGGCTCGCTCCCTATCCTTTGGTAAATCCGTGTTCGGATCGATGCTCATGAGCGACTAAACCTCCCGACGGCAGTAGCTTCCCTCCGAAAAGCTACCTGGTGATGTAGGGCAGGAGACGATCGAACTCCGTCTTGACCACCCGGTAGCACATCTACGCGTGACTCAACGCGCGGGCAAGCTCCCGACTCCCTCGCGCTAGGAGCCTCATTCGCACCCGGTCGCGGCGGCCTATCGCGAAAGCGGTCGTCCCTGACCGGCTGCAATCCTCCAACTCCGGACTCTAAGCAACTACCGAGCAGACCTCCTGGTGTCGAGTCGAAGCATTGATGGGGCGGTCTTTGCATCCCGATTCGTTTCATCTTTTAGCCAGGCGATGAATGCCTGGACCGGTACGCTTGGATCGGACGGTTGCCTGTCGATGAGATAGAAGGCTCCTAGTCGAGCGACCCAGTCCTTCCCAAGCGGCGCGCAAAGTACTCCCTCCCGCAAATGGCGTGCAAGATGAGGCCACTTGCCGATGGCGACGCCAGCGCCATCCACCGCAGCCTGTATCACCTGGTCGTAGTGTGAAAATCGCATCGACTTGCGCGGCGCGATCGGTCGCAGCTTCATGCCGTCCGACCATTCTTGCCAGTCGTACCAAGGACGACCGTAGACCACGGTTTCGAAGTCCAGCCGAACGTGGCGCTTGAGATCGATGGGCGTGCGCAACGGGTACGTTCGGCTCCTGGCGAGCGCCGGCGAGCAGACAGGAAACTGGAGATACTCCACGAGCTTGTCCGCTTCCGGCGGGGTTTCCCAGGGCGGCACGAAATGAATCGCAAGATCGAGATGCTCGCGCTCGATTTCGATCCGATCATTGGTTGCTACGACACGCACGTTGGTCTCAGAGTGTCTTCGGGAAAACTGTCGCAACCGCGGGACAAGCCAAAGGGATGCGAGCGCGACAGTCGTCGTTACCCCCAGCGAGTGATCCGCACCCACCAGTTGATCAACCGTGCCATCGATCAGCGCGAGGGCGTCGTCGGTCGCGCGATAGAGGGCCTCACCCGCATGGGTTAGCTTCAGCGAACGGTTGACCCGGTGGAAAAGCGCCTGCCCCAGCTGCAGTTCAAGCGTTCGGATCGAATGACTGATCGCCGACTGGGTAACGAACTGTTCGCGCGCCGCGCGAGTGAAGCTCAGGTGCGCTCCCGCGGCGCGAAATGCTCGTAGAAGGTCCAGAGAAAGACGCGGATGTCGTCTCATGCAAATTTCTCATGGCTGCAACGAAAAATCATCGCTTGAAGCAACGCGCGGCCGGCACTCAAAATCGCTCGCGTTACACAACACCACTGAGCCCTTTAGGAGTATAGCGATGCTTATAACGCCGTTCCACCTTTCAAATCGCGGCTGCCTCGTTGGCCTGGCGTTCGTACTCGCTGCGAGCAACAGTTTGGCATCCGAGTTGGATCGTGCGGGTCCAAACCTCAGATTGACGATTGTTCCCGAATACTACGTAGTAGGCAATGCACGCTTCAACAATGTTGCATCCGTGGAAACGTGGCTGCTTTTCAAGCGCAGTCGCGTCGGGGCGATCGACCGTTGTGAATCGACTACCGAACCAAGGCTCCTCGCTGCGGTCGAGCGGCTCTATCCTCCGCCAGGCGAGGTCCTGGAACTCCGAACCCTGCCGGCCGCTGCGCGCGATTGCACGCGAGATTGGACAGCGCCCAACAGTGGCGAGGTCGCAGGATTCTTAAGAGAAGAGGATTACCTGGCGACTGACGAAATGGGCCGTAGCTTGATTCCATAGCATGTCAACGCCGCCGTCCGCACGCCACTCACGCTTTAGCCGTATAGACACTTGGGGGCGGTTTGAAAGACTTTTAGGGAACAAGATACCCCCGTTCGCGGACGGTCAACGATGATAGGCCATGGATACCCCCGGCGGTACCCCCGCTTGAGGTTGGCTTAAGCAAAGCGCCGTTGCGCGTTGTTACTGCTCGGGACTGGGTGAAACTAGAGGGAAACGCGCGGACGGACACGGCTGGGTGTCACTTGCTGCGCCGCGTTGCGCTTCCTTGCTGCAGGAAAGTGGCGGAGAGATAGGGATTCGAACCCTAGATAGGCTTCCACCTATACTTGATTTCGAGTCAAGCGCCTTCGACCACTCGGCCATCTCTCCGCTTAACTGATGATTTTATCACAGCGAAAGTGGCCGCTGATTCGACCGGATGTTTAGCGACGGCCACTTGCCGGCAACTCGCTGTTCAGCGAATCCTTCAGACGGCCCATCACATCTTCATAGGCGCCCATGATGTGCGCCTTGATCAGCTTCCCCACCACCGCGGGCCGCTTTCCTTGGTACGCTTCGAAGATCTCCCGATGGTCTTTCAGCGCCTTGGTCTTCGCACCGGGACGATTGATCTGAAGCCGCAAATAGCGGTCGGTCGCCGTGTACAGCGATACGACGATGGCCATCATGCGCGGCCGGTTCGCGGGCTCGCACATCGCGGTGTGAAATGCCCAATTCAGCCGGCTCAGCGTTTCCGGATCCGCGCCATTCTTGACGGCCTTCTCATATTCGGCGAGGCAAGCCGCTATATGAGCGACATCCGCCAGCGTCGCGGCTTCGATGGCCTTCTTGACCAGCATCGACTCGAGAATCAGACGCGCCTCGAATAGATCGATCGCGTCCTCGGGGCTCAGCGAGGCGACGACAGCGCCTTTGTGCGTGTGAATGACGACGAGGCCTTCGGACTCGAGTTGGAGCAACGCCTCTCGAATCGGAATCCGGCTTACGCCCAGTTCGGCGGCGACGGCCTCCTGCCTGATCTGCTCGCCGCCTTCGTACTCGCCGCTGACGATTCGCCGTCGCAGCTCCTCGGCGACCGAGCCGGTAACAGTGTGACGTTTGATTACTGGCGTCTGCGACCTGACTTTCATGATCCTCCGGCTAGCGTCCAACATGTGCACGCATCATCACGCGCGATGTCGCGCGGCGCTGTTGACAGCTGCAATCGCAAATTGGATCATTGTATCCAATATGCGCTCGTCGACCAACCCGCTTCGCCGATGAGACTGGACCGAAATATCACGGTCGTCGGGGCGCATGCCGAAGGCGAAGTCGGACGCGTCATCACCGGTGGTGTGCTTCCTCCGCGAGGGGCGACGATGTTCGAGCGGATGAAAACTCTGGAACGGGAAAGCGGCTGGCTGCGCGACATGCTGCTGTTCGATCCCCGCGGCAGCGTCAATGCGGCGGTCAATCTGATTACGCCACCGGTCAGCCCTGAAGCAGACCTCGGCATGATCGTCATGGAATCGATCTACTATCCGCCGATGTCGGGATCGAATCTGATGTGCACGGTCACGGTCGCGCTGGAGACGGGGATGATTCCGATGCGCGAACCGATGACGACGGTTCGGGTCGACACTCCGGCCGGGCTGGTCGAAGTGACCGCCGAGTGCGCCGGCGGTCGATGCAAGCGAGTCACCTTCCGGAACGTACCTTCGTTCGTCATCCATCGCGATCGAAATATCGAGGTCAGCGGGATCGGGACCTTGCGCGTCGACGTGGCCTACGGCGGCATGATCTATTGCCTGCTCGACGCGGTCGATGCCGGCTTTTCGCTCGCGCGCGACGAGGCTCGGGACCTGGTGATAATCGGCGAGCGGATCAAGTCTGCCGCTGCCGAGCAGCTCCCCTCCGTGCACCCGGAAAACGCCGGTATCCATACGATCAACCAGACCGAATTCACCGGACCTGTCGAGATCCGTGACGGAGTGAAGACCTCGAAGAACGCCGTCGTCGTTTCTCCCGGCAGGCTGGATCGCTCGCCCTGCGGGACCGGCACGTCGGCCCGTCTGGCGCTTTTGCACGCACGCGGCGAGCTGACGGCCGGCGAGCGATTTCGACACCTCTCGATCCTCGACACGGCCTTCGAATCCCGCATCGTGGATACTCGCCAGGTGGGCAGCATGGCCGCCGTCGTGCCCGAGATCGGCGGCCGCGCCTGGCTGACCGGCGTGTCGCACTACGGCGTGGATCCGGATGACCCGTTTCCCAGCGGATATCGCCTCGCCGATACCTGGTTCACCTAGATGTCCGGGCACACCGACGGTCCGCCAAGGGTCGAAAGCCTCGATGGCATCGTGTTGGGGTTCGTCGGCACCGGGACTATCACGGCGTCGATCGTCACCGGCCTGTGCGCTGCGCCGGAGTCGTCCAACCGCATTTGGCTTTCGCCGCGTAACGCGGACGTCGCCGCGCGACTGGCATCGACCTGTTCGCAGGCGACGGTCGCTCGCTCCAATCAGGAGGTTCTCGATCGCAGCAACATCGTCTTCCTCGCGCTGCGGCCTCAGATCGCGCACGACGTCCTCCGCGGTCTTCACTTCAGGCAGGATCATCGCGTCATCAGCCTGATTGCGACGTTCTCCAGGGACAGGATTGCCGCGCTGGTCGCACCGGTAACGTCGATCAGCTGCGCGGTGCCTCAGCCTACCGTAGCGGCGCGCCTGGGCCCCACGGTGATCTTTCCGCCCGATCCCGTGGCAAGGACGCTGTTCGCTCGCCTGGGCGTGGCCGTCGAAGTAAACAGCGAGAGCGAATTGCGGGCGCTGTGGGCTTCCACGGCGGCGATGGCGTCGTATTTTTCCACACTGGACACGCTGGCGTCGTGGCTGATCCGGAACGGCGTACACGCCAGGACCGCCCGCGACTACATTGCCGCCATGTTCCGCGGTCTGAGCCACGTACCTCTGGCGTCGAAGGCCCCTTTCGGTGAACTGGCCGACGAGTTCAAGACCAAGGGCGGATTGAACGAGCAATTCGCGCGAGACCTTGCCCGCAGTGGCGTCTTCGATGCCTGGTCCGCCGGTCTGGACACAATCCTGACGAGAATCGAGAAAAGCGACAACGCTCCCGACGCGCCGCCCGCCGCGCGCGACGAGACCGGCAGTAGCCGCTAGCCGTCTGGCTCGCAGCTGCCCTTGCCTGGATATCGCGGCGAGGCTCAACGTCGCCGGATCCCGGCGGCGAGTTACCGAAATTCGTTCTTGAAGAACTTGCCGTCCTTCATGATGGCCTTGATGAACTTCCCCTGCCCCTGCAGCAGCTGCAGATTCTCCGTCGGGTCTCCGTCGATCACCAGGAGATCGGCGCGCGCACCTTCGGCCACCACGCCGATCTCCCCGCCCATCTGAAAGAGCTCGGCCGCGATCGACGTTGCCGAGCGAATGACGTCGATCGGCTTCTGGATCTCCGACCGGATCAGGAATTCCTCCGACTGTCTATCGTGCATCGTGCCCAGCAAGTCGGTACCGAAGACGATCTTCACGCCGCCGCGACTGCAGATCTCGAGGGCGCGGGTGCCGGCCTCGAACACTTCGGGCACCTTGGCGATGACGTGCGGCAGCAATCCATGCCGGGCGCCCTCCTTCGCCATCGTGAACAGAATGACCAGCGTGGGAACGATGTAGGCGTCCTTCTGCACGAAGAGCTTTGCCGTCTCCTCGTCCAGCAGGTTGCCATGCTCGATCGAGCGGACGCCGCACTCCAACGCCCGGTTGATGGCGCGCGCGGTGTACGCATGCCCCATGCAGTAGATGTTCGCCGCTTCCGCTTCCTCGACCGCGGCCTTGATCTCTTCGACCGAGTATTGCGTGCTGTTGATCCGATCGGTCGGTGAAGCGATTCCTCCCGATACCATCAGCTTGATATGGGTGGCGCCCTTGCGCACCTCGTCGCGGACGGCGCGCCGGACCTCGGTCACGCCGTCGCATATCCGGCCAAGGCTCGGACAGCACAGGCACTGGTCGAAATTCTCACCCGGACCGCGCATGTCGCCGTGGCCGCCGGTCTGCGACAGCGCCTTGCCGCAAAACAGGATGCGCGGACCTTCGACGTAACCCTGCTCGACCGCTGCCGCGATGCCCCAGTCCGCCCCGCCTGCATCGCGCACCGTTGTGAATCCGCGGTGCAGCATGCCTTTCAGCACGCCGATCATGCGGCTCGCGGCGTAGAACGGCGACCAGCCCTGCAACTCGACGAAGCTGTTGGTCCCGCTGACGATGTGTACGTGCGCATCGCACAGGCCCGGCATCAGGACTCGGCCGGCGATGTCGACGACCGTCGCGTCGGCTTTCAGCCGGGTTTCCGAAACCCGCTTGATGCGGCCGTCGACGACGAGGACGTCGCGCTCTGCCAGCACCGCGCCGCCGACGACGTCCAGGACGCGCGCATTGCGGAACAGAATCGAACTCATGCTTGATCCTTTATCACCATCCGGCCCGCAAGGCATCGACAGCCGAGCACGCTCGCCCGGACGGCCGCCATTGAGCGCGCCGCCCAGGCGTGACGATGGACAACCTCAGAGCGAGAACAACGGGTCCATCGGACGGGCAAGCCACTTCCTGTGCAGCTTGTCCAGCTCGCCGTTGACCTTGTTGAAGAAGATAAACGAATTGAGCCACTGCAGCATGTTCGACTCGCCCATCTTGACGGCCATGTGACCGGGGCTCGGGCGGATGACGAACTTGAGATCGAATTCCTTGTTGGGATTCTTCTTGGCGAGCTCGACGGCGACAAAGCTGCTGCAGGCGAACAGTTGCGACTGCCCAGAAAGATAGGCTGCCGCCGCGGCTGCGTCATTCTCCATGCGCATGATGTCGGCCTGCGGATTCATCTCGGTCAGCGCGGTTTCCTCGGTGTTGCCCTTCGCGGCGCTCACCTTGTAGTTTTTCAGCTCGGCCGCCGAGTGAACCTGAAGATTCTTCGGACCGAACACCGCAAGGGAAGTGCTGGCGTAAGGCGCGCTGAACCACACCTGCTTTGCACGTTGCGGCGTGAGACCCATGAGCGACACGGTGATGTCGACCTTGTCGGTCAGCAGGTACGGAATGCGATTCGCGCCGGTGAGCGGGATCAGCTCGACCTTGACGCCCAGCGCGGTTCCCACCATGTGCGCGAGATCGATGTCGAAGCCTTCCGGCTCCCGATTGACGTTCTGGAAGCCGAACGGCGGCAGATCGGCCGGTATCCCTATGCGAATCACCCCTTTGGAGAGAACGTCCGCAAATTTGTCGGCGTAAGCGGGGCCGCATGAAAACAACACGGCCGCGCCGATCACAAAGAGTCTGATTAGGCGATGCAACATGATTCTCTCCTGGTGGTGGTGAAGTCTGTTTCAAATCGGCGAGCCCGAACTTCCGAGCCGCTGCCCAATGCGCGCCTGTTGACGCTGCCGGCGCCCGGCATCAGTTGAGGACCGAGCCGAGAAAGTTCTTCAGCTCGTCGGTCTTCGGCGACTGGAAGAACTCGGCAGCCGGGCCCTGCTCCCAGATCGTGCCCTGGTTCATGAAAAGCACGCGGTTCGCTACCCGACGCGCGAAGTTCATCTCGTGCGTCACCAGCAACATCGTCATGCCTTCTCGCGCCATGTTCTCGAGGACGCGCAGTACTTCGCCGACAAGCTCCGGATCGAGCGCGGACGTGATCTCGTCGAAAAGCATGATCGTCGGAGACATCGCGAGTGAGCGGGCGATCGCCACCCGCTGCTGCTGCCCGCCGGACAGCTGGTCGGCATAGGCGTTGAGCTTCTCCTCCAGTCCGACACGCCGCAGCGCCTCGCGCGCCAGCACGGCCGCCTTGGCCCGGTCGAGTCCCTTGACGATCGTCGGCCCGAGCGTGATGTTGCGCTCGACCGTCAGGTGCGGGAACAGGTTGAAGCTCTGGAAGACGAAGCCGACGCGGGCACGCAGGTTCCTCAGGTCGGATTTCGGATCGTGCACGGCGACGCCGTCGACGAGCACCTCGCCCGACTGCACCGATTCCAGGCCGTTGATGCAACGGAGCAGCGTGCTCTTGCCGGACCCCGAGCGGCCGATGATGGCGATGATCTCGCCCTTCTCGACCGACAGGTCGACGTTCTTGAGCACGACGTGATCGCCGAATCGCTTGACCACCGACCGCAGTTCAACCAGCGCCATGCAGCCTCCGCTCGAGGAAGCGACTGTAGGTCGTCAGCGGGTAACAGAGAGCGAAGTACAGCGCGCCGACCATCAGGTAGACGGGCAACGGCGCGAGCGTGGCGGCCGCCGTCATCTGGCCCTCGCGGGTGAGCTCGACGAATCCGATCACCGAGGCCAGCGACGTGTTCTTGATCAGTTGCACGATGAAGCCCACCGTCGGCGGCGTCGCGATGCGGACGGCCTGCGGAATGATCACGTGCCGCAGTTGCTCTAGATACGACAAGCCCATCGACGCCGAGGCCTCCCATTGCGTCTTCGGAATCGAGATCAGCGCGCCGCGCCATATCTCGCCGAGGAACCCGGCCGAATACACCGAGAACGCGACGGTCGCGGCGAGCCATCCCGGCACGTCGATGCCGAATATCGGAAAGCCGAAAAAGAACAGAAACAGCCAGGCGAGTAGCGGAATGCCCTGCACAAGGCCGACGTACCCGCGCGCGGCCAGGCGAGCGGCCGTGTTGCCTGAGCTTCCGCAAGCAGCGACGACCAGTCCAAGCGATGTTCCGCCGGCCAGCGCGAGCAGCGTGATTGCCACCGTCCAGCGCAGGGCCAGTATCAGGTACAGCGGATCGACCCAGCTTAGCTCGCGTATCATCGGCGGCGCACCAGCAGTCGATAGCAGAGCGCGAATACGACGCGCAGCAGCAGCGCCAGGGCGAGATAGGCGACCGCGATTATCGTGTACACCTCGAAATCGCGGTAGGTCCTCGACTGGATGATCGAGCCGGCATAGAAGAGCTCGGGCGCCGCGATCTGCGAAGCGACGCTGGTCGCCAGCATCAGCAGAATGAACTGGCTGGTCAGCGAGGGGTAGACGTTTTTCAGCGCCGGAACGAGGATGATGTGGCGGAATACCTGGCGACCAGTGAGTCCCAGCGCGACCGCTGCCTCGACCTGCGACTTCGGAATGCTCTCGATTCCGGCGCGGATGATTTCCGACGCGTATGCCCCCAGGTTGATCGCGAGTCCGATCGTCGCGACCGGGATCACGTCGAGCTTGATGCCGATGCTCGGCAGCCCGAAGAACACGACGAAGAGCTGCACCAGCAGCGGGGTATTCCGGATCATTTCGACGTAGGCATGCGCGGCCGCGCGCGCCCAGCGTGGCCCGTACACCGCCGCTGCCGCAACCGCGAGCCCGATGACAAAGCCGGCGACGATCGTCGTTGCGGTCAGCTGCAGTGTCAGCGCCAGGCCGCTCAGCAGCGCATCCTGGGCGGCGAAGACGTCCCGGAAGTGAAACGAGTAACCCATTCATGTTGCCGACGACGAACAACCTGCCGCCGCTTCCTTCGCCAGGGCCCGGGCCAACGATGGAATCACGCGCATCGCGTCGAAACGGTCGAGCTGCTAGGCCGCCTTGTCAGCGTCGGCTGCGAGCGTGGCGACAGTCGCTTTGATGACCGACGAAACCCGCCGCCGCTCCTCGCCCTCGAGCGGCAAGCGCGGCGCCCGGACCCATTCCGGCGCGCCGTAGACGATGTGCTCGGCCAGCTTGATGTACTGGACCAGCTTGACGTGCGTGTCCAGGTGGAAGGCCGGCGTCAGGATGCGATACAGAGCGCGAGCCTCGGCGAAACGCCCGGCCGCGCACAGCTTGTACAGGTGGACACACTCTTGCGGCCACGCGTTGGTCATGCCAGATACCCAGCCAGTCGCGCCAAGCGCCATGCTTTCGAGAATGAGATCGTCGACGCCGCAAAAGACGCCGAACCGATTGCCGAGCTCGTTGTAGATGTCGGTGACCCGGCGGATATCGCCCGATTCCTCCTTGATGTACTGGATCGTCGGCGTGTCGGCCAGCTCGCGCAGCACCGCCGGCGTCACGTCGACCTTGTACGCGATCGGATTGTTGTAAATCATGATCGGCAGGTCGCTTGCCGCGGCGATGTCCTTGTACCACTGCGCGGTTTCCCGCGGGTCCGTGAGGTAGACGAGGCTCGGAAATACCATCAGTCCTTCGGCGCCGTAGCCCTCGAACAGCTTCGCCGCGCGCACGGCATTGGCGGAAGAGACTTCGGCCAGGCCGGACAGCAGCGGAATGCGGCCGGCGACGACTTCCCGGCCCGCGCGGATCACCGCTTCCTTTTCGTCAGGCGCCAGCGAGGCGTTCTCGCCGAGCATCGGCAGGACGATTACGCCCGAGACGCCGCTTTCGACCAGCCGGTTGATGCTCGCCTGCGTGGCGGGCAGGTCGACCGAGCCATCCTGCCGCATCTTGGTCGTGGCCGCCGGAAACACGCCAGTCCATCGCTTCATTTCGATTGCTCCCGTCCGGATTTTTTCGCTGCGGAGTTGAACGACAATCCTATTGTCTATTGCATCCAATCATAGGATCGGGGAAATCGGGGCCGGTGTCAACCGTCGCGAAAAGGGGCCATACCGAATGCCCGTGCAGACCTTGGAGGGAGCCACGGGCGCAATAAAAACGGGGGCCCGCGGCCCCCGTTTTTCCAGACGATGGATATGCTTACTTCTTTTCCGGCGGTGGGGGTGCGCTCGGCGGCGGAGTCGCGCCCATCTGCGGCGTCACCGTCTTGCCCTTGGCCTTCTGGTCGGCGATGTATTTGGCTGCGGCGCGATCCTGCGCCTTGGCGAGATCGGCCGCGTCCTTCTTGGCGACTTCTGCGTCCTTGTCCTTTTTCGCCGCCGCTGCGGTCTTTTGCTCGTCGGTAAGAGGCGGCAGCTTGGCAACCGCCAAGCCGAAGCCGGCGATCACCAATGCCGCGGCGAGTAGTGCGCGCAACGTCGTCGTCATTCCTGTTCCCTCCGTCGTGGTCAAGCGGGGCGCGGGCGCGGTTCAATCGCTTTCCGCGGCAATGCCCTCGGGTCCGCAATTTTCTGCCGCGAGCGGCCCGCGACCACCTGTTCGTACCAAAGCAAGTGATGATGCTGCGCCCAGCTCTCGTCGACGTACCCATAGCGCATCGCCCGGTACGCGTCGATCATGCCGATGGTGCCCAGGTAGATGTGAACGAACGCCAGCGCGATGGCGCCGTACGCGGCCAGCATGTGCACGACATTGGCAATCTGCATCGTCGAGCGCGTCTGATCGAAGTTCGGAAAGACGAGCACCAGGCCGGTGACCACGAGCACCGTCGACGCCACCACGAGCACCAGCCAGAACACGATCTTCTCGCCTGCGTTGAATCGGCCCGATGGCGTTTCGTGACCCTGGAAATAACCCTTGATGTTCAGAAACCACTTCACGTCGTCCATGCCGATGCCGTTGTCGCGAACATAACGTATGAACATGAACGGTATCGCGACGATCAGGATCGGCCCGACAAAGTTGTGCAGGTTCTTGGCCAGAATCGCGAGCCAGGAAAACAGCGTGTAGCCGATCACGGGAAGGAGCACGGACTTGCCGAGCGACAGAATCAGCCCGGTGATCGCCAGAGTTACCCACACGATGGCCAGAAGCCAGTGCGCGTAGCGATCAACCGGCGAAAACCGTTCGATCAGGCGCCCGTTGCGCTTTTCATCCGGCGGAACGTCGAGCGGTCCCCTGAGCAGGTAGAACACCGCAAGTCCGAGCAGGGCCAGCGCCAGCAGCATGCCTCCCCAGAAGATCACGGGCACGCGCAGCGCGCGCCATGTCTCCCCCTGCGACTGAATCAGCACATTGGTTTCGCGCCCGCGCACCGTCGTTACCTGCGGGCCGCCCGAGCGGACCTCGCGCCATACTGGCGCACTGTTCAACGGCTGTTCGACCTGGCGCTTAACCTGCGGGCCGGAACCGGTATTTTCCGGCGTCGGGGCCGGCGTCGGGATCTGCTCGGCGAGCGCACCCCCGGCGACGACGGTACAGAAGACGAACAACAGCGCGCCGACGGCGCGCGCTCCGAAAACCTGCGGCATGGCGACTCCTATTTGATCCGCTGGTACTCGTTCTGGGCCTGGGCGCGCGTCGCGAGCGCACGTTCCCAGGCCGCCTTGTCGCCGTTGTACGGGGCGTTCTGATAGGCCGGCGTGTCGGGCTTGCCCGCGTACTTGCCTTGCTTGTAATTGACGACCTGCGGCCGCTCGCCGCACGCGGCGAGCGCGAAAGTCGCAGCGAGGGCGACGCCGACTACCGCGAGGCGGCTCATGACTTGGGCGCCGGTGCGGCCGGCTGCGGTTGTTGCGCCGGCGACTGCTGCGCCGCAGCCTTGTCGCCCGCGCCATACGCGGCATCCCAACCCCACGGCGGTCCGCTGAGCGTGCCGCGCGCGGCTCGGATGGTGACGCGATCGCGGTAGATGTTCGACAGCACATCGGCGTCGCCGGCGATCAGCGCCTTGGTCGAGCACATTTCGGCGCACGCCGGAAGCTTGCCCTCGGACAGCCGGTTGCGTCCGTACTTGGCGAACTCCTCGGGTGAGCCGTCGGGCTCGGGCCCCCCGGCGCAGAACGTGCACTTGTCCATCTTGCCGCGCACGCCGAACGCTCCCGTCTGCGGGAATTGCGGCGCGCCGAACGGGCAGGCGTAGAAGCAGTACCCGCAGCCGATGCACAGATCCTTGTCGTGGAGCACGACGCCTTCGGTCGACCTGTAGAAGCAGTCGACCGGACAGACGGCCATGCACGGCGCGTCCGAGCAGTGCATGCATGCCACCGACATCGAGCGTTCGCCGGGAACTCCGTCGTTGATCGTCACGACGCGGCGGCGGTTGACCCCCCACGGTATGTCGTGTTCCTGCTTGCACGCGGTCACGCAACCGTTGCATTCGATGCAGCGTTCGGCATCGCAGAGAAATTTCATCCGGGCCATAGTCTGGTTCCTCTCGCTTGCAGGTCTTTCTCGCCGATCGTCAAACCTTGGCGACCTGGCACAGCGTCGTCTTGGTTTCCTGCATCATCGTCACCGAATCGTAGCCATAGGTCGTCGCGGTGTTGACCGCCTCGCCGCGCACGATCGGGGCCGCCCCTTCGGGGTAGAACTCGAGCATGTCCTTGCCCATCCACCAGCCGGAAAAATGGAACGGGATGAACGTCGTTCCCGCGCCGACTCTTTCGGTGACCTGCGCCTTGACCTTGAGCTGCGCACCGGTCGGCGTCTTCACCCACACGTACTCGCCGTCCTTGACGCCGCGGTCGTTGGCGTCCTTCGGATTGATCTCGACGAAGTTTTCCTGCTGCAGCTCGGCGAGCCACGGATTCGACCGGGTTTCCTCACCGCCGCCTTCGTATTCGACCAGCCGGCCGGAGGTCAGCACCAGCGGATAGTTCTTGGCGACTTCCTTCTTGACGTTGTCCTGCTGCACGGATTTGTACAACGTGGGCAGACGCCAGAACGCCTTCTTGTCGTCGTGGGTCGGGTACTTTTCGACCAGGTCGGGACGCGGCGAGTAAATAGGCTCGCGATGCTGCGGAATGCCGTCGGGGAAGTTCCACACGATCGCGCGTGCCTTGGCGTTGCCCCAGAAGTGGATGCCATGCTTCATCGTG
>Ga0163162_10000604_pt1 | contig 33260 bp, 29 predicted proteins | sample S55metaG_FD_115310 | JGI IMG/M metagenome (GOLD analysis project Ga0163162, IMG submission 115310) | Switchgrass rhizosphere microbial communities from Kellogg Biological Station, Michigan, USA - S5-5 metaG | ecosystem: Host-associated > Plants > Roots > Rhizosphere > Soil | place: USA... | reverse complement strand
GCCTGTGAAAGCAAAAATGAACCGATCGAATATATCGCATGCTTTTGCCATGAAATACCAAATGACAACCCGGACCAGGTGCGGTACTCCTCTTCTATAGCCTGCCGAAGGGAAGAGCAATAAGATCAGCGGAATAAGTAACATCGGGTAATATTGAACAAGGATATACAACCTCAGATCGCCTGCCCCCTGTGATTCCGTGTAATGCCACCACCATACGCTGGTCACTCCTATAATAAGCAGGGGCCCCAGCAAAATCCCTCCCATCCTGAGATTGACGAACTCAGACAGCGTAGCCGACAGCAAAGACATAAAGACAATGGTCATCGGTATGCGGTCATATACCAGCGTATTATTATCCGGATCAATGTGATACCATGCGGATCCCAGGCCGGTCAACAAAACGCCTGCAAACAAAACGGCATAGATCGAAGGCAACGGCCCCGGAGCAGATGTCCTTCCTACCATTATCAGCCCAATAATGCCTACTATCACAAAAGGAAGGTTGGTGACGACATTGAAAAAATTGGGGATGCCCCATAGAGGGCGTTTGTCAGCAAAATCATGGTACGCAGCTGATTCGGGTATAGCGCCGGCCATAAACACCCCTACTGTCACCAGGATGGTCAGTGTGATCAGTATCGATACTTTATTGCCGAAAGAAATATTTGCATATTTCACTTTAGTCTACTATTTTAGTAGACTAAATTAATATAAATTCTGTTAAGTCAAACTAAAATTTAAGGTCTAATTACAAAATCTATGCTACGTCAATATCGACTCCCGCTTTTTGTCATCAGTATATTGTGGGTTGGTGAGCTCTTTGCACAACCCACAGTGAGTTATTCCCGGGAAATAGAAGCCTGGCATGCTTCGCGGATTAATAACCTGCGATCCGCTGACGGGTGGCTTAACCTGGCAGGGCTTTACTGGCTCGAAGAAGGGAGGAACAGTTTTGGAAGTGATCCGGTCAATAAGATTGTGTTCCCCGCAGCCACCATCGCAGGATCAGCCGGATATTTCGAGCGCAACGGTAATACCGTGAAGATCGTCGTCCAAAATAATGTGGATATTAAAGTAAACGGCATTGCTGTCAAAGAAGCGGTGATCTATGGGAAGGATTCCGGGCGGTCACCCGTGGTAACCCATGGTAGTCTGCGCTGGACCATCATCCGGCGGGATGACAAGATTGGCATCCGGCTGAGGAATTTAGAGAGTCCGCAGGCCGCCGGCTTTAAGGATATAGAGCGATATCCCGTTGACAGCACCTGGAGAATAGCGGCTACCCTGCGGAAAGAAACGTATCCTCAAACTATCTCCATTACCAATGTCCTGGGGCAAACCAGCCAGCAGCAGACGCCGGGGAAATTGGTCTTTACGATCAGCGGTAAGCAATATACGCTGGATGCGCTGGAAGAAGGCGACCATCTTTTTGTCATTTTTGCCGACGCCACCAGCGGCAAGACCACTTACCCGTCCGGCAGGTTCCTGTACGCCAAAAAGCCGGACGCAGGTGGCGTCACTTTCATTGACTTTAACAAGGCATTCAATCCGCCCTGCGCCTTCACCCCCTATGCCACCTGTCCCCTACCTCCCAAACAAAATGTGCTGGACCTGGAAATTACCGCAGGCGAAAAAAATTACGGGCACCATTAGCCATCTGCGATCCAGGCCTGTATGCAGCTTTATGGTATAGTCCGTGGCGGATGTCAACCTGATCTCCGTGGCAAGGATGTCGTCGCGGCTCAGCAGTAAACAGGAGTCCTTATCGGTGACGGGAAGATAGAACATGCCGTCCTGCATCGTCCCGGTGATCAATCCGGAACCTTTGGCAATAACCCGCACGCCTTCCAGGGGTGTACCATCTTCCGCGGATGTCAGAAAGCCACTGACAGTGCGGGAAGTGTTTTGACCAAAGGCAGCTTGTGCCAGCAGGATACAAAAAATCATCGGAAACGTTGCAGAGCGGAACATGATCTCAATGTTGGTGTGAAAAAACGCTGAGCTGGGCAAGCTTATGATAGAATGGTGTGGGGCTCGCGGCTGATTTCGGTTGATAGGCTCCCGTGATAATGGGGATATACATCACTCTTCTCCGGCTGGCTTCTCCCAGCAGGGGCGACTGCTGGACCCGATGCCATATACGCCCGTCATGAACGGTGAGGTCACCAGCCGCGATGTCGAAGCCAACCTCTCTTGCATCGGCACTATTGTCAATAAAATATTTTTTCCGGAACAAGAGCCGGAGCAGGCCTTGCTTGTGGGTGCCGGGCAATACCCTAAGTCCGCCATTTTCAAATGGGCAATCGTCCAGGTGGAGTCCAACGTTCAGCATCGGCCGGATCCGCCTGCCGAGGAACAGGTCCCTTGGACTGTCCGTATGCCACCCCAACTGGCGAAAAGCGCTGTCAGGCGTATTGACATAGTGGTTGACAACCAGGCCATCCTTCTCATTTTCCCCGATGCGCCCCTGGTAATCTCCCAGCAGCGAAGTGAGCGCCGCGAGACGCGGGTCCTGCAGGAATTTCCTCAGTACGGGATTGTAATGGGAGGCGAAGGCGATGCGTTGAATAAGGGAGGATCCGTCCACGTCCTGTCCGAACTTCAGCGGTATCCCATTGACCTTGGAGATGCCATGATCCAGGAGGTAACGCTGTGTCTCTGCGACCTCCTGCAGGAGCAGCTTCACCGTAGCCTTGTCTATAAAGGATTTGAACTGAATAATGCCGTGTTTGTCGAAATAACGTGTTTGTTCATGGGTGAGTGAATTACCAAAATGGAACTCGCCGGTCGATTTCTTACTCATGTCTCTTATTTAGTCCACTAAATTAGTAGACTATTATGATATAAGAAAATTTATTTTATTGTGCGGGGAATTTTAAATACTTGGTTTTTTTTGAAACTATGCTATTTATTCATCATCATCCCCTTTTGCTTTTTCTTTCGACAAAAGGTAGAAAGCGCCTTTTTTTACAATCCAGGTGGAATCAGACAGGTTTGCCAGGGGGGTTATCTGTACATAGCCTAATTCCGACTCACCTGCGACGACTTCCACCTTCTTGAAGGCAATTGGCCGGCCAGCCTTTCCATTTTCACCTTTTTCACTGTCGACCAGGAAGATGTAATCTTTCCCTTCGCTCCGGACCAGGGCGTCGACAGGTGCAGCCATGGTTTGCTGGTGCCCTACGTCGATCAACGCTGTCACGTACATGCCGGGGATGAGCTTATAGGTGTTGGCACCCTCAATGATGGCATGGACGATAATTCCCTTGCTGTCGTCCTCAAAAGATTTATTGATCCCATAGATCTTCCCCTGAATGAGCTGGTTGTTCTGATTGGTGAGAATGAAATTGACCTTCTGGCCGACCTTTACTTTAAAAAGGTCTTTTTCATAGACGGTCAGGTCGCAATGGATCTGGGAATTGTCAATGATCTGCATCAGCGGTTTGCCGGTTTCCGCAAAAGTGCCCGTATTTACGGTGATATGCCCGATGGTCCCTGCAATGGGCGCCGGCACTGACACCTGCGACACGATATGCCCCCCCGCTACACCCACCGGGTCAATGCCCAGCTGCTGCAGCTGCCTTTCAAGGGTCAGGATCTTCGCTGTTTCTGCATTATAGTTCGCCTGGACTTGCTGGAGGTTCTTTCCCGTGCCTGCATTTGCTTCGCTCAGCTCTTTCTGCCGGGTCAGCTCATCACGCGTGTAGGCAAACTGGTTTTTGACGGTGAGATATTCCTGCTGCAGCTTGATAAGATCGGTATTCTCCAGGGTTGCCAGGATCTGGCCCTTTTTTACCGCCTGCCCTTCCAATACCCGGATGCTCCGGATAATGCCTCCTATCAGGACATTCACATCGGCCTTGTTCTGGGGAGGGACGGCGAGCTGACCGCTGGCCTTTACCACGGCATGGAGATTCTTCTGTTCGATGGGGCCGATCTCTATGCCGACGGCTTTAATTTGTTCGGGAGTTAGTTCCAGCTTGCCGATGGGTTTTTCCGTTTTGGCGCTGTCGCTGCCTTGTTTTGCTGCGGGTGCCGCCTCTTTATTATTATTGCAGCCGAAGAGCGGCAACACCGGCAGTATGAGTAAGGATATTATCCATTGGATCGTTCCTGATTGCATGATGTCTTTTTTTCGGTTATTTATTTCCTTTCAGGTATTGCAAGCTGATCACCGACCTGTTATAGTCATTGACTGCTGAGAGATAATTCAGGCGGCTGTCGGTCGCCAGGGTGATGTTCTGGATATATTCCATATAACCGATCTCCCCTTTTCCAAAAGCAAACCGGGCGATCCTGATCTGCTCTGCCGCCAGTGACAGGCCGGAGGATTGGTAGTACTCCACTGTCTGCCGCCATTTTAAAAATTCCTGGTACGTCTTATTCCACTCGGTATTCCATTGCAGCCGGGCGGCAGCCAATTGGGACTGCGCCACAGATACACCTATCTTTTCTGCGTTTATCCGTGCTTTGTTAGCGCCGGCAAAGAGCGGAACGGCGAGGCCCAGCTGAAAACCTCCTATTCTTGTACCCGGAGAATAATCCCGGTTGATCTTCGCAGGATCAAATCCTTTGATCACCAGCTGATGATTGTATCCTATCACCAGTTCCGGCCACATCTTAGCCTTTTCAAGGCTCACCCGCGCCCCTGCCACCCGGATGCCCTGCTCATAGTAATGGATCAGGGGCGCACTGCCGCCTCCGGAAGTATCGGCGGATCCTGCGAAGGCAAGGGGCTGCAGCTCTTCCTGTATCGTCAATGCCTGATCGCTGTTGATCAATTGCTGCATGGTCAGCTCATACACTTTCAGATCACTGATTGCCTCCTTTTTTCGCAGCAGCACTTCCTGGTATTTGTTCTGTGCCGTCAGCTTTTCCAGGTTGGAGGTTTCCCCCGTACGCTGCCGGACCTCCGCCTTCCTGGCAAAATCGTTGTAAAGGCTGTCCAGGAAGTTAAGCACCTTCAATCTTTCCAGGCCATACAGGTAGTTGTAATACGCCAGCTTGACCTGTTTTACAATTTCCGCCCCGGTCATAACTTTTGCGTTTTCCAGCAGCGAGGTTTGTTCGCGATGTACGATCTTCTGGTTCCTGTATAAGCCCGGCATTCCCAACGTCTGGGTTATGCCGATGGAGTTGTCGATGTTGCCGCCGCTGGTTGGGTCCTGGGTCAGCAGCAGGTTGGTCTTACCCGGATCGAAAGATGATCTTTGCAGCGCACGGCTCTGGCTTACTTCCAGGCCGGCCGTCCTGATCTGTAAGTTGTTTTTCAGCGCGAGGTCGATGTATTGCTGCACGCCCGTCGAGCCGGACTGCGCCACCGCCTTTTGACCACTCCATAATGTCAGGCAGGAAAATACCAGTATGGCAGGAATAGATCGTTGCATATTCGAAGCTTTTTTTTCTTTCCCGGAAAAAAGTATGTATAAGCAAGGCAGTACAAACAACGTCAAAAAAGTAGCGGTGATCAGTCCCCCTATGACCACCGTAGCCAGGGGCTTTTGTACTTCCGCCCCGGCGCTGCCCGATAGCGCCATGGGCAAAAAGCCTAAAGACGCTACGGCTGCGGTCATAAAAACAGGACGGAGGCGCACATTCGTTCCCTTCAGGACACGATGATACAGATCGGTCAGTCCCTCCTGCTTCAATTGATTGAAATACCCGATCAGGACGATGCCGTTCAGTACAGACACTCCGAAAAGTGCGATGAAGCCGACGCCTGCCGAGATACTGAAAGGCATCCCCCGTATCAATAAAGCGAATACTCCTCCTATGGCGGACAGGGGTACGGCTGTAAAAATGAGCAATGTTTGTTTGAAGCTGCGGAAAGTAATAAACAGCAAGACCAGGATCAGCAACAAGGCGGCAGGCACTGCAATGGTCAATCTCTTTTTGGCTTCATTCAGATTCTCGAACTGTCCGCCGTAGGTGGTATAATAGCCCGATGGCAGCCGCAGGTTCTTATCCAACAGTTGCCGGATCTCGGTGACTGTGCTTTCCACGTCCCTGTCCTTTACATTAAAGCCTACGTAGATCCTTCGTTTGCCATCTTCACGGGAGATTTGTGCGGGAGCGTCCTTAAAGGATATACCGGCCACCTGGTTTAAAGGCACCCGGTTGCCGGAAGGCAGCGGAATAAACAAGTTCTCGATGTTTACAATGTTCTCCCTGAGATCCCTTTGCAGGCGCACCACCATGTCAAACCGTTTTTCACCTTCGAACACAACCCCTGCTACATTGCCGGCAAAGGCCGTTCGAAGGATCGTATTGACGTCGCTGATGTTTAAGCCATATTGCGCCATTTTATCACGGTTGTATTCCACTGTGATCTGCGGCAGTCCGGATACCTTTTCCACAAAAGGTTCAGCTACCCCTTTCACCCTGCTGATCAATTGGGCCACTTTATCCGCCTCGCCTGTCAGGATATCGAGATCCTCTCCGTATATTTTAATAGCCACGTCCTGCCGGATACCTGTCATCAATTCATTGAAACGCATTTGCATCGGTTGGGTGATCTCTACATTGATCCCCGGAATAACTGACAATGCTTTCTCCATCTCTTCTATCATCCCTTCCTTCGTCCGGGCGCTGGTCCATTTTTCCTTGGGCTGCATAGCCACCATCATATCCCCTTTTTCCAGGGGCATGGGGTCGGTGGGGATCTCCGCGCTGCCGATCCTGGTGACCACCTGTTTGACCTCCGGGAATTTTTGTTTCAGGATCTTCTCTGCCTTTCCGAACGTCTCGACCACCTGGCTCAGGGATGTTCCCTGCATCATGGCGATCTCTACCGTCAGGTCCCCTTCTTCCAGCGTGGGAATGAACTCACCGCCAAGCCGGCGAAAAACGACGATGCTAAAGACGAACAATACCAGGACCAACGCAACAACGGTGATCTTGAACTTCAGTACAAATTTCAGGGCGGGTTCGTACAGCCGGTGAAGGAATTGGGTGATCCTGTCCGATATATTCTTTTTATGGGTTGTATCCTTGCTTAACAGCAGGGCGCTCATCATGGGTACATACGTCAGGGAAAGGATGAACGCTCCCAATATGGCGAAGGCCACTGTCTCAGCCATCGGCCGGAACATCTTTCCTTCAATTCCCACCAGGGCAAACAGGGGCAGGTAGACGATGAGGATAATGATCTCCCCGAAGGCCGCGCTGCTCCTGATCTTCGATGCCGCACCATATACCTCTCCATCGATTTGCGGCTGCGTCAGCCTTGGTACGCCGGGAAAAGCGTTGTTTTCCGTCAGCCTGAAAATGATCGCTTCCACGATAATGACCGCTCCGTCCACGATGAGCCCGAAATCGATCGCTCCCAGGCTCATCAGGTTGCCCGATACACCAAAGGCCCGCATCATGCCAAAGGCGAACAGCATGGCGAGCGGGATCACGGAAGCGACCAAAAGGCCGGCCCGCAGGTTGCCGAGCAACAATACCAGCACGAAGATGACAATGGCGGCCCCTTCCAGGAGATTTTTTTTGACGGTGCCGATCGCCCGGCTTACCAGTTCGGTCCGGTCAATGAACGGCTCGATCACTACGCCTTCGGGTAAGGACTTCCTGATCTGTATCATCCGCTGCTTTACATTAGCGATCACCTTGCTGAAATTCTCGCCCTTCAGCATCAGCGCCACTCCTGCCACCACTTCCCCCTCTCCGTTGCGGGTGACCGCACCATAGCGGTTGGCGCTCCCAAACTGAACGGTGGCCACATCCCGGATGAGCACCGGAATACCCTTTACACTCCTGATCACGATCTTTTCGATATCGTCGAGGTTTTTCACCTGGCCCAGGCCCCGGATAAAGTAGGTATTGCTGCGCTGTTCAATGTAGGAGCCGCCTGTATTCTCATTGTTCTTTTCCAGGGCGGTGTATATTTCCGGAACCGTTATGTTCTGCGCATTGAGGCGCTCGTTATCCAGAGCGATCTCATATTGCCTGACATAGCCGCCCCAGCCGCTGACCTCGGCCAGGCCTTCGGTACCTGCCAGCTGCGGACGTACTATCCAATCCTGCATGGTCCGCAGGTCCATGGCCGAATACTTCTGCTCATAACCTTTTTTGGCATGTATCACATATTGGTAGATCTCTCCCAGGCCTGTTGTGATCGGGGCCAGGGAGGTCTGGCCCATTCCCCTGGGGATATTGGCAGCAGCCTCCTGCAGTCGTTCGTTCACCTGCTGCCGGGCCCAGTAGACGTTTACATTATCCTTAAAAACAACGGTAATGACCGAGATACCCGAGCGAGATATGGACCTTTTTTCGATGACGTTTGCGATATTGGCGAGGGCCAGCTCGATCGGCGCTGTCACATATTGCTCCACTTCCTGCGCACCCAGGTTGGGCGCCTGCGTGATCACCTGCACCTGGTTGTTGGTAATATCCGGCACAGCATCAATAGGCAGCACCGAGAGGGAAAACGCGCCCCAGGCCACCAGCAGCAGTGTCAAGACCCCGACGGCCAGCTTGTTGCTAATAGAAAATCGAATGATCTTGTCGAACATAAATGATGAATGGCGGGTTGATGACCTTAGTATAGCCATAACCACGGATTGACTGTATGATAAAATGAAAATTAAGAGACTAAGCGATCAATTGGGGCGGCTGCCAGATGGGAAGAGAAACTGATCTTATATAAGACAGGTAGAATTCAGCATGCTTGGGGTCAACTTTGGGCAGCGGTGTAATGGCCGGCGACGGGTGAAACATAAAAGCAAAACCTGTGCAGCAGCCGCATTGGCAGAACGGAGAACACAGATCATCCTGCGGGTCCTGGCAGCCATGTGATTGGGAAACTTCGGCTTTCCCATTGCCTGAACCCATGGCAAACGCGTCCGTACAAGGCATGCAGCTTTGCACAATTACGATTATTGCCAATATGAGGGTGCAAGGTTTCACGGGACAAATGTAGGTTTTGTCAGGAAATTCCTTCCATTTAAAATAACAATAATGTTGCAAATTACAGTCACGCCAGTCGTACAACCTCAATACATTCGTCAGCTATTCAATTCTTTTATTGAATAGATAATTAATTCCTACCTTCGCTGCATGACCAAAAGAACCTTCAAGGACCAGGCTTATGGCCTCCTGGCCAAGTTGGTTAAAGCTATGTCAAATCCGCATAGGCTGGAAATAATCGACCTTCTTGGCCAGGGCGAACGTCCGGTCGAGCAAATAGCGATGGAAACAGGTATTCCTGTAGCCAATGCCTCCCAACACTTGCAAATACTCAAAAGATCCAATTTGGTAAGGGTGAGGCGGGAAGGCAATTTCATCCACTATACCCTCGCAAATGAACAGGTGTATAAGTCCTGGAGTAATTTAAAGGCCATTGGCCTGGAAAGCATTTCCGAACTCAACGCACTGATTGAGGACCTCAGGAAGAAAAAGAACAGCCTTGAAGCAGTGACGATGGAAGAACTATCCAGCAAAATGGCATCAGGGAAAGTCGTGTTGTTGGACATAAGACCGGATGAGGAATACCATGCCGGACATATTCCGGATGCCATTAATATTCCTATTGAATTGTTGAAAACGAAATTAAAACAGCTGAGTATGAATAAAGAATATATAGCTTATTGCCGGGGTGTATTCTGTGTGTTTGCGGATGAAGCAGTGCAACTTCTAACCCAAAAAGGATTTAAGGCAAGGCGCCTGGAAGAGGGCTATCCGGACTGGAAATTGAAATTTTCATCCTGTTGACGCTGAGGCAGGCGCAAACAGGTGTTCCATATCATAAACTAATCAATAATATGAAATCTGCATTCTTCCTGATCTTATTCTTCGTTGCCTCATTTATTGCCATATCAGCCGTGAAAAGTTCCAGTCAAAAAGCTGAAGGTGATCCCTGGATTTCCGGGCAACTGCTTGCCCCGGCAGATCTGGCAAAGGTCATCAGCGACCCTGCCGCAAAGCAGCCTGTAATTTTCAGCATTGGCCCCGGCGCAATTATCAAGGGTTCCATTGACATTGGCCCGGCAAACAAAAAAGAAAACCTGGACAAGTTGAACAAAGCGCTTGAAGCACTGCCAAAAGACGCCAACATAGTCATCTACTGCGGCTGTTGCCCTTTTGAACATTGTCCTAACGTACGACCAGCATTTAAGCTACTAAACACAATGAAATTTACCAATCACAGGTTGCTTAATCTTGAGCATAATATAAAAATTGACTGGATAGGCAAAAATTATCCGGTGACGCAATAATGAACCGTATTTTAGCATGAAGCAGGTGCAATCAGGCTTGAAGGAAAACTGGAAGCAATTCACTTTGCTGGTGATCATCAATGCTTTTGTCGGAGGCATGGTCGGGCTGGAGCGGAGCATCCTTCCCCGGATCGCGGAAGCAGAATTCCATATTGCGGCTAAAACAGCCATTCTTTCCTTCATTATCGTATTTGGCATTGTTAAAGCAATTACCAATTATTTCACCGGCGCAATGGCAAACAGGTCCGGCAGGAAAAAACTGCTTACGGTGGGCTGGTTGATCGGTATCCCGGTTCCCTTTATGCTGATGTTTGCCGGGAGCTGGAACTGGATAGTAGCGGCGAATGTGCTGCTGGGCATCAACCAGGGCCTTACCTGGAGCAGCACGGTGGTAATGAAGATAGACCTGGTGGGTGAGAAGCAAAGAGGCTTTGCCATGGGGTTAAATGAATTTGCGGGCTATATTGCCGTAGCGCTTGTCGCTTTTCTAACGGGCTGGACTGCTTCAACATATGGGCTACGCCCCTATCCTTTCTACATCGGCGTGGCATTATCGTTCTTGGGTTTCCTTGCAAGCTGGCTGCTGGTGAAGGATACAAAGCATCATATAGCAGCGGAAACAGTTACCAGCAAAACACCGAAACTGAAAAATATTTTCTGGCAAACAACATGGAAAGACAAAAACCTTGGTTCTGTTACGCTGGCAGGCCTTGTAAACAACCTTAATGATGGCATGGTATGGGGGCTGTTCCCTATATTACTGGCTACAAAAGGGTTTTCAATTGCGCAGATCGGAGTAGTAACGGCCATTTACCCGGCAGTTTGGGGTATCGGGCAGTTATTTACAGGAAAAATGGCAGACTATTTCTGCAAAAAGGATCTGTTGTTTTGGGGCATGGTTTTGCAGGGATTAGCATTGATTGCATTGATATTTGCCGGGACAATGACACACTTTATTATTCTTACTACCATTCTTGGATGGGGCACCGCAATGGTGTATCCAACGTTCCTGGCAACGGTTGCTGAAAATACGCATCCATCCGACAGGGCGGGCAGCCTGGGGGTATTTCGTTTTTGGCGTGATCTGGGGTATGCAATTGGCGCCATACTGACCGGGATCATTGCGGATATTTTTGGTATGAATGCTTCTTTTTTGGTAATTGGGTCCCTTACTGCCGGCGCGGCCGTCATTATTTTTTTGCGCATGAAATGCGTTGACTTATCAGGTGTTAAATTCTTTGAATGGTTACCGGGCCTGTTTAAACATTTCAATAAGATCCCGTAATTATTTCCGGAATTAACACCCCATTATTTTGACATCCCCATATTAGTTATACCTTTACATAGGTTTTCTCCATGAAAAAGTTTCTAGCCACCATATTAGCCCTGGTCTATCTTTCCACCTCCATGGGAGCCACCGTCCATTTGCACTACTGCATGGGTGAGCTTTTTTCCTGGAGCCTGATCGATAACGACAGCAAGACCTGCGGCCAGTGCGGAATGCCCAAAAACAGCATGGGAGGACATTGTATGTCTCTAAAAGACGGCTGTTGTAAAGATAAGGACGCGCACATACAACTGGACAAGGACCAGAAGACGACAGAAGCTGCCTACAAGTTCCTGACATCTTCATTCATCGTTCTTCCGGCAATTATGAGGGCGCTGCCTGACTTTTACGTGGGTTCCTATGCCGTTGACTATCCCACAACGAATGCTCCTCCCGGCCCCGGGAAAGTTCCCGTATTTATCCGTAACTGTACTTTCCGTATTTGATCCTCTTCCCATCCATTCATGCCGGCTTTCTGTCCGGCGCCGGGGTTATCGCATATTACCCCATTTTCATCCAATTTTTCCATTTCAATTTCTGAACAGGCCGCCCGATATACGGCTGTTCTGTTCCCATTAGTAATACAAAAAATGGTTCAGCAACTCATAGAACTATCTCTGCGTAACAGGTACGTGGTGCTGGTGACAGCATTGGGCCTGTTTGCATGGGGCATCTTCGCCGTCAGGCAAAACCCCATTGACGCCATCCCCGACCTGTCCGAAAACCAGGTCATCGTATTCACGGAATGGATGGGGCGCAGTCCGCAGATCATGGAGGACCAGGTGACTTATCCGCTGGCATCTAACCTGCAGGGTGTTCCGAAAGTAAAGAATATACGGGGGACATCCATGTTCGGGATGAGCTTCGTCTACGTCATCTTCGAGGACAATACAGACATATACTGGGCCCGCACACGGGTATTGGAACGATTAAACTATGCTCAACGGCTGCTGCCTCCGGGAATAACCCCCAGCTTAGGACCAGACGGAACGGGCGTGGGACATGTCTTATGGTATACCCTGGACGCTCCGGGCGTTGACCTGGGAGAGCAAAGAGCGCTGCAGGACTGGTATATCAAATTCGGGCTGCAAACTGTACCTGGCGTAGCTGAGATCGCTTCCTTCGGGGGATTTGAAAAACAATACCAGCTGGTGGTCGACCCTGTCAAGCTGCAATTTTACAACATCTCCCTGATGGATGTCATGAATAAGGTGAAGGCCAATAATAACGATGTAGGGGGCAGAAAATTCGAGATGAGCGATATGTCCTATATCATTCGCGGCCTGGGTTATGTCAAAAGCAAAGAAGACCTGGAAAGTATTGCACTTACCAATTCCAAGGGAATACCTGTCAGGATAAAGGATATTGGCACTGTACAAATGGGCGGGGATCTGCGACTGGGCATCTTTGACCAGAATGGGGAAGGCGAGGTCGTGGGTGGGATCGTTGTTATGCGTTATGGAGAGAATGCAGACAAGGTGATCAACGCCGTAAAGGAAAAAATGAAAGATGTGGAAAAGGGTTTACCGGAGGGTGTTCACTTTAAAATTGCTTATGACCGCAGCACGCTGATAGAAGCAGCCATTGCAAATATCAAAGGAAAATTAGGAGAGGAGATGCTGGCTGTATCCCTGATCGTGATTCTCTTCTTATTCCATTGGCGCAGCGCCCTAAGCATAATCATCCAGATCCCCATCACGATCGCCATCAGCTTCATCCTGCTCAACGCCTTCGGCCTCTCGTCCAATATCATGTCGCTCACCGGTATTGCCCTGGCCATTGGCGTCATTGTGGACAACGGCATTATCATGTCGGAAAATTCTTATCGAAACCTGGCCGAATGGCAGGCCAGGCACTCACCGAATAAATAACAGTTGTATGGCATCTAAAAATAGCCGGTCCAAAAGCAATGACTACTACCGCATCCCGTTCGCCGAACGCCTGGCCATCATTGAAAGGTCCTGTAAACAGGTGTCCAGGGGAGTCTTTTTTTCGACCATCATCATTATTACGTCCTTTCTGCCAGTTTTCCTGTTAACGGGCCAGGAAGGAAAGCTGTTCCATCCTTTAGCCTATACCAAGACCTTTATCATGCTGGTGGATGCCGTCCTGGTGGTAACCCTGGCGCCAGTGCTCATCTCCTTTTTTATGCGGGGCCGTTTTCGCAGTGAAGGAGCCAACCCGGTCAACCGCGTATTGGAAAGGGCCTATGAGCCCATCATACGGCTGTGCATCCGGTGGCGGAAAACCACCATCGGCATCAATATCATTGCTTTGCTCTTTAGCATTCCGCTGGTCCTAAGTCTGGGAAGGGAATTCATGCCACCACTGGATGAAGGGTCGATCCTTTTTATGCCGGTGACCTTGCCGGATGTCGCCAATTCCGAAGTGAAGCGAATATTACAGGTGCAGGATAAGATCATTAAATCTGTTCCGGAAGTGATGAACGTCCTGGGTAAGGCCGGCAGAGCGAACACGGCTACAGACAACTCCCCTATCAGTATGGTGGAAACCATTGTGCTGCTGAAACCTCGCTCGCAGTGGCGGACAGGTGTCAACAAAGAGGACATTATCAATGAGCTCAACGGCAAATTGCAGATACCCGGTGTCACCAACGGCTGGACCCAGCCTATTATCAATCGGATCAACATGCTTTCTACAGGGGTCCGTACAGATGTGGGGGTGAAAGTATACGGGCAGAACCTGGACACGATCTATGCTTTTGCACAGAAGGTGAAAAATGAGTTACGGGGGGTCGATGGCGTAAAAGACCTGTATGTGGAACCCATCACCGGCGGGAAATATATCGATATCGTCATTAAGCGGGATGAGATTGCGCGGTATGGGCTGAGCATTGATGATGTGAATGCCGTTGTCGAGAGCGCACTCGGGGGCATGAAACTGACGACGACCATTGAAGGCCGCCGGCGTTTTTCCGTGAATGCCCGGTATGCGCAGGATTTCAGGGATAATATGGGAGCGCTGAAACGTCTGACCGTACAGACCATGCAATTCGGGCCTATCCCTTTAAGCGCCGTTGCGGATGTGCAGATGACGGAAGGACCACCTATGATCAATTCTGAAAATGCCTTGTTACGGGGTACGGTCTTGTTCAACGTACGTGACCGGGACCTGGCCGGGACGGTGCAGGAGTCCCGGGACCGGCTGAATAAAATGCTAACCCGTCTGCCTAAGGGCTATTTCCTGGAATGGAGCGGCCAGTATGACAACCTGATCCGGGGAGAAAAGACGTTAAAGCTCGTCTTACCCATCGTACTCGTCATCATCTTTATTTCCATGTACTTCGCCTTCCATTCGGCCCGGGAAGCCTTGCTGAGCTTAATCTCCATTCCCTTTGCCCTGATCGGGGGAGCTTACCTGGTGTATTTCTGGGGCGTGAACCTATCCGTCGCGGTAGCCGTTGGCTTTATTGCCCTCTTCGGCCTGGCGGTGGAAACGGGCATCGTCATGGTGATCTACCTGAATGATGCTATGCAGCGATTGGTTGAGGCAAAAGGCAATTCAAGAGAGACGATCACCATCACCGATCTGCGGGAATATGTGATCGCTGGCGCTGCGAAGAGGCTGCGCCCAAAGCTAATGACCGTCTGCGTTGCCTTGTTCGGCCTGATACCCATCCTGTGGAGCTCAGGGGTCGGCAGTGACGTGATGAAGCCTATTGTACTACCCATGATCGGCGGAGTATTCACTTCGTCCATCCATATTTTACTCGTAACCCCCATTATATTTTTAATGAGTAAGGAATATGAGCTGAGAAAACATGGGAAGATCGAAGTACTGGAAGTAAAACATTAAACTATGCAAAAGCTAATAATGCTGATGATGGCTGTTGTTGTATTGCAGGTGGCGGCCCGATCGCAGGCTGTCATGAAACTGGATGACATATTACAGGCCATCCAAAACAATCATCCGTCGGTGAAAATGTACGATGCCGACATCCGGTCTTCCGATGAAGCGGCGAAAGGAGCACGGAGCTGGATGGCGCCGGAACTGGGCACCGGCCTATGGATGACGCCGTATAATCCTTCTCTATGGAAAAGGAATGCGGATGGCGCCAACGGGATGGGGCAATACATGATCTCGGCCCAGCAGATGATCCCTAACAAAAAAGAACTGGACGCGAATGAAAAATACCTGCGGGCGGTGTCCGCCGCGGGAAAGGAATCCAAACAGGCAAATCTGAACGAATTGTACTCCGCCGCTAAAAAGAGCTATTACGTGTGGCTGATCACGGAAAAAAAGCTGGCAGTGCTGGATAACAATGAGAAGCTGCTCGATTTCATGATCCAAAGTACCGAGATCCGCCTTAAGAATAACCTGGGAAAGCTGAATGCCTACTATAAAGCCAAAGCGGAATCGGGCAATATCGGGAACCAGCGCATCATGCTGCAGAACGAGATCCATCAGCAGCAGGTGCTGTTGAATACATTGATGAACAGGGATAAGCTGGCCTCATTCAGCATCGACACCTCTTATAGTCTTAAAGACTATAGCCCGGCAGACAGCAGCTATTTCGGGCAGGCCCGCAGCGATATCAAGGCGGTTCAGCGCAACATCGATCTGGCTTATTTGCAGCAGGACCTGGAGAGGAGCAAATTAAAGCCCCAATTCGGCGTCCGGTATGACCACATGTTCGGGTTCGGCGGCTTGCCTATGCAATATTCCCTGATGGCCATGGTAAAACTGCCTATCGCAGCCTGGTCTTCCCGGGGTCCGAAAGCGGCCATCGAGAGCCTGAAATGGAAGGAGGAGTCGCTTAACCAGCAAAAGCTGCTGCTGATCAATGAAGCAGCGGGACAGGCCCAAGGCTTATTAGCCGCCATCGCCAGCAAAAAAAGGCAGATCCAGCTCTTCGAACAAAACATCATCCCTGCGCTGACCAAAAATTACCAGGTGCTGCAGCTGAGCTATGAACAAAATACGGGTGAATTATTTCAACTGCTCGATGCCTGGGAGACATTGAACATGACGCAGATGGAATATTTACAACAGTTGCAGGACCTGCTAAATATGCAGGCCGAGATGGATAAACTACTTGAACAAAAATAATGTTATGCGGATCAGCAATTTTAAAATACCGGTTTGTTTGTACATGGTCTTTACCGGGGCAGTATTGCTCCTGGCTGCCTGTGAGCATCATCCGGCCAGCCAGCCTGCCGGGGAGGCCGTTGATCTCCATACTTTACTACGGCCGACCAATAGCGCCGTCGTATCGGCAGTTCCGATGATTACCTTACAACAATCCGGTCAATCCCTGAGCATTGAAGCATTAGGGCGGGTGGATTATGATACCCGGAGGAGTCATACGATTGCCGCCAGGTTCTCCGGAAGGATCGAAAAGCTGTATGTAAAATATCGATACCAACATGTCCACCAGGGAGATAAGATCATGGAGATCTACAGCCCGGAACTTGTGACTGCCCAGCAGGAACTGTTATTTGTCCTGCATAACGATCCCGGCAATGCTCCCCTGCTCGATGCGGCCCGGACAAGACTGCAACAGCTGGGTATGGATGCAGGACAATTACAACAGGTGATACGATCCGGCAAACCACTCTATAAAGTCACTGTGTATACCTCCTTTACCGGTCATATCCACGAAGCAAGCGATATGTCTGAAACCACCACCGGCCTGCAAACTATGGATGTGTCGAAGGAAATAAGCGAGCTACCTATCAAAGAAGGAATGTATGTACAAAAAGGGCAAACTGTTTTCCAACTATACAATACGGACCAGAGCCGGATCATCCTTAACATCTTTGCCGGCCAGTCATCCCTGGTAAAACGCGGTTCCCCTGTTGTCATTACACCGGAAACCTCCCCGGATAAACCATTCCAGGCTGCCATCGATCTTATTGAGCCTTTTTACCGGGATAACAGCAAAACGCTTACCGCCAGGGTATATTTCGACAATGCCAGCAGGCAATTGCCGATCGGCAGCCAGGTGAAAGCCACCATTCGTGCAACCGGCCATGGCGCCTGGCTGCCCAGGGGGGCTGTCCTATCGCTGGGGCTTCACCAGGTAGTCCTGAAGAAGGGAAACGGCCTTTTCCTGGTCAGCACCGTCCAGACAGGCATCACAACGGACAGTTTGATCCAGATCGTCGGCGGATTAAGCCCACAGGATAGCGTAGCCGCTAATGCACAGTTTTTAATGGACAGCGAAAGTTTTATTAAAGTAAAAGATCAGTTATGAAATATTTTATCAGTGCCGGTCCGGCCGTAATGGTTGTCCTTCTTTTACTGGCATCATGTAAACAGGGGCCGCGAGATCATGCGAAAGCAGACCCGGATGTGTACTACACCTGTTCTATGGACCCACAAGTGGTAGCATCCAAGCCCGGGAAATGTCCTATTTGCCATATGGAGCTCGTCGCAGTCAGGAAGAGCCAGCAGCAAAACAGCGATGAAATAAAACTCAGTCCGGAACAGATAGCGTTAGGCAATATCAGCGTAGATACTATCCGCACCGCCAGCATGGGAAGTGAAATAGTATTGACAGGCACCGTCAATTTTGATCAGTCGGCTTTGTCCGCAGTAAGTACCCGGCTCAGCGGCAGGGTGGAGAAATTGTATTACAAAAATACCGGCGATCGTATACCTGACGGAGCGCATCTTTATGATCTGTACAGCGAAGACCTGAATAGCGCCAAACAGGAATATCTCCTTCTTTTACAAAAGCAAAAGGCTTTAGGCAATTCTATCGTCAACTATAATGAACTGGCCCAAAGTGCGAAAAGCAAATTGTTGCTTTGGGGGATGCGGGAATCACAAATCACTGAGATGGCGAGAACTGGCCAGGCAACTGCGACCACCCCTTTTTACAGCACAGCCGGGGGAACCGTTGTGGAACTGGGCGTAAAAGAAGGAGATTATGTAGCTGACGGGGGAATGATCGTGAAGCTGGCTAACCTTTCCACCGTATGGGTCGAAGCCCAGGTATATACTTCGCAGCTATCTCAATTCAATGCTAACGGGACAGCGTATATACAATTTCCGGACCTGCCCGGGAGAACTATCCAGGGCAAAATTGCCTTTATGAACCCGGAGATCAACCCGGATAACCGGATCAACCTGGTGCGGGTGGAAATCGTCAATAAAGACAATTCCCTCAGGCCGGGCATGCCGGCGTATGTAACCATTAAAGACCTGCAGCGAAAAATGATCTCCCTTCCTTCCGATGCGGTACTTAGGAATGGTAAAATGCCGGCCATCTGGGTACAGACTGCCGAAAACACTTTCAAAAGCCGGATGGTCGAAACAGGCCAGGAGGGAAATGGTTTTATCGAAATACGATCGGGTTTGCAGCCGGGAGATGTAGTTGTAATGAGCGGGGCGTACCTGCTTCAAAGCGAGTACATCTTTCGAAATGGCGCCAACCCGATGGAAGGAATGGATATGGGGAAGATGAAAATGTAGGTGCGCGCTGCTTTGGCAGAGGCTAAACCCTCTTAAATTTTATCATGTTATCCTCCTCCCAGACACAGAGTATCTTATTACCAGGTAAACCGGCAGATTTCAGGAACCCGCCTTTACCAATCGTTATTTCGCTTTTTTCGGGCAGCTTTACAAGTTTTAGGGTATCTTTCTTCTCCATTGTAATGATGGCATTTTCTGCTGTTCCGGCAATGCTGCAGGTCCTACCCTTATCGACTACGGTTTCGGTTTCACCAGGCTTACAGTAATAAACAGTTCCTTCCCTTTGCCAGACTGTATGAACAGTGCCGGTCCGGTCAATAAACACTCCCCCGCCGTCCATGGGACAGCCATTCAATTTCCAGGTACCCGTCCCAAGCTTCCGGGCCTCCTGGAAGGATCTCCCCTTATCCCGGGATTGAAGTAAATAAAGATCTCTTGAACCGTTTAGCCAATTCCTGAACATAATGGTCACCTGGGAACCCCGGGCATTGATGCCCGGCTTACAGCATTCGCAAACATGACCGTCAGGAGATTGATAGACCATCGTATTTTTTGACCAGTGAGCAGCAGCGGCAGAGCTGGAAGAAAAATAGATCTGATTCTTATTGCCGGTCCTCGTATCCAGCCAGACTGCATAAAAATTATCCTTATCGTCCGCTGCTATACTCATCAACCCTTCCGGGGTTGAACCTTTCAGGTCATTGATCGTTCCCATTTCTTTCCATTCATTCGTTGAATGGCTTAGCCTGAAACAATGGATGTTGCCGGGTTTGTCCATTGCTGTAACAATCGAATAGTTGCCCGAACTTGCGAGTTGAGGCCCACGGGACATGCCTAAATGCATATCCGGAACCTGCGCTACAAGCGCCGGCTTTGAGAAGGTAATACCCTGATCGTTTGATGTCGAGCAAAATATCTTGTCTTTAAGGCCAAATACGACCCGTATGACACCTTTACTATCCGCGCTGATCTGAGGCTGTTCGCCAGATGCAATGATATTGGTTTCACCGCCCGACCAGGATGCAAGCGCCCCAAAGAAGATCACTAACAATACAGCCCTTACTGTTTTCATGCTTAAGGTCTTTCAACAAATATAGCTAATTCCTAATTCATTCCATAGGTGAGTGTCACATAATACATGCCCCCAACAGAGGGGCCGCCGAGGAAAGAGTAATAATACTTATTGAGTAAATTCGTACCCCCCAGCCTGACCTTGCATCCGGCCTTTTCAAATGTATAGTTAACTTGTGCGTCCAGCGTTGAGTAGGCGGATACATTGCCATTCACCAGGAAAGATTGCCAGTAATAGCCGCTTTGCCATTTCCAGGTGATCCCAGCGCCGGTGTGTCGACAGATCTTTTCTTTTGATACCGACAGATTTACCATCCATTCCGGCGTATTAAAGCCATCTTCCAGCCCGTCCTCATTGGCTGATCGTTGAAGTTTGGCAAAGGATGTATTGGCATTGGCCATATAGCCATCGGAATTAAAGGTAAAGCCCGCGCTCCCTCCGTAGTTATAAACCCTGGTCTGTGAATTCGTCCACATACGGTATTGGCTCTGCCGCGCCTTATTATATAAGGCGAATGGGATGGAATCTGCCTGCTGTGTATTAGGCACATTCATATTCGCCTGGGCTATGAAGGACTGGTAATTATTAAAGTAGAAGTCGGCGTCTACGTACAGCTTCCCCTTTGCAAACACGCCTTTGTACCCGCCTTCGACCGAATTTACGTGTTCCGGTCTTATATATGTATAAGGGTTCTTTTTAAGTAAGGACTGATTGCTTCGGATAGCGTTGTCCTGCGTCATTCCGTTGGCATTCATATCTTTGAGCACGGCCTGTTGAAACGCGGTGATCGAAGACTGCAGCCAGGCGTTCTCAAAAATGCCATGAGACATTGCCGGCAGCCCCCCTACTCTTTTCACTCCTCCGCTGTTTACGTTGGAATAGGCTTCAAATATGCTGGGAAACCGATATCCGCTCTGGAAGGAAAGACGGAAATGCTGTGTATGCTTCGGAGAATAGACAGCGGTAAACCTCGGGTTCCAGGTCCGGGTGAAATAATCGTTCTTATCGGACCGGATAATGGCGCCGAGCTTCAAATGATCTTTTAATAAAGATCTTGTTACAGAAATAAAGCCACCTGTTTTGCCATAATGAATATTGTTATATGCCTTTCCAGGGACGGGGTTAATAAAGTAGTTGCCATCCGGCACGATGATATATGTCCGATGATCAGCTCCCGCCAGGATCTCAATGCCTGCTTTCTCTTTCAGTCCCTTTAACCATTGTTCGGTGAGGTTTACCTGCGCTTCTGCGTGGATAAAATCCGCCTTTACTTTTAAGGCAGCACCGGAGTCCCAGTTATTGATCTGTTGTAATTTATCCAGCACATTTGTAAAACCGGGCGTTCCGGGCTGAGATCTGCCTGCATCTGCGGCTGCCCTGGCCAGGTGGTGCGCCTGCGCTACAGCGCTGCCCGACTGATATGCTGCGTTGAACGCGGTGGTATAGTCGGCATACCATGCATTATCAGGCTTGTAGTTACGGTCGATATTCTCGGCCATAGACCGGAGATTGTAGGAGTTCCCGGTATTCTCGGCGTTCAGGTACACCTTCGCCTGGATGGAATTGGACTGGAATTGGAACCCGTGCTGCTGGATGAGGTAATCCTGCAGGCGAAAGCGGTTGGCACGCTGGTATACATTGTCAAGCACCGCAATATGAAAAAGATAGCTGATCGTTGCTGTACGGGAGATCTTAAAATAGAGCCCCGCATCCGCCCTGATATTCTGCAGGTCATAGTTCACGACATCAGCTTCGTTATAACCGGTACGCGCCACTACATAGCTTTTACCTTTTAAGCTGATGGTCTTGCGATCCGAGGATTCGTTGCCGTAACCGTTCACGGGGTCCTGTGCGGGATTATCGGCCCCGGTGAGGCCGGTGCTGATATTGGCATTGGAATTCAGGTCGGAATGATTGCCGGCGATCCAGTCATATCCTTTGCTGAAAGTGCCGTTCAACTTGAAAGCCCACCTGGAAGAAAGGGCCTTCGCCCATCGCAGGCTGGTCTCTGAAAATAGTTTTGCGCCGGTGGCCGCGTCTCCGATGTGTGTCACGGCCGTCTTTTGCTGTATGCTGAGGCCTTCAGAGGTGAAAGGATCTTTAGTGGAAATATTTGCGAGTCCGTTGATGGTATTCATGCCATACAGGGCAGAGGCCACGCCGGGTACTATTTCCACATTGTCCACATCAAGGTCCGAAGGTCCCAGGGCATTGGCGATGGGGCCACCAATATGGGGAGAGGCCATATCCATGCCATCCACCAGCTGGGCAAAACGGACATTGGTGGTATTCGCAAAGCCTCTTGCATTCAGGACCTTAAAGCCCATACCCGGTGTTATCACCTGCACTCCCTGTACATTTTCCAATGCATCATAAAAAGAAGGCGCAGGAGACGCATTAAAATACTTTTGCCCTACTTTCTGTATGCTTACAGGGGATTGAAGGATGCTCTCCTTAAGCCGGGTAGCGGAAACTGTGACCTCTGTGAGGATCCTGACCATTGAGTCTGTCCTGGCGGTGTCCTGTCCATAAATCAGATGGTGGATGAAACATAAAAAGATCACTAAAAATTTTTTCATGAACAGGCTCGTTTTGATCGTTATATCCTAAGGTATATAACGCAAATATAATTAAAGTTGGATAATGAACTCCCGCCTGGGGGATGTTTCCTAATTTGCGGGGTATGGGTAAGTGGATCACCAGAGAAAGACCGAAGATCGACCGGATCGCCTGTCCCTGGCTGATAAAGCGTTTTATCGACAAGGAGGCGGAGATCATCTATGTGCCGTTTGCGGAAGTAGCCGGGAAGGCTGAGCAACTGGGGGCTATCCCGTTCGATGTGCCGGGGGTGGAGTTCACGCATTACGGGGATGAGTGCACGTTTGATTATTTTGTCAAAAAATATAAGATAAAAGATCCCGCAGTGTATACTATGGCGGTGATCGTCCGGGCTGCGGACACGGATCATCATGAACTGGCTGTCCAGGCTGCCGGCTTATGGGCCATTTCCGCAGGGCTGGGGTACAACTATAAAAATGACCTGGAACAGCTGGAAAAAGGAATGGTCATCTACGACGCTTTATACAGCTGGGCGAAACACCTCCAGGAGGAGAAACATACCCAACAGCCTGTGGAAAATCTGCTGCTGAACGTTTTTAATAATTTTCTGAAAGAAAAAGCAGGCTCCAAAAAGAAGATCCCCGCGTGGGCGCAGGAACTCAAGGAACTTATACAGGATCATATTGACACTAACCTGAGCCTAAAAGAGCTGTCGAAGGGCCTGGAAATTAACCCCTCCTACTTGTCCAGGGAATTTTCGAAATATTTTGAAGACCTGTCTTTCGGGGAATACATCCGCAAGCAGCGGATAGAAAAGGCGAAGGAACTGATCGCATCGGCCGGGTACTCCCTGACAGAGATTGCCTATCTCACCGGCTTTTCAGACCAAAGCCATTTTAATCGCATTTTTAAGAAGCACACCGGTCAAAACCCTTCTGACTATAAAAAATCTTTGCTGAAAAGGTAATTCCTGTACAAGTAGTAACTTTTATCCAATTTGGCGACGGGCGGAATGGCTACGTTTGCCAAAATGCAGGAAATTATCACACATCGCCAGCCAGTATATACACTCCGGCAATTGACCGGCTATTTCTTTAAGCTGGGTTACAGCGGGTTTGGAGGTCCGGTAGCCCTGGTGGGGTATATGCACCGGGACCTGGTGGAGAGAAGAAAGTGGATCACTGAAGAAGACTATAAGGAAGGGCTGGCCTTAGCGCAGCTGGCCCCCGGGCCGCTTGCGGCCCAGCTGGGCATTTACCTGGGGTTCGTTCATTACCGGGTTTTGGGCGCCACCCTTGCGGGGATCGCTTTCATATTACCTTCCTTTTTGATGGTCGTGGCCCTGGGCATAACCTACAAGCTGTTCGGAGGCTTGCCATGGATGCAGGCTGTCTTCTATGGGGTTGGTGCGGCCGTTATTGGGATCATTGCCATGAGCGCCTATAAACTGACCGTAAAGTCAGTGAGTAAAATAAATGGAAAGGCCATCCGGTCCAATTGGCTCTTATGGGTTTTCTATCTGGCAGGCATGGTAGTGACGGTCATTACCCAGTCAGAACAAATTTTGCTGTTCGTCCTGGCCGGGCTGATCTATATGGTCGTCAAAGCGCCTCCGAAGTGGATGGGGATGGCCCGGTCTCCTTTGTCCGTCGTTCTATTTGCAGGGTTTTGGGACTATCAGGCGGGAATGTTGGGTAAGATTGGGCTCTTTTTCCTCAAAGCCGGTGCTTTTGTATTCGGCAGCGGTCTGGCCATCGTCCCTTTCCTGCACAGTGGTGTCGTCACTGAATATCACTGGCTGACCGAAGAACAATTTGTGGATGCGGTGGCCGTAGCCATGATAACGCCAGGTCCGGTGGTTATTACGGTTGGGTTCATCGGCTACCTGATCGGCGGCTTCCCGGGAGCAGCCGTCGCCAGTCTGGCCACCTTTTTGCCCTGTTATTTATTTACTGTTTTGCCCGCCCCCTATTTTAAAAAAATTGCTAAAAACACTTCCATTAAAGCCTTTGTGGATGGCATTACCGCTGCAGTGGTGGGTACCCTGGTAGGGGCGGTGATCGTGATCGGAACGCGAAGCATCAGAGATATACCAACGGCGTGCATAGCTGCCGCTGCCTTGTGCGCACTTGTCTATTTCAAAAAATTACAGGAACCGCTCATCATCCTGGTAGCGGCCGCCATTGGGCTGATATTGAAAACATTATTATAATTATAAACCACCTTAAAAGTTATAAGAATGATCACACGTAAAATGATCCTTTTTTGCCTGCCGGCTATCATGTGCGGCAGCATCGCCTTTGGACAGATCGATTCTACCGCGCTGAACAATGCTTTCGGAAAAAAGGGAACGATGCAGGGGCAGGTATACCGCATCACTTTCCCCAGAAGCGACCTGAAGGTAAAAGTAGGCGATTTCACAGTGTTGCCGGGTTTGGCGCTGACATCCTGGCTTGGTTTTATTTCAATGGGACATGAAACGATGGTCATGGGCGATATGGTGCTGCTGGATACCGAAGTGGCGCCTGTAGTGGCTAAGCTGGTAGCAGCACATCTTTCACTGACAGCGATGCACAATCACCTTGTAAATGAAAAACCCGCCATAAAATACATTCACATTTCAGGCAGCGGGGACGCCCTGCAGTTGGCGGCAGCCATCAAGTCGGCGCTTGCGGTGACTGGCACTCCTTTGACTGCGCCGGCTGCGTCTGCTGGCGGCAGCACCCCTGATTGGTCGAAGGTCGAGGCTATCCTGGGTAAGTCGGGTAAGCACAATGGGCAGCTGCTGCAATACAGCTTCCCCCGCAAAGAAAAGCTGCTGGAGAGCGGAATGGAGATGCCGCCTGCCATCGGCATGGCGACGGGGATCAATTTTCAGATGGATGGCGCCGTTGCGGGCATCACCGGGGATTTTGTACTGCTGGCGGATGAAGTGAATCCTGTCGTGAAGGCATTGACGGAGAACGGTATTGCTGTGACGGCAATTCATAACCATATGCTGTATGATGACCCACGTTTGTTCATGCTGCACTTCTGGGCGGTGAGCGATCCGGAGAAGCTGGCTATTGGATTGAAGGCCGCGCTGGATAAGACGAATTCCAGGTTATGAGAACAGTATCCGGCGCCTGACTACTATAAGGCCGGGCACCAGGATGAACAAAAGAAACCCGATCACCAGCCAATAGCTATGCCTGATGTCAAACAGGACCCCGGACCACCAACGGCTGAAACGCGGCCTAAATAGTTCCCACCAGGTGGGCGGTGTATAAGGCGGGGGGTCTATCACGACGTCATTTAAAGGCACTGGATCGAGTGTTATGTTATGAGGGGGTGGATTGGGGAGAAAATAGAAATCGTCATCCACAAAAACGTATCGCTTAAAGTCATAGATCTTAGCCATATTGTTGGCCCAGATGAATTGGGCGTAGGTGTTGTTTTCCCCGAAACGGAGCCGAAATACGGTGTTCGTGTCGTTAGTAAACTGCAATCGTTCTATCTCCCGGGGAACAAAGGCCAGTTTTCTATCGAACTCGTACCGGGAAAGCTCGTCAAAGGGATCATCATCATTAATGTCCACGGAAATGAGCTTCTTGTGTTTAATGGTGTGCAGGAAATCGACTTTATTGAAATTAAGGTAGCCATCGTTCCGGGGCTTGTCTGCAGGCAGGTTGATCTTTAGAACGGTGTGGTAGACGGGGTCTTCCGGGCCCAGGAAGAAAAGCAGGACGGGCAGCCCGATGAGGCTGATCAGGCCGGGAACATAGAATAGTTTTTTACGGCGCATGAATATAGGATGCACCCTCATGGGATTTCCATAAAATTCAGGCCGCTCGCCTGTCAGGCCAGATCCGGGATTGCTTCTTTCCGGCATATTCGTGCTAAACAGGCCTCTCTATCCGACCTTTCGCCAACGACCAAACCAAATTAGCCACAAAAACCACCTGCCCGCAAACCAACAAGATCATTGCCTGCGTGGTAAAGTGATTCACTCCTAGAAACCCATCCAGACTCACCCAATTGGAATAATCCAAATACCTCCGTGGCATGCCTGCCAGGCTAGTATAATTGTATGGCCAGCAAAGAAAATATGCTGAGATCAGTGTGAGGGCGAAGTGAATATATCCCATCGCCTCATTCATCGTTCTACCCGTCATCTTAGAAAAGACAAAATAGACCCCGGCAAAGGCAAGGAAGAGCAGGGCAAAGAAGCCTATCAGATGGACGCGCGCGATCACAAAATACGTGTCGTGCAGTTGAATGTCCAGCGTAGAAGTCCCGAAGATCGCTGTATTCATCAGATCTCCGACTAAAAGCACGAAAAGCCCGAAGATGAATGCCATTGCAGGGGTACGCCAGGGAGATTGCCTGGCAACCCAGTTGAAGGAATAGAGCACTACCGGCACGAGGATCAGCAGCGAAATGATCAAAAAAACGACACCCAGGAATGGGTTAAGACCTGTAACGAAGGTATGATGAGCCCAAATAATTGCAAGTGATACGGTATTGACTACAATAGCCAGGAGTAGAAGGAGAGCAGCCTTTTTTATCATATTCATGAAATATAGTGCGAAATTTAGATTATTAAAATCAAAAATATTTCAGGAAATTAGCACAAGCAACCCTTCATCTCCAACCTGTCTCAATTGATCGGAAATTATTTACCTGGTCTACTCTGAACTGCTAAAAGCCAGTTTGAGACAAAAAACGATTGTTAAAACCATCCGATGGCAGGCCTTTGCTGCTCTTCGGACTAAATTAATGGAATGGGCAAACCCTCCAGGCGTCCAAACCGTCAACACAGGCACGACCCGGGTTCTCCTGCATCTATGCCAGGTATGCCGCCTGCACTGAAGGCAGTCAGCGTAATAAGAAATACTGCAATCATATTGGCTGTAATTTCGCTGCTTGTTGTGGTAAAATACAGAGATCCCATCCGGAATTTCTTTCAGCGTCCGAAGGATAAATTCGTCACACAAAAGCCGGTGATCGCAGACATTCCCCCGCCTAAACTTCAGCCGGGAAAGTTAGATATGAGCTCCATTAAAATACTGGAACAGCCGCCTGTATTTTATACAGAACCTTTCAAAAGCAATTATCCTACAATTAATGGGGTCCGGCTAAGAACATATGACTCCAGCGGATTTACCGTATTCGGCATTGGCAACACTGCTCTTCCCTTTTATAACCCGGATCTGGAGCGGGGGATAGAGTTCTTGATCGGGAACCAGTCCGGTTGTCCGGATCATAAAATATCGCTCTTTCTCAAAAATATGAAGATGTATGTTGCTGTGGAATTCAGGGACTTTGAAAAAGAGGAGGTGATGGGCGTTATGGAATATAATCATTGGAAGGAATACAAAGGCAATATAGGGGATTTCAAGAATGACGAATTCGGGCTGGAAGTTAAAGACAAGCAAGGGAAAGTCGCTTTTTCCATCTGCTGCGGATATGGCAATGTTGTTTATATAGCCGGATATTTTATCAATCACCGATCTGTCATGGTTGTTCAAAATAATTATCAGAAAACCAGGGAGCAGTTTAGATGTATCCAGAAAAAGGACAGCGATTGGCGGAAACGGGCTGAATATGAGGTGGGGATCATAAAGTCTATTTTTGATCCTGATAAGCCGTATTAGCTCAACAATTAAAATCCTTCCTGATTTCAGCAGCACCAAGAAATATGTCCTTCGGAAGATGGGCAACCCAACCCACCAATTGGCTAATTATCAGCCTTCGGGATGATTTCCGATTCACAATTTTATCACTTAAATTTGTTGAAAATGATTAGACATATGGGAACTGCCGTCTCCACAATAGATAAACAGATTACTAAATACGTCGCTCAAATGAATGTGAAAGAGAAACAGGCCGTATTAGGCATAGTAAGAACCATTGTAGAAAAACAGGAAGATGATCCCTGGGAGGATAAAGCATTTATTGCTGAACTAGATCGCAGGACTGCTGAGTATGAAAGTGGGAAAGCCAAGGTGTTAACATTGGATCAGTTGGAAACACGCGCCAGGAAAGCATATAAAGCCAAAGCAAAGTCTAAGCGATGAGTTATAGTTATGAGTTCCATGATCTGGTCTCAGTTGACTATGAAGAAGCATACATTCATTATGAACTAATACAAAAGGGCCTGGGAGAAAGATTTGCAGCTTCTGTGCGTCAGCGGATGGATAAAATAGCAAAGAATCCTGAAAACTACGGAGAAAAGACCCGAAAAGGTTACAGAGAAGTAAAAGTTGATGGATTCCCTTACTTAATAGTCTACAGAATATACAAACAGAAGAAAATGATCTTTGTTACTTCAATCCATCACACGAGAAAACATCCAGGCAAAAAAATCCGTAAATAGCAGGCTTACACTTCATATCTTTTTAGAGTAACAGAGAGTTATCCGCCCTCTATTTTTTATCACTCCCTCTTGTCTGAACACTATGGTGTATCTATAAAAACAGGCTATGGATTATCAAAACATTATGTCGAAAGCCAAAAACAAGCTTAAAGGGCAATTTGATTATATTATCGATGATATTGCAGGAAAAATCTCCTCTGGATCTACCGGAGGTGAGATATCTTCCACAGTAGGTAAATACATAAAAGATTTGGAAATCAACAATCCAGCCGCATATTCATTATTAAGAAACGACATTCAATTATATTTACGTGAATGCGAAAAGCAAGGATTAAATATCAAATAGAGTGTTCAAATAGACCTTAGACGTGAGTATACATTGCGGGCTATAAAAGTGAATAAAAAGCCGGCGATCCAGTACAGCATTCAGAAGAAACGTATTGCAATTTTTGATAGCCTGAGGGCAACCAGTGAAAAATGGTATTAAAATCCAATTATCACTAGTAGTTCTTTTTGGTTAAAATCGCAATTTTATGCTGTCTCTGATCTTTATCAGAACGGATTTAGAAAAGGTAGGGGGGGTATATCCATACCCCCCGCTTTTAATCGATAATACTAAATACTTTAGTCTTTCAAAGAAAATGCTAACTATCTTCTGTATGCTTCTTCCTCCTGATAAGGTAGATAATGCCTGCAACTAAGCCCAGCAAACCACCCAGATAGCTGAAATTGTGGATGGATCCGACTGTGATAAAATCCCGTTTGTGCGCCAGGTGTTCGGGAAACCACCAATCGACGCCGTGCCGGGCGAGATAACACCGGCCATAGATGCCTCCGATAATACCACTAAGTAATGTGACCAACAAGGTCACCCCGGTGGCCCCCATGATCGCCCGGAACATGCTCCCGGGCGTAGGGAAGGCCAACCCGGTGAGGCCCAGCCCAAGACCGATGAAGACACCGGTCCACCAGGTGGCCAGAAAGCCCACTATCGCAACAGCCTGGCGGGGTTCCGGAAGCTCAGGCGCGAGGTCCTCATCCGCGAGTCCGAACTGGATGAATTTGAATTTTGTGAAATACTCACGGCTGATCGTATAGGTGACTTGATCATGCAGGATACCGTAGCATCCGGCAATTAGCATCGTCAGCAAAAGTGTGGCAATTAGGACGCCGAATTTTTTCATGCTCCAATAAAGAGGTTTTTTTTCATCTTTGCAAGACACGCAACAATGATCCAGCCAAACGAACTGAAACTTCTTCTCCCCATGGAAGTCGGCCATGGCGAAATCTCACGGCCACCAAAGTATGGGAAATCTTAACCGCCAGCCATGCAAGCGATCTGACACGCGTAAAAGAACTGGTGGGTGAATGCCCCGAACTGATCTATGCCCAGTATAATTATGCACCTCCCAGCCATTTCGCAGTACGGGAAGGGCACCTTGAATTGCCATAAGGCAACTATTGGAACAATATGCCGCCAATCCCGGCAGGCATCAATTCAGCGGAGACAATGGCCGTATTTTTTATAACCGCAAACCGCTGCAATCGGAATTTGAGGAAGCAGTAGGTCATAATGATCTATCCAAAACCGAAATAATCCTGAAAGAACACCCTGAATTTGCAATGGATCGAACGCTATGATGCGGCAGCGTATTTAAGGCCGCTTTGCTGATCAGATATGGTGCTGATATCAACGTTGTTGATGAGGCCTATCAATCGACGCCCTTGGGTTTGGCTGCACGATGGGGGCAGCGGGAAATGGTTGACTATTACCCTTCTGGTCTGGGCACTGAAAGAAAATGAAAGGGTCTCCAAACTTTTGAGCCGACATTTCTATGATTGAAATGAAATAATTATTAACTTCAGTTCCAAGCGTTAACCAGACTGAACTGCTATGGCAGGACCTCCAAGTGATATCAATCGCCTATTTTCTTTTACGGTGACAGAAAGTAGTGAAGCTGCATACAAAGCGCTGTTCGGGGCCTTATATCCATCCTTGTTCCGGTTTGCCATCTGCCTGCTCCATTCCAGGGAACAGGCGGAGGAAGTGGCCAGTGATGTAATGATCCGCCTATGGCAGGGCAGGAATGAGTTTTCCGCCATTGAAAATATTAAGATGTACGCTCTCGTCATGACCCGGAACCTTTCCCTGAACCTGATCAAGAAGAACGCCAGGACCAGGGTCATCCCGCTCGACGACATGGAATCCGAGACTACCCAGTACGGCCCGACCCCTGAGCAGCTGATGGTTAATACCCAGCTGAGATCGAATCTGCAGCATGCCATCCAAGGCCTTCCTCCCAGGACCAGGCTGGTATTCAAGCTCATTAAGGAGGATGGACTTAGCTATAAACAGGTGTCGGAGCTGCTGAATATCTCCGTGAGAACGGTGGACGCCCATCTTGTCTCCGCCATGAGAAAGCTTATGCAGGCTTTGAAGGTCAAATTTGACAGAGCGTAGGTCCCGGACCGCTCCACGGATTTTTTTTACAACTGACTAAGGAGTTCCCTTTTTTTTATTGTCTTTTCTAATGTGGACGATGCCTTAATGGTATTGTTCCGTCATTATTTATGCCTGACAAAAGAGTTATTGAATTATTTACCAGGAAGATGGCTGGGGAAGCGACGGCAGCGGAGATCAAAGAGCTCGAACAATATCTGGAGACATCGGCTAATGCACAGGATATAAAGGAGTTAATGGAAGAGATCTGGCAGTCTCCCTCACAAGCGGAGAATGCGGACATTTTTTACAGGCGGCATATGGAAGATCATGCTGCCGAATTCGATTGGGCCGGAGAGGCGCCGGGGAAAAGGGTTGTCCGCTTCTCACTGACCTTCAGATCTTTCCTTCGGATCGCGTGCGTGCTGGCGGGTTTGACGATGGCGGGTTATTTCCTGTTCAGCCTTGCAAACCGTGACGGCGAAAAAAGCGTCAGCTCTTCTGAAATTATCGCCGGGAAAGGGGTTCGAAAGACGATCCATCTTCCGGACGGGACGACTGTGTGGTTAAATGCGGACAGCAGGCTCGTTTATGACCAACACATGAAGGAGCGGGAAACCCGTACCGTCAGCCTGACGGGTGAAGCATTCTTCGATGTTGCTCCTGACAAGGACCGGCCCTTTATCATCCATACCAGCAAGATCTCTGTCAGGGTGCTGGGAACTTCCTTCAATGTAAATGCATATCCCAATGGAGGCAGGTGTGAAGCAACCTTATTGAGCGGGTCTATCGAGCTGTCGGTCAACAACCGGCCGCAGCAAAAGATCATCCTGAAGCCTTCCGAGAAATTCGCGCTCGTAGAGGGCGGAGCCATTGAAAGCATCAAGCCCATTGCCATCGGCAATCAAAATTATTTAAAAGAGACATCGTGGAAGGACAACCGGCTTGTATTCGATTCGGAATCCTTTAGTCAGCTGAAGACGAGGCTGGAGCGTTGGTACAACGTGAATATAGAAATACAGGGGGAAAGGATCAACAACTATCGTTTTACAGGGATATTCACCACTGAAACGATCGACCAGGCGCTGACAGCCATGAAACTGATCAAACCATTCAACTATAAAATAAACAACCATGAAATAATCATCTATTAAAAAAACCGGGGATGCGCTAACACCCCCGGTCAATTTAATCCAGTCGCTAAACCAGATTTTTTAAACTTCCAAGTACCAAAACTATGCCTTTTGACGAACAATTCAAATTCGTTAGGAGCACTATTTGCTCGCGAAAAAAATTTATTTTAATGTTTAATTGGGCCATGATCCTGACATTTGTACTCTGTGTAAATGCCACAGCAAATGGTTTTTCCCAGGAGCGTAAAATAAGTGTGGACCTCAAAGGCGTCAGGCTCAAAAAGGCGTTCTCCCTCCTGGAGGAAAAAGGGAATATCAGGATACTCTACAGCGAAGAAGACCTGCCTAAGGGCCACTCGGTGTCCGTACAGGTGAAAGAGACGCCTGTACTGGAAGTGCTGAAGATGCTGCTGAAAGACACTTACCTCAATTACCAGGTACTGAAGGACGGTCTTGTCATTATCGCCGCCGCTCAATTGGACATGATCCCGGATCCTACCGTCAAGGGAGTGGTCACGGATGATCAGGGAGCTCCATTGACCGGCGTGAATATCACGGTGAAAGGAACCAACAGGGGGACGACTACGGATGCAGCCGGGAATTTTTCGATCGAAGTGCCTACCAAGGGTGTATTGGTCTTTTCATTCGTTGGATTCGTCCCGCAGGAGATCAGGCCCGGAGAGCAGGTGCATCTAAGCATCCGGCTGATACCGG
>Ga0163162_10000603_pt1 | contig 33277 bp, 17 predicted proteins | sample S55metaG_FD_115310 | JGI IMG/M metagenome (GOLD analysis project Ga0163162, IMG submission 115310) | Switchgrass rhizosphere microbial communities from Kellogg Biological Station, Michigan, USA - S5-5 metaG | ecosystem: Host-associated > Plants > Roots > Rhizosphere > Soil | place: USA... | reverse complement strand
TGCTTACATCTTACCTTTTTTACCAATAGACGCTATCCAACCATCATATACACCAGCCAACAGGGGGCGCTGTAAAATCAAAAGGCCGTCTCAATTATTTATGAGACGGCCTCTTTTTGCGGATCCATCCAATCAGGCGGATCAGACAGATCACAGGGACTGGCTGCGAAACTCAAACTCTTCCAGGATAATATTCACCGTTCCGTCCGAAGTCGTCTCTAACCGCATCTTCGTTGGGTAATAGCCGTTCTTCTGTACTTTGGCAGGTCTGGGCACGGCCCTCACATAGCTGCTGTGCGTGTCAACAAATTCCTTCGTGATCATCGGCTCGTAGAAGATCACTTTCCCATCATAGGAGCCCATCAGAAAGGTTTGGGAAAACCCCTGGCCGTTGAACTCGGGAGAAGTGACATCCACCCAATGTGCTCCCATCTGCGGTACTCCGCCGGGGGTCGATATAAAATTCTGCGGCATGAAGGATGCATCAGGGTAATGATCAAATTTTTCAGGAGCATCTTCATACAGGGGAATGGCATTCCTTTCCGCCTCGCTGATCATATAGAAATGGAAGTCGAAATGCGGCAGATCATAGACACCTGCCGGCTCATGTCCATGCGGGTTCCAATCTAAACCGAAGTGAATGAAGGGAACGGTATCCTTCGCCTGGGAAGGGAATAGCAGGGAGAGCATGTTCTCATGATGATGACCTCCGTCCCCGGAATGGCTGGTGTCCAGGGAATTCATCGCCGCAGCATCGATGGTCGCGCCAAGACGCAGTGGCTTGTTCTTTCCATCCACTTCATACCAGGTCCAGGCCGAGCCATGCTGGAACTTCGATACCGGGCCTTTAAATATCTTTGCCTGCGGATGGTCATGATCCTTTTTACAGGAGACCATCCCGAGAGCGGCGGCGATCAGCAATAGGAATACTTTTTTCATTGTCTGTAGATTAAATGTTGGTGTTTTTTAATGATGTTGTAAAGGTACCTGCAGCTCCTTAGCTGGAGAAGGGTACAACGTATGAGCTGTGGTGTTTGGCGGATGGATTGTTACCTGTCTTCTTTGTCAGGCCGGCGATATAGCGGGCAGAACGTTCATAGGGATTGAATTTAGCGAACTCTGCCGCCAATTCTTTTACATTTGCCCGGTATTCATCGTCCATGATGATCTTGTTCACTGCATCATGGATCTGCCGCGGCGTCGGGCGTTCCGTCCGCAGGTTGACCCCCAGCTTGAAATAACCTATCCGGGCGCAGATCTCGTTCTTCCCTTCATGCACACCTGCTGCCACCAATGGCAGTTTATTCATGATCCCCAGCATAGTGCCTCCGTAACCGCCGTTGGTGACATAGGCCGTTACATAGGGCATGACATCTGAGAAAGGGATAAAGTCTTCGATGATGATGTTCTTATAAGGATAGCGATCGCGCAGCTGTTGGGTACCGCTGCCGCCCGTAGTGGCTATCACCAGGGTATCAGAGCTCTTGAAAGCCTCCAGTGTGGGAACGATGATCTTGGTGACGTCTTTCTCAACGGTGCCCTGTGTCACCAGCACTATTTTTTTGTAAACGCTCAATTTCTCATTGTACCATGGGACTCGCTGTTTTGTCCCCGGATGCGGCAGCAGCGCGCCGACGAAACGGATGTTCTCACCCAGGTCGCTGCGGTAATACTCAAAACCCGGCGTCCCGATCTGTAAAAGCAGGTCGGATTTCCGGATGATCATGTCGAACAGGCTTTCCCTGTTGTGCCGGATCTTGTATTGGTCCAGCAGCTCATGGAGCACCCGGTTGGGCTCACGAAAGATCACCGTGCTGGCAAATCGGCGGAGCAGCGCCTGGCGGGCTTTTCCAATCAGCGAGCTGGAAGGCATCAGGCCCAGGCCGGCCGGGGGCAGATCTCTGGAAGTTTCTGTCAACGGGAATACGCCAATGGATACCACGGGTGTCTTCATCAGGTCTTTTACGAAAGGGATACCTGTGAAGGCGCAGTCGGCCACCAGGAGATCGAAAGCATATTCTTTTTTGATCTCTTTAATGTCCGCATAATATTCGGGACCTCTTAAAATAAAGGCATTGATGAGGTCGAACTTCAGCTTGCTGAGCTGGGAGGTCTTTTTATTACGCTCGGGGAAGATCTCTTCCAGCTGATCGCCGGAGAGGTCCATGGCTTTTTTGAAAGGGTAATGGGCGATCTGCATCTGCCGCAGCTTAGGGGCATAGACCTGCGAGGTATACCAGCGTACTTCGTGTCCCAGCTCCTGCAGGTGGACGGCCAGGCCTGTTAGGGGGTTGAAGTGACCGTCCGCAGGGAAGTTGGCGAAAAGGATTTTCATGTCTTTTTTTCTGCCAAGCTAGGGTGCGGACACGGGCCGGGGAAGTAAGAGGTGGATCAGTTGGGGAAAGCGTGGGATGGATTGCTCCGTCTGGATCAAACTGCCGCCGGACACCAGGTGTATCGTTTCCGGACAGCTATCCCCTCCGGCGGATCTTCATAATCTTCTGATGCTGAATTGCATGGAATTCCGGAAATGTTTTTGCGCCTGCATAGTAAAGATTCCTTCAATGCTAACGAACTACCTGAAGATAGCCTTGCGCAATTTCCTCAAGGATCGTCAATTCTCCTTGCTTAATCTCCTTGGCCTGTCCGTCGGACTGGCCTGCACACTCCTCATCGGCGGCTGGATCGTTGACGAATATGGAATGGAGAGATATAATCCCAACGACGCCCGGCTCTATCAGGTAATGACCAACAACAAGACCTCCAATGGGCTCCAGACAGGCATGTATACGCCGGGTATCCTGGCAAAATCACTAAAGGCCGGGTTCCCTGAAATCGAAGATGCATCTGCGGTGTTACCGGCTTCCTGGTTCAATGACCCAAATTCTCCCAGCGGAGTTGTAACCATTGGCGACAAAAAGTTGAACGCCACACCCCAGTTTGCAGACAGCAATTACTTCCACCTGTTTAGCTGCCCCATCCTGGAAGGGGACCGCAGCCGCCTTTTTGCCGACAAGCAAGGAGTTTTTATGTCCGCCTCATTAGCACAAACACTCTTTGGAACCACCCATGACCTGATTGGAAAAGTCATCCATTTCGATCAGTACGATTTTACCGGTGACTACGAGATCCGTGGCATTTTCCAACCCAATCCGCTCAACGCTACTGAAAAACCCGACCTGTTGTTCAATTTTGATCTCGCGCTGGAAAAACGCCCCGGACTTCAACAATGGTATAACGCCGATCCGCATACGTTTGTACTCCTCAAACCTGGTGCAAATCTCAAGTCCATTAACCGCAAGCTCGACCATTATATCCTGGCAAAACAAGGCGGTAAGGCGGGTGGCTGGGACCCACAGCTCTTCCTCAGCAGATTCTCCGATCGCTATTTGTACAATCACTATGAGAACGGTATCCAAAGCGGTGGCCGTATCGTCTATGTAAAGCTGTTTACCATCATTGCCGTCTTTATCCTGATCATAGCCTGTATCAACTTTATGAACCTGTCCACAGCCCGGGCCGCGTTACGGGCCAAAGAAGTAGGGATAAAGAAAGTCGTAGGCGCCGGCCGTGGGACCCTTATCCTGCAATACCTGGGAGAGTCCGTCCTGCTGAGCTTCTTCTCTTTGCTGTCGGCCCTGGCAATTTGCGAGCTGCTCCTGCCCGTCTTCAACAGCATCACCGGCAAACAACTGGTGCTCCACTTCGCGCCAACGCTTGTTCTCGGCCTGTTGGGTGTCACCGTTGTGACCGGCCTCTTTGCCGGCAGTTACCCGGCCTTCTATCTTTCCGCCTTCCGGCCGGTGGCCGTTCTGAAAGGAACGCTGAAAACCTCCGGAAGCGAACTGTGGGCACGGAAAGGTCTGGTCGTTTTTCAATTTACCCTATCGGTCCTTTTTATAGCCGGTGTATTGATCATCTACCGGCAGGTGTCCTATATACAATCCCGCGACCTGGGCTATAACCGGGACCACGTCATTGATTTCAATATCCCCATCAGGCAGGATTCAACCTATCTCGTCCACGCGGCCAGCTTTGTGAACGAGCTTGGTAATATTCCCGGCATCTTGAGTGCCGGCAGCCATGCACATAACCTGACCGGCGAGCATGGCGCGATCAGCGGTGTAAAATGGGCGGGAAAAGACCCCAGCCTGGATGTCGAATTCGCGAACATCGAAGTTGGCCAAAATTTTTTGCAAACGATGGGGCTCAGGCTAAAAGCCGGGCGCTATTTCTCTCAGAATATGCAACACGAGATCATCATGAATGAAACGGCCATTAAGGCGATGGGCTTGAAGAATCCGATCGGCACCGTCGTCCGCTTCTGGGATGAGACGAGGGAGATCGTCGGTGTGGCCGCCGACTTCAATTTCGAGTCGCTTTATCAACCGGTGAAGTCCGCTTTTTTCCGCTGCTATCCCGTGGCCAATTCAGTTATAGTACGGTTAAAGACCGGCAACGAAGAGCAGACAATAGCCGGTATCCGAAAGGCCTTTATGCGCTTCAACCCCGGAATGGAATTCGAATACAGATATCTTGACGAAGATTACCAAAAATTATACTCGTCCGAGATTAGGATAGGCATCCTCTCCCGCTACTTTGCCGGTCTCGCCATCCTTATTTCCTGTCTGGGGCTTTTCGGCCTCGCCGCCTTCAGCGCCCACCGGCGGCAAAAAGAACTCGGCATCCGCAAGGTGGTCGGCGCTTCCGTTGCCCAACTCGTTTATCTGCTATGCAAAGAATTTTTATTACTCGTAGCGCTTGCACTTGCGATAGCATTTCCAATAGCCTGGCTGGGGATGAACAAATGGCTGAATGAATTTGCCTACCGGACCCGCATCACGGCCGACCTTTTCTGGCTGACCGGGGCCACCGTTATAATTATAACTTTATTAACAATAAGTTATCAATCCATTTCGGCGGCCTTAGCCAACCCCGTCAAAAGCCTGCGATCAGAATGAATCTGACCTTGGATTAATGTAGCAGTGCGTCACTTCATTTCTACCTGAACGATCGTATCGATGTCATCCATCTTAACCCCATCTAAAAAGACAGTCACGCCAGTACCGTCCTGCTTGAATTTTAATTTCCCTTTACCTGCGTAGGCGGAGACAGCGGCGATCTTCTGCGCCGTCAGGGGAATAAAAATAGAGGCTCCTGCTTCTGACGGTGCAATGATATGCGCGTAAAGGACCTTCCCCTTCCCTGTCACCACCCCCCATTTCTGCGGAGCTACCAGGCTGCCTGTTGTGCCATAGATCGTCTGACCATTTTGCTGCAGCCATTTTCCGGTGGCCGCCAGCGTATCTGTAAACTCCGGCTGGATCTTACCATTAGGCATAGGTCCTACGTTCAGCAGCAAATTAGCGTTGCGTCCCGCGGCATTGATCAGGTAGTGAATGATCTGCTTAGCCGACTTATAATTGGTATCCGTGATATTGAATCCCCAGGAGCCATTCATTGTTTCACAAGTCTCCAACGGCAATTGAGCAGACGCCTTCTGGAAGCTCAGGCCCGATTTATTTTCTCCGGGCAGATCCCTTTCAAACATCTGAAAATCCTCTCCTGCAAAAGGGGTCAGGTGATGGTTATTGCCGATCATGCATTGCGGCTGCAATTTGTGGATCAGACCATAGATCTCATCATAATGCCAGTCGATCCTGGACGAACGATCTGCCGATCCTTCAGGGGCTGTCTGATCCCAGTGGCCATCAAACCATATTCCGGCGATGTCGCCATAGTTCGTTAACAGTTCCGTCAACTGGTCCTTCATGAACTGGAGGTAGTGGGGATAATCGCCTTTACCTGTTCTGCCCGACTTCTGACCCGTACGCCCCGTCTCATGGGGGTAATCTTCGCGCCGCCAGTCCAGCAACGAATAATATAAGAAAAGTTTGATGCCCTGTTTATGACACTCGTCGGCCATCATTTTCACTACGTCCTTTTTGTACGGTGTGTTCATGATGTTGAAGTCACTGTATTTGGTATCCCACATGCTGAACCCATCGTGATGCCTTGTGATCAGGGTGATGTATTTCATGCCTGCATCCTTTGCCATGCCGACCCACTGGGCGGCATTAAATTCGATGGGGTTGAAAAAGCTCATGAGGCGGGTGTAATTCTTCACCGTGATCCCCCTTTCATTCATGACCCATTCGCCGGAGCCCGGTATGCTAAAAGGTCCCCAGTGAATAAACAACCCAAACCGGGCATCATTAAACCATGAACGGGCTTGTACATTTTCAGCTGCAGGTGTGTAAGTCTGCGCGGAGAGGTGGAGAGATACGAAGAGGCACAAAATGGCAAACAGGGATCTTCTCATAAAGTTTTTTGATTGGAGGGCTAAATTATGGATTTTGACCCGCCCGCGGACGATGATTGTGCGATTCCGTACATCAGGATAACGCTCAGACGATCTTATACAATGAAAATCAATGACATAAACGTATGGCATGGTTCTTAGTTCTATCTTGTTTACTATGATCAAAAGCTATTTCAAGACCGCCTGGCGGAATATGACAAGGAACAAGCTCACAGGATTTATCAATGTTTTTGGGCTGGCCATTGGTTTATCCTGCAGTTTGCTGATCTGGCTTTGGGTAAGCGACGAGCTGAGCTACAACCGCTTTTTACCCGGAGTAAAGAACATTTACGAGGTGCATGTAAATGCGCCTTTCAACGGCGATACAATAACATTGACTGCATGCCCGGGACCGCTGGCGGAGGCGATCCAAACTAATATTCCTCAAGTTGAGCAGGCCACAAAAATGACGTATAGCCGCGATGTTCTGTTTACCGTCGGGGATAAGACATTGAAAGAAAAAGGCACCTACGCTACTGCCGGGTTTTTTAAAGTGTTCCCGCTTAAATCAATTGATGGCAATGCCGACGAAGCGATCGCCTCCATCGATCAGATGGTTATTACAAGAAAGATCGCCGAAAAATATTTTTCTACGTATGCTGCTGTTGGCAAAACAATAAGGATCGATAACAAAAAGGATTACAGGGTCGGTGCGGTGATAGAAGATATCCCGCATAACAGCACCCTGCAGTTCGACTGGATGATAAACTTTTCAGAACAGGAGCAGGACTGGATGAAAACCTGGGGCAATATTGCTTTTTTCACGTATGTAAAATTAAGACCCCATGCAGACCTGTTGAATACCGCCCGGGGTTTGCGTTCCATTTATCCTAAGTTCTCGCCCGAAGGTTTCAAGGCGAATTTCCCGCAATTACAGGCCATCACTGATGTGTATTTGTATACCGATCACAAGAATGGGAAGCCCACCGGGAGGGGCCGCATTGAATACGTAAAGATCTTTTCCGGGATAGCTATTTTTATTTTGCTGATCGCATGCATGAATTTTATGAACCTGGCTACGGCAAGGGCATCCCTGCGAGCCAAAGAGATAGGCATACGGAAAGTCGCCGGCGCCGGCAAAGCATCGCTGGTCGGGCAGTTTATGACTGAGTCGCTTTTCACCTGCCTGCTGGCTACCCTGCTTTCAATAGGGATCACATCGGTGATGTTACCTGCTTTCAATCGTCTGTTCGACAAGCAAATTCAATTGAATTTTGCTCAGCCTGCCCTATGGTACTCCATTTTAGTCCTTGTTACTGTCACCTCGATCATCGCCGGCAGCTATCCATCCTTGTTCCTGGCTTCCTTTAAGCCGATCAGGATATTAAAAGGGAATACCCTTGCTCAAAACGGCAATGTCGCATGGGTGCGCAAAGGTCTCGTTATTGCCCAATTCGCTTTATCTGCATTTTTGATCGTGGGGATGTTGGCAGTCTCGAAACAGGTGAATTATATTCAGCATAAAAATCTTGGCTTCGACAAAGAACATGCTATTTATTTACCACTGGAAGGGGATCTCTATAAAAAAATGGATGCCTATCAAAATGAGCTGAATAAGCTGCCGTATGTGGAGGCTTCCGTTCCCATCAATCAACTTCCGATGGATTTGAACTCCACCTCCGGCGATCTGTCATGGCCGGGCAAACCGGATGACCTGCAAACAGAGGTGGTGGCCACCTGGACCGGTTATGGGTTTACAAGGACACTAGGCATAACTATGGCGGAAGGGCGCGATTTTTCAAAAGATCATCCTGGCGACTCCTTAAGCTATGTGATCAACGAATCCGCCGCTAAAATGATGGGTATGCAAAACGGTGCGGTGGGCAGGCAGGTACATTTCTGGAATGGCGATGGAAAGATCATAGGGGTGATGAAAGATTTTCATATCGCCTCGCTGCACTCACCCATAAAGCCATTGATACTTTGCCTGGCGCCGGCCAATACAAGCTACATGATGGTCCGCCTGCATGCGGCAAAAACAAAAGAAGCCATTGCTGCGATCAATAGGATTACCGTGAACTTTAATCCTGCCTATCCTTTTGAGTACCATTTTGCCGATGAAACTTATGCGCAAATGTATAAGAGCGAAATGCAGGTGAATGCCCTGGTGAAATATTTTGGACTACTGGCAGTGCTGATTTCCTGTTTGGGCTTATTTGGCATGGTGGCTTTCAGCGCACAAAGGCGTACGAAGGAGATCGGCATTCGCAAAGTGCTGGGCTCGTCCGTTGTTGGTATTGTCAGGCTGCTTTCTATGGAGTCATTGAAGACAATAATTATTTCAATGGCGATTGCATTTCCGATTGCTTATTGGGCAGTGCATGAATGGCTGGCATCTTTTGCCTATAAATCGCCCGGGGGCATCTGGATATTTTTTGCGACGGCAGGGGTCATATTATTTGTATCCTGTGTTACAATTTGTTTCCAGGCAATAAAAGCGGCAATGGCCAACCCTATAAATTCACTTCATATGGAATGACGGTGGCGGCTGAATGCAGCTACTGTACCTTCACCCTATACGTATGCTCACCCGCAGGTAATTCCACTTCCGCCGACGATCCCGGCAGCTGCAAGGTAGCCGTCGAATTGGGTGGGACCACTATCTTGTAAACCAGGACTTTCCCTTCGCGCTTCCAGGAAGAGCTGATAACCCCATACGGCCCCTCATGGGATGCCTCGAACTTATCCAGCCCTTTCACAAAATGCGGACGCAGCAGAATGTGCTTAAAACCCGGCTGGGAAGGATCGGGCAGGATACCGGCCAGGCCCTTATACATCCACGCTCCTATCTCGCCGAACATGATATGGTTCAAAGAAATATCGCTCTTGGCATCGATGGGCCAGTTCTCGTACAGGGTAGTAGCTCCATTGACGATCCACCATCCCCAGGACGGGTAGGTCTCGCAGGATGCCAGGCGGTAGGCCACATCGGCGTATCCGTTCTCGCTCAACGCCCCCAGGAGGGCCTTGGTCCCCAGCAAACCCACATTGAGATGATTGCCGTCAGCAGCCACTTTCCCGGCCAGGCTGCCAGCCACCTTGCTTTTCATGTCCTCCGGAACAAGTCCCCAATAGAGGGGCATGGCCAGCTCCGTCTGCATGCCCTGGCCATAGATGCCCGTGGCCTTGTCCAGGAACTTTTCGTTAAAGGCTGTTTTGATCTTCTCCGCCAGGGCCTTATACTTCGCCGCGTCCGTTGACTTACCCAGCAACGCAGCTGCCCTGGCAAGAATGCTGGCATCCACATAATAATAAACGGAAGAGGTAAAGATCACCGGCGGCTTTGTGCTGACAGGGATCCAGTCTCCCAGCCCCCAGGTGGTGAGGCCCGAAGGGCTGATGTCAGCGATGTGATCCACGTAACGCCGGATATTGTCATAGCAGTCCGTCAATAATTTCTTATCGCCATAAAAGAGATAGATATTCCAGGGGATGATGGCGATGGTGCTGGTCCAGTCGGGACCGTTGCCCCATTCATAGCCCCAGCCGCCGGTGGGGATGATGGAAGGCAGGACGCCATTGGGCTCCTGCTCGTCACGATGGTCGGCCAGCCATTTCTCATAGATGGTGATGCCATCGAAATTATACAGGCCGGTCTCGGAGGCAATGTGGGCATCCCCCGTCCAGCCGTTCTTTTCCCGCTGGGGACAATCGGTGGGATAGCCGAAAAGGTTGGATAAATAGGAATTATTCGTGGCTTTCCAGATCTTGTCCAGCACGGGGTTGGACGAGCTGATCCTGCCTGTCGACGGGACGTCGCTATGCATGAAAAAGGCCGTAAGGCTTTCTTTTGTCAGCTGGATGCCGGGAGTAGTGATGACCTCGACATACTGAAATCCTTTATAGTTGAAGCGAGGCATGAATTCCTCCTCTCCTTTCCCGTTGAGGATATAGATGTCAGTCCCGAAGGGATCCGTATCATCCGTGGGGCGATAGTGTACGGAGATATTCGATTGGTCCACCCTTCCGTTGGGATAGAGGCGTTCGCCATGTCTCAGCACCAGCCTGGCGCCGGCAGGGCCATGCACATGGAGGCGGCTGACGCCGGCGATATTCCTTCCCAGATCAAATACCCAGACGGAATCGCCGATGTGCGTGACTGACAAAGGACGGACCTCTTCCACATTGCGGATGGGATGCAGGGATTGGGATAACAGCAGCGGAGAAGGTATGGGGCGGTATAGCACGTCCTTCCAGGCGCTGTCTGCAAAGCCTGTGTTATTCCAGCCGGTCTGCTCCAGGCGATCGTCGACATGCTCTCCCGTGTAGATGCTGTTGAGCACGATGGGACTGAGGGATGTCTTCCAGCCACGACCGGAGGAGATAGTCTCCATGGAGCCGTCCTCATAGGTCACGCGGACGTCGAGACAAAATGAGGGCCTGGACCGCCAGGGAGCCTCATGAAAATACCATACGGCCGTGGACTGGTGATTGTACCAGCCATTGCCCAGCAGGACGCCGATGACATTATCGCCGGACTGTATATTTTCCGTGACGTCATAAGTCACATAGAGATTGCGCCGGTCAAAGCGGGTGTACATCGGGTCCAGGCGGTGATCGCCAATTTTTTTTCCGTTGATATACAGCTCGTACAGGCCTGCAGCAGCTATATAGGCCCGTGCTGAACGGATCTTTTTCGTGGTGACAAATCCTTTCCGGAAATAAGGGGCGCGGCGCAGGTCCCTGTCACGCGAGTCGCTGATCCAGGCGCCTTTCCAGCTGGCGGCGTCTATCATGCCCGTCTCGAAGGCAGCGATCGGACCTGCCGTGCGCTGTCCGTCCTTATCCCATAGGTCCACGCGCCAGTAGTAACGGGTGAAGGGCTGCAGGGCGGGACCGTCATAGGTCGTCAACTGGTCGGGGGAATCACGGCGGCCGGTGGACCAGTTGCCGGCAGCGCCACCGGCCAGAGCCAGGGAGTCGGTGCCGACAGTGACGGAATACGCCGTCTGCAACGCGCCGGGCCTCCGGTCATCCAGCTGCCAGGACAGCCGCGGATGCGGGGCATCGATGCCAAGGGGCGACTGAAGATATTCACATCGTAGAAAAACAGGCTGGCAGGGAGGCGTGGCGGCCGGCGTCTTGCCGGAGAATAAAATGGCCAGCATGAAAAGGAGTATGGTTCGCATCATAGAACCCTAAGATAGGACATCTTACCTGGATGATCCATCCTGTACCTACCTGCCCGCCGGCAAACTTAATTCACAAATACCTCGTCGATAAAGAACCAGCCCCTGTCATTGAAGGGTTTTGGTTTTTCATTCTTTTTCGGCGACGGCAGCAGCGGCGGCCGCATGGATACCGGCATCCTGCCGAAGGGTTCGACCGTTACTTTGATGAACCTAACGGACACCAGCGGAAATTTACACTCATAGGGAATGAGGTAATTCGACTGGAGCAGCGTATCCGCAGGCGGGGCGAGTTGATATAGTATCCGCAGGTTCACAGGGTCATTCCCACCCATAATACTTATGGTCTTTGGGGGGAAGATCATTGCACCTACATTGACGAGGGAGCTGACCGTAACGCTCCGCGCGTGTACGGGTTTTGAGAATTGCAGCATACACTCCATACGATTGTTCCTGAAAGCGATCCATTTCCCATCACCGAAATTTTGCGATCCTTTTTGCAGGTCTTTCAGGGTCGTTCCGCCCTTTCCCTTATACAATGAATCGGTGGGTGTCATCAGGATGGCCGTATCGGGTTTAAAGGTCGCGCGGTAAAACTGTGACTGTACCACATCACTGGGATGCCAACCTTTCCTGAATGCCCGCGCCTTCATCAGCACCTGGCTGTCGATGAATGTCCGGCCGTCATAAACCATCGAATGAAAGCTGTCCGGGTCCGTGCCGTCCAGGGTGTAGCGGATCGTTGTGCCGGGAACAAAGTGCCTGAGCCGTAGCTGGACAGGCGTATCGCTGATCACCTGCGCGCTGCTCTGAATGAGCGGTGGATTCATTTTCAGGAACATGGTATCCGTGCGGGCGCCTGTCTGGATATCCAGCATGGGGTATTTCCGCTTTATCTCATTTGCGTCGGTAAAGCTCAGCCCTGCATTCCAGACGTAGATATGATGAAGTTCCTTCAGTACAAGCAATTTGAGAATATCCTCCCTTTTGACGGCGGTATTGGTCAGGGAGATCCGTTTGAGGTGGTGTAGTTTTTCCAGGGCCGACAGACTGTGTCCCGTGATCCGGGTGAAAGAGAGATCCAGTTCCCGCAGGTTGGCAAATTGACCGATGACGGACAGTTCATCGTCGGTGACGGGCATCCTGGCCAGGTTTAAAGAGACCAGCTGTGTCTTTACGGCGAGCAGGTCTTTCAGCTGGCCGGGCTTGTAAAAGGATGCGCCAAAAAAGTCGGCGGCAATAGCCGGGGAGCCCGTTGCCAATGGGTACACCGCCCGGTAGTCCGTATTTAATTGCCGGACCTTATCGTCGCCGGCCGCGGCGAAGTCATACGTTTCCTGATCAGCGGAGGTCCGGAATATATTATTTGCGATCGTCCGCAGCGTATCCGTCGGTTCCAGGGCTGCCGCTTTCACCGTAAAGTTCGCCCCCCGCCTGATCCAGTTGTACAGAATGGTGATCTCCTGGTCATTCAATTGCGGCTTGCCTCTTGGCGGCATATGTTTCCGGTCCTCCTCCGGCAGGTGAATACGTTGTAACAACAGGCTCATATTGACATCGGACGTATCCAGTACAGGGCCGTTCTTGCCCCCTTTGAGCAGCAGCTCCGGCGTTGACACCACCAGTCCGCCCTTTGCCTTGCTGCTGTTGTGGCAGCCGAGACATTTTGCGTCCAGGATAGGTTCCACCATGTCACGAAAAACGACGGCTTCATCAAACGGCACTTTTTCCTTCGCCCGGTGCTTATACACGGGGGCCAGCAAGAAATTATCTCCATGCGTGATGGCCGCCCCCTGGTGGCCGGCAATTATCAATACGATCAGGCTCAGCAGACTTACAGCGCCTAAAGATATTTTTGACGCCTGCAGCCGCTGGTGAAGCATATACCATACAAAAACGATCAGTGAGAGACAGGCGCCGCTCCATTTATGCAACGCGAGGGATTCCTCATTATAGCCCGGCTCCTTTGAAAGAAGGACACCCATCAACGCGGTGATGGCGGAAGTGAAAGCCACCGACAGCAACAGCCACTCACTGATCTGCTGTGATAAGCCGGAGGCATGAAATCGTTGTTGTGGAATTACCCACATCCAGACAATAAGCACTGCGAACAGAACGATGGGAAAATGGAGGAACAGGGGATGGGCCCGGCCGATCACCTGCAGGAAGGAAGGCACGACCAGCCGGTCATAGAAAAGCAATAGAAAGCAAAGAAGACAATTGGCAGCCAATGTCAGGCTGCTAAGCATATTTTTCCAGTTCATGTGTGTTGTTAAGCAATCAATCCGTTGACTACCTTGCCTTCCACATCGGTCAGCCGATAGCGCCGTCCCTGGTGTTTGAATGTAAGCTTTTCATGATCCAATCCCATTAAATATAGAACGGTTGCGTGAAAATCGTGCACGTGAACGGGGTTTTTGGCTATGTTGTAACCGAAATCATCGGTTTCGCCGTATACACCGGGCCGCACGCCTCCACCCGCCATCCAGACGGTGAAACAGCGTGGATGATGGTCCCGGCCATAACTATCCTTCGTAAGTCTGCCCTGGCAATAATTCGTCCTTCCAAACTCTCCGCCCCAAATGATCAATGTCTCATCCAGCAAACCCCGTTGCTTGAGGTCGGTGATCAGCGCGGCGGAAGCCTGGTCCACATCTTTGGCCTGCCCCTTTATCTCCCCGGGCAGGTTGTTGTGTCCATCCCATCCCTGGTGGTATAGTTGGACAAACCGAACGCCACTCTCGGATAGTTTCCTTGCCAGCAGGCAATTGGCTGCAAAGGTGCCTGGCACCAGGCATTCCGGTCCGTAGAGTTTCAGCGTATCTTCAGGTTCTTTGGATGTGTCTGTGATCTCAGGCACAATGGTCTGCATCCGGTAAGCCATTTCATACTGCTGGATCTTGGTAGCGATCTCAGGATCACCGAATGCTTTATAGGACTGATCGTTCAGCGCGGCGATCTGATCGAGCATCTTTCTCCTGTCCTGCCGGCTGATGGATGCAGGGTCATTCAGGTACAATACAGGGTTCTCGCCGCTGCTGAACTGGACGCCCTGGTAAATGGAATCTAAAAATCCATTTGACCATAATTTGGAATATACCCCCTGGCCATTACCCTTTCCTTTTGAGAGCAGCACACAAAAAGAAGGGAGGTTCTTGTTTTCGCTGCCTAGTCCGTAGCTCAGCCAGGAGCCCATGCTGGGGCGATTGCCCTGCTGCGCCCCTGTCTGGAAGAACGTCAGCGCGGGATCATGGTTGATGGCTTCGGTGTACATCGTCTTTATGAAGCATATATCGTCCACCACCCGGGCCGTATGGGGTAATAGGTCGCTTAGCCACGCTCTTGATTGTCCATATTGGGAGAACTGGAACATCGTGCCCGCCAGCGGGAATTTCGCCTGGTCGGCCGTCATGCCCGTGAGCCGCTGACCCTTCCGGATGGAAGCAGGCAGGTCCTCTCCATGCATCTTCTGCAGCAGGGGTTTATAATCAAAGAGGTCCAATTGCGACGGCGCCCCGTTCTGAAAAAGATAGATGATCCGTTTAGCGCGGGGAGCGAAATGAGGAAGTCCCGTGATAGCAGCTTCTTCTTCCCCGCCCTTGAAGAGATCGGGGATAAGCAGGGAGCCCAGGGCAACACTGCCGATGCCAAGGCTCAGCCTTGACAGGAACTTGCGCCTGTTGATATGAAGCGCGTGCTCGATGATCTCTTTTTCCATGTGCACTGTCAGGTTTTGGTGATCGTTTCCTCCAGGTTGTATAATACGGTGATCAGTTTCATCAGGGCGGCAGCGCTGCGCTCATCGACAGGCTGCTCCTGTCTGTATTCGCCCACATCCAATGTTTTGCGGGCATCCAGTTTCCGGCTGGTGAATTGTCCCAGCTGTTCGTTGTAATAGTCCAGCAATGTCTTCAATTCCTGCTCTGCGGGCGTGCGGCATACTATCAGCCGGAATGCCTTTATTATTTTTTCCTTAGGCGCTGTCTGTTCCACCGACAATCGTTGTGCCAGTACCCGGGCGGCTTCCAGCACCGTGGGATCGTTCAGCATGATCAAAGCCTGCAGGGGCGTATTGGTCTTCAATCTTTTTACTTCGCACTGATCCCGGTTGCTGGCATCGAACATGGCCATGGACGGCGGAGGGACGGTGAGTTTTATGAAGGTATACATACCGCGCCGGTAAAGGGAATCACGGTGGTCCTGCCTGTAAGTGGCGAGTTCCCCCCGGCCCGAGGTCGCGCCTTCCCAGAGTCCGTCGGGTTGATAAGGTTTTACGCTGGGTCCGCCGATGGTACGCACCAGGAGCCCGCTGCTGGATAATACAAGATCTCTTATGAATTCGGCCGGCAACCTGTTGCGCGGCCCTCTCGACAAATAAATATTTTCCGGGTCTCTGCTCAGCTTTTCAGGCGTTATTTGTGCAGATTGCCTGTAGGTGGCCGACAAAACAATTTGCCGTACCAGCCTTTTTATGTTCCATCCATGATCCATAAAGTCCACTGCAAGCCAGTCCAGCAGCGCGGGATGCGTGGGCAGTTCACCCTGCATGCCGAAGTCCCCCGTGGTCTTTACGATCCCTCTGCCAAAGAATTCCTGCCAGAGCTGATTGACAAAGACCCTTGCCGTCAGGGGATTGTTCCTGTTGACGGTCCATTTTGCAAGCCCCAGCCGGTTCCGCGGGAACCGGGTCGTGTCGAATTTCATTACGGCGGGCAGCGCATTGGGCTGTACTTCGTCGCCCGGCGCATCATAGCGGCCCCTGTTCAGCAAATAGGTCTTCCGCAGCGTGTCCCGCTCTCCCATCACGGAGACCGACAGGGTCGAGGTGTCTTTATTGTACATGAAGGAAAGGATGTTCTTCCTGTCGTTGCTGTCTATGGACAGTTTCGGCATCTTCGCGGGCGTCGATACGCTGACATCCCCTTCATAGCCGACCTCTTTTGTATTGTTGAAGAAGGCCAGCAGGCTGTAATAATCCTTCTGCTTGAAAGGATCATATTTGTGGTCATGACATTGCGCGCATTCAATGGTGACGCCGAGCATGCCTTTCCCGTATGTCTTGGTCTTGTCGACCAGGTATTCGATGCGATATTCTTCCGGCACGACCCCACCCTCTTCCGTGTATTTATGGTTGCGGAAAAACCCGGTGGCAAGAATTTGTTCCTTTGTCGCATTGGGCAGCATGTCGCCTGCGATCTGCCAGGAGAGGAACTGGTCGTAAGGCAGGTCTTTGTTGAATGCATGGATCACCCAGTCGCGCCAGGGCCATTGTGTCCGTATGTTGTCGTCCTGGTAGCCGTAGCTGTCCGCATATCGCGCTACATCCAGCCAATGCACGGCCATTTTTTCGCCGTATTGGTCTGTGTTCAGTAAACTGTCGACTATTTTTTCGTAAGCATGTTCATCCTTGCCGGCCAGGTAATGGTCCATCATTTCAAGGGAAGGGGGAAGACCGGTGATATCCAGGTAAACCCTTTTGAGCAGGCGTTCCTTGTCGGCCTGCTGGTTCGGCGTGAGCCCCTCCGATTCCAGCCGGTGCAGGATGAAATGATCTATCCCGTTCTTCGGCCATGTCTTGTCGTGAACTTCGGGGAGAGGCGCTGCCACAGGCGGCGTAAAGGCCCAATGCCGTTCGTATTTGGCGCCCTGTTCGATCCATCTGGTAAATAGTTTTTTCTCATGGTCGCTCAATATGCCCAGATGTGCATCGGGAGGGGGCATCATATAGGTCATGTCGGTGGAGGTGACTCTTTTCACCAGTTCCGACCGGCCAGGCTTACCGGGTACGATGGCGAATGCCCCTTTCGAGTTTTTCAGGGGGGCATAGGCGCTATCGGCGATATCCAGCCGAAGGCTCGCCTGCCGGTGACTGGCATCGGGTCCGTGGCACTTGAAACATTTGTCTGAGAGAATGGGGCGGATGTTGAAATTATAGCTGACGATGTCAGGTAAGGTCTCTGTATGTTGTAGGCTTTTGTCACTGTGGAGGCATGCGGAAGCAATGCAGATGGCGACCGCTATGATGGCAAGTATCGTTGATGTCCTGGCAGGCATGTTCTATTGTATGAACATGACGAATATAGTGAAAAATCAGCAATTATCAGCGGGGCAGGGCAGGCGATAATTTTTGAACCGGTTTATAGAAAAAGGCGAGATGAATAGGGGAATAGAAATACAATAAGCGTTATTTTTTCTTTTTCTTATCCCACCCTTTAGGTAAGCCCACTTTTTTAAGAAAAGTGCGTGCCCTTTCCACCATTGCAATGACATAAGGGTCATTTTGGTAGTCCGGCATTTTGTCGCCAGGAACTACTGTAATGTGGGCATGCTTTAATTTATTATGGTCGATTGTGCGTGACATAAAGTGCTTTAAAGTTACAAATTTATTTTCTTCTGACCAAGAAGGCTTCATAGTTGTGACTGCCTGCTCAGCGTCATGGTCTCTTTGTTCACCGTCGGGGGCTGTCTGTTCAACGTCGCGGATGGACGGCCGACCAGTCGTTCCAGCTGGCCCGGGCTCAGCTCAACGGCAGGATGGAAGGCATTGCTGCGCATATACTTTTCCAGGCTATAGCGCAGCTGCCTCGCTTCCGGCCTGCGTTCCAGGTCATGCCGAATATCGGCCGACACCAGGACCAGCTTTCCTTTGCCTACCTTTGCTTCTATCACTTCGGCCATCTTCCTGTTCTTAAAAAAATTATCGATGACCCTTACGATGGGATCGATGGCAGGGAGAGAATCCAGCAGGAGGGTCTTCGACGAAGTGACCAGGTCCCACCATTGCCAGTCGGTATACATTCGGGTAGGAAAATACTTCAGGGCGGGATGCTCCGGATGACATAATAATCCCATTGTTCCCGGCTGGTTGGGAAAATGCACGGGGCTCCAGAACACAGGCGCAAATCTCCCCGTGACGCCATTGACATCGGCCGTGTCGGGATTGAGCAATACATTCCGCCCTTCGCCCAAATGACGGAGCGCGTCGTCCAGTGTGGTGTCGAATACGACCGGCGGCTCAGCGGCGCCGAGCCGGGCAATATCGGCGGCCAGGGCCAGCCTGTCCGGGTAGACCCAGATATTCCATTTATTCTTATAGGGTGTCCCTTTCAGCCGCAATACGATCGTCAGTTCCATCGCCTGTCGTATACTATCCAGCGCAACAGAAAAAGCGCCGATCCCATGTCCATTGCCCACGGCAATATCCTGGCGGGGCAGCATACCGCCGGCAACGCGCCGCCCCGTCCGATCCTCCACCGTCCATTCCGGCACTACCCCTTTCAGCATACCATTGCTGAAATTAGCCACTTCCGCCGTGGCCGTGAACCTCTCGTTGTTCGTATAGACGGCTTTTTCAAATCGGATCAGCGGCACCACAGCCGAGCAGTACATGCGATGTTCTTCCGGGGTCACCAATCCCTTGCTGTCCCAGAAAGCGTCCAGGATGCCGATGAGGGCCGTGCCCTGCCCGGGGAAGTCATGGAGGTCCAGCAGCTGGAAACCGCTGGTCCCGGGCGTTCGCAACACTCTTTCTATCTCCTCCTTATAAAGACGGGCGGAGAATTTTCCGCTGGCCTGCGTAAAGGAGGACGACAGGCTCAGCAGATTCTTATGTTCCAGGTCCCTGCGGATGGCCTTAAAGTTCAGCGGGTCCAGCACACCTGTATATTTATCTATCTCCCGCATGTCGGGATAGATGGAATACTGTCCCATCTCATGGACGATCAGCGGCGCCGGCAGGCTGTCTACCGCCTTGGCATAATCGCTTTTAAAATCGGGAGGATAGGTATTGAAGATGCCCTGCCCCCTCACCCATCCTTTCTTTGTGTATTGGGTGATATAAAAATCATCCCCCGGCTCGGGCCATTTACCATGACCGGCCTGGAAGGTGAATGTCGTCGAAGTATACAGGTGGCGTGCATCGGCCTGCTTCAGGCTCTTCACCATGCCGTTGAGCCAACTGAAGTCCCCTTCCAGTTCATTGCCCATGGACCAGAGGCAGAAAGATGGATGATTGCCATATTCCCTGCTGATCCGTTGCGCTTCATCTTCCAGGAATCTATCCATCGCAGTGTCCCTGCCTGCATTCTTGTTCCAGAAGGGCAGCTCGATCTGCAGATAGAAACCCATGGAGTCGGCCACTTCGAAGGCTGCCGCGGGCGGGCACCAGGAGTGGAAGCGCAGGTGGTTAAGGCCATAATTCTTTGCCGTGGTGAATGCTGCCAGCCAGCCTTTCCTGTCCATGGGCGGATGGCCTGTCAACGGGAAGATATTGCACTCCAGCGTGCCCCGCAGGAACAGGCGATGGCCATTGATCCATAATAAATGCTGGTCTTTATCGGATAAGGGATCGCTCCGCTGGTCCAGGTGGCGCATGCCCCATATGACGGTGGCCGTATCCCTACCCTCCCCCACGGTAAGCAGTGCGCGCACTTTATACAGGCGGGGCGTAAACTCATCCCATTCCTTGCACGAGGGAAGAGGAATGGTACAGGATTGTGTTGATGCTCCGGAAGCAAGGGCTACTGCCATTTGCCGGCTGGCGATGAGGTTTCGATGGTTGTCGAGCACCTGCAGGAGCAAAGTTCCTTTGGCGGACGCATCTGATGGATGGTCCAGTGTTGTGGTTACTGTCACCGACCTATCCTTCACCGAAGGATACACCTGCACGGCACCTATATGGTCGGGACTCCGTGCTGTCAGCTGCAGTCTGCCGATGATGCCGTTCCACACAATTTGGGTCCCCTCCGTATAGGCATGCGCCATATCCAGGTGGGAGATGTCATATTTTTTGCTGTTGTCCACAAGGATGGCAATGACATGCTTACCCGGCGTCAGCCATTGCCCCAGCTCATACGTATGCGGAGCAGAGAGGCTTTCGCAAGCTCCGGCCTCCTGCCCATCTACCCATACCCGGGTAGTCCATAGGACCCTCTCCAGTAAGAGGGAAATGCTTTTATCTTTCCAGCTTGGGGGGATATTTACCTCCTTGGTATACCATGCATATCCGATGTAAGTGTGCCTGCGCGTAAGATGCAGCAGTACATTCCTGGTAAGCGAATCTTCGGTAAGGACAGGCCGGGCGCCTATGCCTGCATCATCCAGCGTGCCGGGCAAATGGATCTTCCTGTCGAAGGTCTGGCGATACCATTGCTGCTGCTCCCCTGTCTTTTGCTCATCCAGTCTGACTCGCCACTGTCCCGCCAGCGACATCACCTGCTGCGCATAGAGCTGAAGGCTACAGGTGAAGAGATAAACCAGCAAGCATGCTATTTTGGTTTTCATACCGCAAAATAGGCAATCCGTATCCTATAGGAAGCGCTGTCAGGATGGAGATTTTTATGAATTTGCTGGACAATTTTATTGTCAGCATGCGGCACTAATCCGGGTAAAGCATGCGCGCATCTCTCACCAGCCCGGGTTTTGCTTCCGGACCGGAAGCCAGCCATGCCTGTCAGCTTCCAGGGTGTCAGGGCTGCCGTGGAGAATCCTGTAAAGGCGCTGAGGACAGCGTAAATGAATGGCGGGAAGGCGTCGATCGTAAATTATACTTATCCCGGTAGCTGCTGGGCGTCATGCCCACCGTCTTCTTGAATAATTGCCGGAATGTCTTTTCATCATTATATCCGGAGGCGATCATGGATTCCAGGACGCCGCCGGAAGCCTGTTCCAGCACCCTTTTGGCCGCCTCGATCCTTGTCCGCTGCAAATATTCGATAAAGGTCACGCCCGTGGCCTGTTTAAATCTGCGTGCAAGGTTACGTCGGCTGGAAGGGATGTCATTGATCAGCTCCTCGATGGTATTCACATCCGCATAGTCTTTCCGGATACGCTGCTGCAGCTGGCTTACCAGCTCGTCATTGTGCGAAGGCGCGGGCCTGAAAGTGGCGAAGTAGGTCTGCTGCTCCCTGTCCATGTCGATGGCGAAATACTTGGCAGTACGGATGGCGACCTCCCGGCCGCAATATTTTTCGATCAGCAGCAGCAGCAGGTAGAAGCTATTGGTGGAACCGCCGCTGGTATAAATGTCCTGGTCCTGGGTCACCACGGCATGAGACTGCAGCTTTACGGAAGGGAAGGCGGCTGCAAAGGAACCGGAGGCGTCTACATGGGTAGTGGCCGTCTTATCATCCAGCAGACCGGTGGCCGCCAGCAGGAATGCGCCGGTGCAGACACTGGCAATGGAGGCGCCCTGGCGACGCTGGCTGCAGAGCCACCCGATATAGCCTTTGTTATCCCGGATGGCTTTCCGCATATCGGTGCTGGCAAAGGCGGGGATGAGGATCAGGTCATAACGGACCTTGTCATCCAGTTCCTGCAGCTGATAGGCGCCAAAGGCCGAAGCATGCGTATCGTCGCCCGCCACATGGATCTTAAAAAAGGGGGCCCGGCCTTCTTCTTCATAGAAACCGTTCACCGTCTCGAAGACATCCATTATAGCTGCCACACTCAACAGGCGGTGGTACTGCGTCAATAAAACTCCCAGCTTTACCATCTCAATCGTTTTAGCAGTGTTTTCAATAAAGATGCAATCAACGTTGTCCGTATTGCAATTTAAACAATTCTGTCCTGAATACCCCCGAAACTCCCAATTCGTTATCAAGAGCATGACAATAGGACGGCTAAAAGGGTTGCATGAGAGGGTAAGATTTCAATGGATGGGGCTTTTTACCCGGCGCCTGACATGGCGCCGGCATGCGGTCAGCGTATCAGCATGACCATGCCGGTCCGGGTGACCTGGCCACAGAAGGACCTGGCCTTGATGACATAGACAAATCCGCCGGCAGGCTGCATTTGCCCGTTGAAAGTGCCATTCCAGCATTCGGATGGGTTTTTAGTAGAAAAGACGCGCTGTCCATACCGGTTGAATACAGAGAATTCCTCAACGGTCACTTGTCCCCAGCGCTGAATGCCGAAGCAATCGTTGTGACCGTCCCCGTTGGGCGTAAAGCTTCCGGGGACCGCCAACACGGTCCTGCTGTTCACGGGTGCATAGATCGTCACTGTATCGTATGCCGAGCATCCGTTGGCGTCCGTCACCTGGGCAATAAAAGTAGTGGTGCTATCCACCATCGCAATAGGATCGGGCCGGGTGGCATCGTCCAATGGCAATGCAGGCGACCATGTATAGCTATAGCCGGTCCCGCGTACTGCCGCCATACGAACAGGCGTACCTCCACAGATATCGATCACCTGCGAAGGTTGTACGGGAGGTTGCTGGTAGACGACAATGGGCGTACTGTCGGAGCCAACGCAGCCATCGTCCGTCGTATAGGTATACGTGAGAGTGTGTGTGCCGGTACCGGCATGTGAAGGCGAAAAATTTCCCTGCCCGTCGATACCTGCTCCGCTGTAAAGACCAATGCCGGCCAGGCCGGAGGTCTCACCCGCTCCAGTGATCATGAAGGATCCCTTATTGTAGCAGACACCTTCCAGGGGAGCGAAGGCAACGGCCGGCGATGTATACAGGTGCAGCATGACGGCCGGTGAGGAGAACCCGGATGTCCGGGAGCAGCCAAGAGAGTCGGTGATTGAAAGCAGCGTATAGCCGGTGGATGCAGTCAGCGGCGGCAGCTTAATAGGTGTGCTGCCTCCCGGCTCGTCTTTGTCCACCCTGTTCGTCCCATCGGAGAATTGAATGTGGAAAGGGGCAGCCCCACTGCCGGCTGTAAAAAGCAGTACGGCAGAATCGGCGGTGCAGGCGGTGTTCCCGGAAAGGCCTCCCTGCGGCAACGGTTCGATCATCACCGTCGAAGAACTATTGGCACTGGTAATACAACCATTAACATCGGAGATCGAACGAAGGCTGAAAGTTGTAGCGCCGGGATCAGTCAGCGTGTATGGCAGGGTAACGGCCGAAACGCCATCCAGGTTACCCTGGGAGAAATTGTTGCTGCCGTCGTTGTAATCGATGGAGAAAGGAGCCGTTCCTTCGGAGGTTGTAAACAGCAACGCAGGGCTATTGCCATAGCAGACGGTATCACCCTGAAAAGCTCCCTGGGGAGCGGGGTCGATCCTCACCTGTTTGCAGTAGGAGGTTTGTGTCGGCAATCCCAGGTCTACCAGCAGGTTGATATTATACATCCCCGCCCGCTGATAGGTGATGGGCGAAGGGTCCTTAACGTTGGAGCCCGGGATATCCTGACAGCCGGCAAATCGTATACGGGTGAGCGTGTTATTGTAAACATTGCAGATAAAGGCATAGATATCATTCCCTACCCGGAAAAAATCCGATATGGAATGCGGGAAGCTCAGGCTGCCGGTATTGCCCAGGTTGGTAGCTGCAGGAGTGGAAGTCAGATCAGTACCGAAATTAAGCTTCACGAGGTCGTTGCTCGTTTCATTGACGACAAATCCATAAATGCCATCGCAGGTAGTAAAAAGAGAAACGTCCCGCGGATAGGCCAGGGTGCCTCCGGGGTTCCCGATGTTCACGCCTGCCGGCATATTCAGGAGGGAGGTCCCGAAGCTCAACCTGGTGAGGGAATTGGTGACCCTGTTGGCGATGAGGGCAAACCAATTTTGCTGATAGTTGACGAATGTGAGGCCCGCGGGATAATCGATATTTCCGATGTTCCCCAGGTTGACGCCTGTGGGCGGATTAGTGAAATCCGGGCCGAAGCTCAGGCGGGTGATCGTATTGTCATTGACGTTGATGGAGAATCCATAGTAATTGCCGCCTTCCTTTGTTACAAACAGGTCATGCGGCAGGTTGAGCCCTCCGGGATTTCCCCAGTTGGTGGCCACGGGCGGATTGGCAAGGCTGCTGCCGAAATCGATCTTCACGATCCTGGGACTGGAATTGGTTGTCTGTCCCCCGCCTCCTACGATGAGGGCCGTCCAGTTGCCATTCACCCGCAGCAGCTGGATACCTTCCAGCTGGTTGGGAAGATCATCGTTGAAGTTGCCCAGGTCTTCGGCAGTGGGATCATTCAACAGGCTGCTGCCGAAATTCAGCCGGATAAGGTGGCCATTATTGTAGCTGCTCACCAGTGCGTAAAAATTCTTATTGTCATCCTGGGCATAACAGCTGAAGACAGGAGACGATAGCAGCCCGCCGGGGTTACCCAGGTTGATGGATTCAGGCGTCGAATTAAAGTCCGCGGCGCAAAAGCTCCAATAATAATTGGAGCCACCTACTGTAGTATTCTGAATGGCAACGGGTGTGTTGACACAAGCATGATCCACGGTGGTAAAGCCTGCCGTTACAAGGCCCTGCGGGTACGCCGAACCAATAATAAAAATAAATAATACGGATAAGATCCATCTCATAGCAGTTGTCAACTTCGCCACAAGATAGAAGGAAAACCTTACACCATCAATAGTGCTGTTGATAAATACCGAAGGTATGTATGGCCGGGCAGGCCTTACCGGCAGTGATCCGCAGCCGGACCTTCGTGGCAGTAACAGGCTTGCATTTGACAAGCCATTTATAACCAATGGATTGTTTTCCCGTCGCCTCCGGAATAGCTGTCCAGTCCTTACCATTCAGGGAATAGTCCACCGACCAGCCCGTCGTACGATGCCCCAGCGTTATCACCTCCTGCAGCATCAGGACGTCGAATGTTTTTACCGAACCGAGGTTGAAGGTGATCGTATCGGTATTGAAGGCATCCGTTGTTGCATAATAGGTTTTTTCAAGGCCGTCCACCATATTGGATGGCGCATATTTTGCGCCCCGGGGATGCTGCGTCATTATCGTCGCGCCGGCAGCCAGGTTGGTCCTGAAAGTACCATTGATCAGCCGTCGCAGGCTGTCGGCCCTTTGCGCATCGATATCAGGGATCAATCCCCGCTGATCAGGAGGGAAATTCAGCAGCAATACGCTGTTGCGGCCTACCGAATTGAAATAAAGCTCCCATAGTTCAGCGACGGTCTTCACTTTTACATCTTCCTCCGGATGATAGAACCAGCTGGGACGGATGGAGACGTCCACTTCGGCCGGCACATAGGCCGTTCCATCGACCTCACCCTGGTTCAGCTGATCAATATGGCCCGATTCTTCCCGGATTGATGCGGGGTTGATCGTTGACCAGCATGGATCGCCCGCTATGCCCGACTCATTGCCAACCCAACGGCAGTCGGCAAACTGATAAGAATTCTTTGTTCCGAAAACAACGCATTGCGGCTGCAGCCTGCGTACCGTATCCGCCCAACGTGTATAGAAGGCCGTGGTCAGCTTGTCCGCCCCTGCCCCATCCCACCATATTTCCCAGATGCGACCATAGTTCCTCATCAGCTCCGATAATTGTCCGGCATAGTAATCACTGTAAGCGGGTGTGCCGTATCGGGCATCATGCCTGTCATGCGGTCCCAGGTAGATGGCCGCCTTTATTCCCGACGCTTTGCAGGCATCCGTAAATTCCCTTACGACATCTCCCCTTCCATTTTTCCACGGGCTGTTCTTCACCGAATAGTCCGTAAAGGCCGAAGGCCAGTTGCAAAACCCATCAGCATGTTTGGCCACCAGGATAGCGCAGGGTATGCCGGCTTTTTTAAGCACGCTGGTCCATTGACGGCAATCCAGGGCCGTGGGATTAAAAAGCGCAGGGCTTACTTTGCCTTCGCCTTCATTGACACCTTCAAAAGTATTCATGCCGAAATGAACAAAGGCTATGATCTCCCGGTGGTACCATTCCATCTGCCGGGCATTGGGGACAGGCCCGGATGGGACCGGCGCTTTTTGTGCGCAGGCCCCTGTAAAAGTTCCGGCCGTCATGAGCAGCGCCAGCGTCATTTTCAAGTGCAATACTAAATTCCTAATGGTCATTATTCGATGTTTGTAATTTATCAGTGTCACCAGCCCGGGTTTTGTGGTTTTAAATTAGGGTTCAACGTCAATTCCTGCGTAGCAATGGGATAAAGGTACATTTTATCATCCCAGGTCCGTGCCGTTGTATTGGTATAGATCCTGATATAATTATTGGCATCCACCACTATGCCGGCCACCTGGTTAGGCGGATATTGTGCACGGATGGCAGGCAACAGCTTCATGCCCAGGATGGTTGCAGGGTTGTTAATGATCGTACCCGCCTTCCAGCGCAGCATATCATTATAGCGGAAACCGTCCGCTGCCAGCTCGATCCTTCTTTCCCGCCGGATCTCATCCAGCAACACCGGGAGGGAGGGAAAGGTAGAGTTAGGGTCTTTCACGAGGGAGGTGATCACCATATGAGGCATGGCCACCCTATCCCGTAACAGGTTAATGGTATTGTCCAATACGGTCTGCGTGCATTGGCCCAGTTCGGCCTTGGCCTCTGCCTCATTCAGCAATATCTCTGCGTAGCGGAATATGAACAGGTCGAGGGTAGACTGGGCTGCATTCCATTGTGCCGGGTCTGGCGACAGGCATTTGATGACCATATAACCCGTGGGCGCCGTGGCTGTACCGATGTCCGGCAATGTGAAGATATCCTTGGATCCGTCCGTGTTGTTCTTCAGGACAAATCCCCTGGTGGCGATCAGCTGGGAGAAGCGGGGATCGCGGTTGGTGGCTTCCGCATCCAGGGAGTCATCCCCTTTATACAAGGGACTCAATGCCGTGGGCAACCCATCCGTGCAAAGGAAGCTGCGGGCGAAATCCTTGGTGAAGCCGGTGCTGCTTTCTCCCAATTCGCGGGTGAGGTTCTGCGTCAGTACATTCTTGATATATAATTTGGGCAGAATAGCTTCCGTGTTATTGGTAAGGTCGTCCTGTATGAAAAGGTTGTAATAATCCGTGTTGGGATTGCCCGTCGACCAGATGCCATAGTTTCCTGAGCTTATAATGGCCTCGGAGGCTGTGACCGCAGCATTCAGGTAAGGGGCTTCGTCACCCATGCCATGGTATTTCCTATAAGTGCCTTCCCATAGGCATATACGTGACATCAGCGCAAGGGCCGCATATTTGTGCAGGCGCCCTTCGTCCACCGCATCCAGGTCAGGCAGATTGCTTACGGCAAAGTTCAGGTCGGCCAATACGGAATCCATCACCTGCTTATGGGGTGTTTTGGGGCCATATAGCAGGGAAACGGATGTATCGGTGAGGTCCTTATTCAGCCAGGGCACATCGCCAAACCGGATGACTTTCTGCCAGTAGTAGTAGGCCCTGAAAAACCTTGCTTCCGCGGCATACTTATTCAACGTGGCCTGGTCTGCACCCGCCCGCTGATAGCGTTGCAGAAAGTAATTGACGTTCCGGATCTGTCCCCAGTCCCAGCCACCGCCGGAAACCGGTACTACATAGGTGCCGTCCAGGAAGCCGTCCCCATGGTCGAGGGCTATCTCGTTGTCGGAATACCTGTCGGACCAGAAAGAGTTCTGCAGGGGCAGATCCTGGTAGAACTGGTTGCAGAACAAGGCCAGATCATTGGCATTCTTGAAGAAAGTAGGTTCGCTCAGCGCATCTTTGGGGTAAAGATTGAGCTGCTTGTTGCAGGCGGAGAACAGCCATCCTGTGAGGGCGAGGATATATATCGTAAGATGTTTGTTTGTCATACTTGAAAATTTAACACTTCATGAATATTATAAACCGAGCTGCAAGCCGAACGAAACAGAACGGCTCAGGGGATACGTCTGGAACCCGATGGTCTCAGGGTCATATGCCTTGAACATTTTAGTGATCTCGAAAAGGTTCTGTCCCGTGGCATAGATACGCAGGCTCTTTAGTTTGATCCGGCTCAGCATCTCCGTCGGCAAGGTATAGCCGATGGAAAGGTTCTTCAGCCTGGTGTAAGCGGCGCTTTGCAGGTATTTGGTCTGCGTCTGGAAATTGCTGCCGCCGCCAAACCGGAGCCGGGGGAAATAGGCATTGGGGTTCTGTGGCGTCCAATGGTCCTTCATATAGACAAAAGGCACGCTCCATTCCGATTGGAATCCCCAGAAGGCATTGTCGCCAGGCATATAATCCCTTTTCCCCACTCCCTGGACAAATACGGCCAAATCGAAATTCTTATATTGCACTTTAAGGTTAAACCCATACTGGTAGCGGGGTGTTTTATTGCCGATGATCTTCTGGTCGCCCGGATTGGACACGGTGTTATCCCCATAGGAGATCTTGCCATTCTTGTCCAGGTCGGCGTATTTTACATCCCCGGCCATTTGCGTAACGCCCGACAACTGCGATTGGTCATAGGCTGCCGCCTCCGCATCAGACTTGAAATATCCGTCTGTGACAAAACCCCAGATCTCATTAAACTTCTGCCCTACATAATAATCCCCTAAGGATTTGGTAGGGTTCAGATCGTATTTGGTGATTTTCGCTGTGTAATCCGACAATCCAAAACGCACGGAATAAGAAAAGTCCTTGCCGATCTTATCGTTCCAGGTCAGGTTCAGCTCCCATCCTTTCGTCATCAGGCTGGCTGCATTCTTACTGGGAGCGGCTGTACCCAGGACGCCGGGCAAAGGCTGTCCGCTCACCAGCATATTTGTCGTTTCCCTCGCATACCAATCGAAGCTGCCCGTCAGCCGCTGCCTCAGCAACGTAAAATCCAGGCCCACATCCTTCGTGGTTACATTTTCCCAGGTGAAACCGGGGCTTACGAGGCCGGGTGCTCCCACGACCGTGTTTAGCTGCGACCCGAAGACATAGCCGGATTGACCGGACGGCATCAGCCCCACATAAGGATAGATCGTTGCGTCGGATGGATATAAAGGATCGAATTTCTGGTTGGGTAATTTTCCATAAGAGACCCGGAGCTTCAGATCATTGACAACTTCCTTCGCGGGCTGGAAAAAATTCTCTTCGGAGATCCGCCAGCCGGCCGAGGCGGAAGGGGACCATACGAATCTTTTTCCATCGGGGAATGCGGAGGTACCGTCATAGCGGCCATCGATCTCCAGCAGGTATTTGTCGGAAAAGATATAGTTCAGCCGGTAAAGAAGTCCATTCAAAGCCCACTCATAATCATAACCATATACGCTGGGCTTAGGGTCGGAGTTCAGGCCGATGAAGGGGGTGCCCGGATCGATCAGGTTCTTTGCCTGTGTATTGATCATTTTATAATGCCTGGACTCCTGGTTATAGCCGACAGTGGCCTTGAAATAATGCAGCTTGCTGAATGTATTCTCATAGTTAGCGAAGAGGTTCAGGGCCGTATAGTTATTGTTATTGCTGATCTCTGTCGTCGCATCGGGATAGGTCCAGGGGTAATAGTCCACCATCACGTGGTCGACCCCATATTCGGGGAATTGCTTCTGCACCTTTTGCTGGAAGCCGGAATAGTTGTTATAGGTGTAATCGGCATTGACCTTGACATGTTTCATGGGTGTCAGCACGGCGCCGCCGGTGAACCAGAGGTCGTTGGCAGTGAGTATGTCACGTCCGTTCTGCGCCAGCACGGCCACCGGGTTCGTCCAGTTACCCTGTCCTGAATAATCTGTTCCGTTGGGATTATACACGGGCATATTGGGCCGGCCATCGCCCTGGATATAGCTGTTGGAATTACTATTGGTAGGCGCATTCGACCGCTCGTTCCTGAGATGGTTGAGGGTTGCTTTCAGGTTAAGATTCAACCATGGGGTGGCTTCCGTATTCACTTTTATACTGGGATTGATCCGCTGGTAATCTTCATGTCCCGGCTTCAGCATGCCCTTCTGATCAAAATAGCCCAGCGAGCCGATGTAGGAGGTTTTATCGGAACCACCTGCGACGGAAAGGTTATGCTGCTGCTGGGGCGCCCAGCCGGGGTACAGCACCTTGACCCAATCCGTATTTCCCACATAGCGGTATTTGGAGGAGTTGCCGGGATCGGGATAGCCGGTGGGGTTGTTCTTCGGGTCGGCAAAATATTTGGCCGCCATGATGGAATCCTCTTCCGTGAAAGGGAAGGATGCCGTGTTTCCCCCGCTCATCTGGCCGTTCCTGTCGGCCTCCCGGTGCATATTGATATAGTCCACCGAGTTGAGGTGCCTGGGCAGCCGGGTAGGACGCGTGATCGTGTAAGACCCGGAATAATTGAGATGCGTCGGGCTGTTCTTCTTGCCGTTGCGGGTGGTGATCAATATGACGCCATACGCGCCCCGGCTGCCGTAAATGGCGGCGGATGCCGCATCTTTCAGTACCGTGACACTTTCGATATCCCCCGGGTTGATGAGGTTAGGGTCCATCTGCACGCCGTCCACCATCACCAGGGGGCCTCCCTGGCCACCGTTGGAATTAACCGAAGTAATTCCTCGTATATTGAACGTTGCGGGTGTGCCGGGCCGGCCGCTGCCCAGGTCGATGTTCAGATTGGGCACCAGTCCCTGCAAACCCTGCGCTACATTGACCAATGGCCGGCTATCCAGCTCTTTGGAGCCTACTGTTGCTACGGCGCCCGTGAGGTTCTCTCTCTTTTGTGAACCGTAGCCGACAATGACAATGGAGCTGAGGTCGGCGATTGCCTCCTTCAATACCACCCGGACAGCGTTCGGGTCGCCTACTTTTACGGTCTGTGATTCGTAGCCCACGATGGAAAATTCCAGCACCAGGTCCTTTGAATTGGTCACGATTATTTTGAAGCTGCCGTGCTCGTCGGTAGTACCTCCTCTTCGGGAGCCTTTGACATATACGGTGACGCCTGCCAGGGGTTCGCCTTTTGAATTGGTCACTGTTCCGGTGATCTCGATGGGTGGGGCTGCCTCTTCCGGGGGAGCCGGCTTGACCTCCTCTGTCTTTTTCTTTATCACCACGGTCTTATTGACAATGGCATAGGTGAGGGGCTGGTCTTTGAAACAGAGGTCTAGCGTTCTTTCCAGGTCGGCGTTGTTCACGTTGATGGTGACAGGCCGGGCGGCTTTCAGGTCTTTCAGATCGTAAAAGAAGAGATAGCCCGTCTGTTTATGCATGGCTGCAAAAACCTTCTTCAGGGGCGTGTTCGTCTCCGAAAGGGTCACCTGCTGGGCCCGCCCGCTGGCGGATACCTGCAGACAGGCGGTGAGTAAAAGCATAGCAGTCAGATTCGTCATCAGCAGCATTTTGGGCCATGGATAATATCCATGGCAGATCCTGGCATGTAAATGCATAACTTTGTTGTGTTTGGGTTAAACAATAAGCAGTCCGTCGAACGATTGTGAAAAATGGGTTAACCTAAGCTACTCGCCGGAGGTGGTCTCACTCACTTCCGGTTTTTTGTTTTGGGAAACTCAATATGTTTGTGTTAAGGCATCACCACTAATTTTTTTCCTTCGATCCTGAAGTGCACATTGCTTTCTTCCAGGATGCGCAGCACTTCCGACAGGTTGACCCCACGTGGCATCTGGCCGGCAAACTGCCTTTCCGTGACGGGCCCCTCGTAACTTACATCCACATCATACCACCTGGACAGCTGCCGCATTACGGTCGCTATGCCTGCTCCGTCAAACTGAAAATATCCATTCTTCCAGGCGATGGCGGCGTCCACATCGGCATCGGGAATAACGCGGATCGCCCCTCCTGCCCGGGCGCTTATAGCCTGCTGCCCGGGTCTTAAAAGCACCAGTTCATTCCCCTTTTCCAGTCGAATACTGCCTTCCAGCAGCGTAGCTTCAAGGGCGGCCTCGTCATCATAGGCATTTACATTGAAATGAGTGCCCAGTACTTCTATCGTGTGCGCCGGATGCCGGCCATTACCTGCAGCCATGCTGGTCGCGGAAGAATAGATATGTACGTTGAACGGGATCTTTTCTTTGGCCACTTCAAAGTAGGCCTCGCCTGCCAGGTCGACCTCGCGTCTGTCCCCGTTGAAAGCCGTTGGGAATCTCAGGGAGGAGGAAGCATTGAGCCACACCTTAGTGCCATCGGGCAATACTACCTGGTATTGTCCGCCCCTGGGCGTCGTGATGGAATTATAAAAAACCTCGCTCGTAGCTCGAAGCCCATGGCCCGTAGCTTGCAGCCCGTCGCCTGCAGCTCGTCGCTCATCGCTCGCAGCTATCTGATAGGCGAGCCGTCCGCTGTCCAGCTTGATCAGCTTTGTAGTGCCTTGTTGTCCCAGCGCCCCGTTGTGCGAGCTGTCCAGCACAATGATGGAACCGTCGGCCAGGGTGAGCAGGGCCTTATTGCCGCCGGGGCTGACATCCTGTTTGATTCCCGCCGGCGTCCGGGCTATTTTATGTGGCGGCTTGAGCGTGAGATAAAGGTAGGCGCATGTCCCTGCTACCAGGATAAGCATGGCAGCGGCCGCCATCCGGCGAGGCCACAAACGCCTTCTTACAGCCGTCTGGAATGCAGGGTGGCCGATAATATGGCTGAATGCCCGTTCTTTATCGATGGGAGGCAGTGTATCGGAGCCTGTCAGACCCTGCCAGATGGATTGCAGTGAGGTTTCCAGGTCCTGGTCGCTCCCTGCCGCATCTACGGCACGGAGCAGTTCCAGCAATTCTTTCCTGGTGCAGCTGTCAGCTGCGTATTGCTGTAGTAAATAGTGAAGTCTTTCAAGAGAAATCTGCATAATATGGCATTTGTTACCCTGGCGGATAAGGTTTTACAATCGTCCTTTGTGGTGTAGACGGCGTTCAAAAGCAAACGTACTGCCGGAAAGGAATTTTTTTTAATAAGACGGACTTACTATGCCTGATGGAGGCTGAGCAGCAGTAAGACCAGCAGGGTGGCTTCTGAATTGGGCTGCTGGCTGAGGTGTTCCCTGATATGGCGAAGCGTTTCGGAAAGATGGTTCTTCACGGTGCTTTTGGAAAGCTGCATGATCTCTGCTATCTGATCGTGGCTAAGTCCCTCGTCCCTGCTGAGCTGGAAGACCGTTTGCTTCTGTGCAGATAATTGCCCCAGCGCTTCTTCGATCAGGCGTCGGAGCTCTTTCGCATTCAGCTGCTCCTCGATATCATTATTGCC
>Ga0163162_10000602_pt1 | contig 33282 bp, 25 predicted proteins | sample S55metaG_FD_115310 | JGI IMG/M metagenome (GOLD analysis project Ga0163162, IMG submission 115310) | Switchgrass rhizosphere microbial communities from Kellogg Biological Station, Michigan, USA - S5-5 metaG | ecosystem: Host-associated > Plants > Roots > Rhizosphere > Soil | place: USA... | reverse complement strand
CTGGGCGAGTTTGAAGCGCACGTGTCGGGCTTCTACCGTTTGTTGCGAGAGCGTCTTCTGGGCGCAGCCTGAAGCAGGGGCAGTCGGCGGTCAATCAGTCGTCGGTCTTCAGTCGTCAGTCATCGTCCAAAAAATCGAGTGGCTAATACGGAAGAGACTTATGGCAACTACTTCGCAGGCCGAAACCAAAGCGGCGAACCTGCAGGTCTACCGCGATCCGGAAGTAGTCTCGCATTATGCGGAGCTTAACTATCTGACGCCGTGTGAACGCCTTCTTTTCGAAACATACATAGAACCGGGAATGAAGATTCTCGATATCGGGGTTGGCGGAGGACGCACCACGCCGTATCTCTCGGACAAAGCGTCCCGCTACATTGGGGTCGATTATTCAGCGGAAATGATCCGGACGTGCCGGAATAAATTTCCGCACCTGGAATTCGAGGTCGCAGACGCCTCAGACCTGTCGGCTTTTGCCGACGCCTCGTTTGACGCTGTCGTCATCTCTTTCAATGGTATTGACTGCCTCGTCCCGGAAGAGCGGCGGTGGCAATGTCTACGGGAATGCAGCCGTGTTCTGCGCGCCGGAGGGGTGTTCATCTTTTCGTCTCACAATCCGCGTTCTGTTTTTTTGCGCCCGTCATGGAGCCGCGACCGTTTACGTGCGTTCACTGCCAGGCTGGTGCCGGAGAGCAACCCGTTCCATGGATCAACTTTTGCGATGCTGACGGTGGCGAAGGCAGTTCATTCATTCTTGCGAGCGACTGGGGTGTCGGTCTGGCGGATTGGAAGTCGTCTTCCGAAGCAGGCGTTCTGGCGGGGTGAAGGCTACGTATTCGATCCTGCACACGGGGGCTTGATGCTTCACTGCGCAGTTCCGGGGAGAGTGCGGGAAGAATTGAGCAGGTTCGATTTTCGTCCGGAGACTCTGCAGGGCGATGACTATCCCAGCCACAGCTACTCTCTGGTCACGGACTGGTATTACTACGTGTTCTCGAAGGCCGGGAATGCAGCTGGTGAACTTTGCGCATAAAAGTCCATCGAGAGATTCCGGACGACCCACAACTCCGCCATGAGTGGAATGAGCTGGTGCTTCAGATGGAGCATCCGGAAGTTTTCTACACCTTTGAGTGGGCTAGGGCGGTTGAGCGATCCTATGGATCGACCACGAAGATACTGCTGGTGTTGGCGTATGAAGGTGACAGCCTGATGGGAGTGGCGGCATTGGCTACCGACGCTGCTGAGAGGCAAACCAGCTTTTTAGCCGGAAACACGGCTGACTATTGCGATTTCATTTGCCGTCCCGCCGGCAGAGCTGATTTTGTGACGGCTGTTTTGGGCGAACTGGCAAACCTGCAATTGCCAATGCTGCGGCTGGCCAATCTGCCAGCCGACTCGTCGACTTCACGAATCCTGAGAGCCGCAGCTGGGCAGAACGCTTACCGGGTTTTTTCCCGTCCGGCATATCAGTGTGCGCGGGTCACGCCTGGATCTTCTGATGAGCGGCAAAAGGTGAAGCAGGCAGCGCTCAAGCGGAAGGCATTTCGCTATTACCTCAAGGGTCTGGAAAAAAAGGGCAAAGTGGAGATGGATCACCTCAGGTCGTGGGATGAAATCCAGATCGAGTTGCCGCGCTTCATTCATGCCCACGTGACGCGCTTCGAGGCCGGCGGCCGAAAGAACAGCAACCTGGCGAGCGCGGAGCGGCAGGCATTTCTTTTCTTACTCGCTGAATCGCTTTCAAACGCAGGCTGGCTGGCACTGACGCGACTGCTGGTAGACGGTCAGCCTGTGGCCTGGAATTATGGCTTTCGATTTGGCAATAGCTGGTTTTACTACCAGCCGACGTTCGACGCGACTTGGCGAGAGTATTCTCCAGGGTTCTGCCTTCTGACCAAAATGGTGGAGCAGGCCTGTGACAATCCGGAAATACAAGTTCTGGATTTGGGGTTAGGTGAAGAGAGCTACAAGGGACGATTTGCTACGGGATATCGCCAGACCTTGCACGCCACAATTACCGATTCTGCCGCAGTCCACGTTCGGGAAAAGCTGCGCTATCACGCTGCGTCGGCGGTCAAATCATCGTCCCGATTGGAACATTGGGTGCGAAGATTGACGGGACGTTCTCCGGCGGAAAACGCGAAAGCATGAGAGTCCTGTTACTCCATCCCGAAGACCAGCTTCCCGTGGGGAAAGCGTGGGATCTGGTTGTCGATCTCGGCCGCGCACCGGTGGCCACCTACCGGCGCTGGAGCAAGGATGCGGGAGGCCGGGTCATCAGTTTGTACGATTTCAGCAACGGGTTTGAGGATGGACATCGGATTCGGAAGTTGCTGCAACTAGGACTTGGCCGCTGGGTCGACAACCTGGGAATCGACTGGTGGGATGTGCTCTCGCTTATGATTGAGCCCAACCTTCGCCAACTGATACGGATCCGGCTGCTGGCAAAGGAACTCGAAGCCGGTTGCGAGCTTCATGCCAGCCGTCCGAGCGGTCTGGTCAAGGCGCTTCAGATGTTGATTCGGGCGGAACAAGTGCATTTAGAAAAAGGCGTTGGCCCAGTCAGGAGGTGGGCGCAGCATTATCGGGATGCATTCTCCCGGCTGGACACGGAACAGATCAGGCAGGTGTTCCAGGATAAGTTCGATCGCGAGCACGTGGTGCGCCGACGGTTCGCGCGCAACCGGCGAGTTTCGGGAGACGCGGTTGTGCTGTTGCCCTCGGCATACGTCAATGTGTCGCGGACGGCGTCGTCGTATGCGGGACTGTTACCCAGCCAGAAGTTTCTGATGGTCTACGCCCGGAACAGCGCCCGTCTGAAAACTTTGCCGCCGAATGTAGCGAGCGCATCGTTGGATCCCTATTTCGTTACGCCAGATGCCGTTGAAGCCGCCGTGCTGGAGAATAAATGGGATTCGTTGAAGACTCACCTGATCGCTGCTTCTGAAGAATACTCAGTAGCGAACTCGGTTGGGATGCTCGATAGCATTCCCCGCTTATTGCGCTGGGGAATCGCGGTAAGAGACGCCTGGAGCCAGGTTTTCAAGTCCGAAAACATCGTGGGGTGTCTGTGCGCTGACGACAGCAATCCGTACACTCGTATTCCATTGATCCTTGCCAGTAACGGCGGAATTCCGACGGTGGCTTGTCATCATGGGGCGCTGGATTCGAAGATGGCGGTAAAGGTGTCGCACGCGGATACCTATATCGCCAAGGGCGAAATGGAACGAGACTACCTTTTGCGAGCTTGCGGAGTGTCTGCCCACAGAGTGATGCTGGGCGGCCAGGGACTGCCGACCGGCCCAGGACCAGTTAAAGGGTTGACGCAAACCAGGGCGAACTGGCTGGTGTTTTTCACCGAACCGTATGAGTCGGCGGGGTGGCGTAGTGATGAGGTGTACAGCAATCTGCTGCCGGAATTGTGGTCGTTGGGGCAAGGCAGCGGGATGAAGCTTGTGTTCAAGCTGCATCCCTTTGAAAGCGTGAAGGGACATCGGCGAATGCTGCGAAAATAGTTGCCGCAGCAGGAATCCGAAATCATGGTGATTGCAGGGGCGCCGTGGGAGCTGTTGTGGAGTAACACCCGCTGCGCTTTGACCGTGCAGTCCACGGTGGCTCTACAGTGTGCTTCGCTCGGGATACCGGTGTTCTTGTGCCACTGGTTGCGGGATTTGACCACGGGATACGCGGAACAGTTTGCGAAATTCGGCATTGGACACATCCTGGAGTCGGCTGAGGAGTTGAGCGAAATTCCGCGGCTTCTTGAAGAAAAGGCCAGAACGGTTCAGTTGCGGCCTGCAGTGTGGAACGCCATGGATCCCGGGAAACTGCGTGACGCGTTGTTGCGAACCGGTTCATTTTCTGAAGCCATCAAAGCTTAGTGCTTAGTTGTACTTTCCCCATATGCCAGGAGCTTTGCCGATCAAGAAGACGCAGTCTGCCGATGCCGTCCTGGAGCCTCGTCCCGGGCCGACCGAAGTACCGGGTTTTCGGCAGCAGATGGGGCATATATCGCGCCACTCGGCGGTATTCTTTGCCGGCACTATTTTTACTACGGCTGCCGCATACCTCTTCAAAATCTACCTGGCTCGGGTACTGGGAGCGGAAGCTCTCGGCATCTACGCGCTCGGGATGACGATTGTCGGGCTGCTGGGAATTTTTAATGCGCTTGGGCTGCCATACTCCGCAGTGCGCTTTGTGGCTGCATATAGTGCCACAGGCAAGCTCGATTTGCTGCGAGGATTTCTGGGGCGCAGCATAGTTCTTTTGTTGCTGTGCAATGTTGTGCTGGGCGGAGGCCTTCTGCTGGTGGGGCCGTGGGTGGCGGTCCGTTTTTATCATGCCCCGGCACTCAATCGTTACATGGGCCTCTTCGCTTTGATCATGATGTTCGGGGCCTTGACCGGATTCCTCGGACAGGTGCTGGCTGGGTACAAGGACATCGCCCGGCGCACCGTAATTACGAATTTCATCGGCAGCCCGCTGACTATGGTCTTCACCCTGGGGCTCGTCGGAGCCGGGCTGGGGCTATGGGGATATATCTTTGCCCAGGTGGGGAGCGCGTTTGTGGTGCTGGTCCTGCTGGTGACCGCGGTCTGGAAACTTACCCCGCGCCCAGCGCGCGCACTCTCCGGAAGGCTGGCGCCGATGGAGAAAGAAGTGCTTTCGTTTTCCACCGCAGTTTTCGGCATTAGTTTTCTCGAGTACCTGTTGTCGCAGGCGGACAAGATCCTGATCGGGTTCTACCTCAATCCGCGGGAGGTCGGAATATACGCCGTGGCTGCGGCGATGGTGACATTCGTTCCGATTATTCTGCAGTCGGTGAACCAGATTTTTTCACCAACCATTGCAGACCTCTATGCGCGCGGACAAATCGAACTGCTCGGCCGGATCTACCAGACGCTGACCAAGTGGATACTGGGTCTGACGCTGCCCTTGGCCGCCGGGATCATTATTTTCGCTCCTGCTCTGATGCGAATTTTCGGCCGCGATTTTGAGATGGGCTGGCCCATCCTGATCATTGGCACGCTGGGTCAGCTGATAAACTGTGGCGTCGGCTCGGTCGGATATCTGCTGATGATGTCAGGAAACCAGGGTCGTGTGGTCCGGATCCAGGCAGTGATGGCGTGCGTGATGGTTGGGCTGAGCGCTCTTCTGATTCCAAGGTGGGGAATCACCGGTGCTGCGGTAGCAGCGGCCGTGACCAACGCCGCGACTAATATCTGGTATCTCCGGCAAGTCCGGAGCCGGTTGGGTCTGTTCGCTTACAGCCGCAGCTACTGGAGACTGGTGCTTCCGTTCGTCGGAAACCTGGGTGCGTTACTGCTGATCAGGACAACTCTGCAAGCCGTGCGTCCGGAGTGGGCTGTGATCATGGCAGGATTGGCATTGGCGTATCTCGCATTTATCGGCACTGCCATCGTGTTTGGCCTTGACGCAGATGACCGGCTCATTGCAGGCGCGGTCTGGTCCAAAGTGCGGGGCGCGTTTCATGGCGCCGAAGGGAACGCTTGATGTCGAGCGATGTGCGCGAAGTGCGTCTGCCCGCCGAGCTATGCATCGACGCCGAGCGCCGTTTTGGCGCGCGCTTTGGCAGTGTGGAAGAGCTTCTGGTCCACGTGCTGCAAGAGTTGCTGCGCGACAAGGCGGCGCAGATGGACGAATCCGAGCGGCGGGTGATTGAGCAGCGATTGAAAGACCTGGGATACATTTGATGGTCGTGCGCCGGCCCAAGGCGAAGGTTGTCCTATGCTGAAGGCAGGGTTGCGGAGGTTGTTGGGCCGGAAACCCGCGCTGCCGGAGAAAACATTCAGCTTTACCCGTCCCCTGGTTTTGCTGCAGAGCGATGACTGGGGACGCGTAGGCGTCCGCGACCGTGAAGGCTACGAACTGCTCCGCCACAGCGAAGTGCACCTCGGGGAAAATCCTTACGACTATTACTCGCTGGAAACCGCCGAAGATGTGATTGCCTTGCGAGATCTGTTAAAGCGCCATCGCGATTCGACGGGCCGTCCGGCGTGCATGGTGATGAACTTTCTGCTGGCGAATCTTGACTTCAAAAAAATTGCCGACACTGGATTCGAACAGATCCATCTGCTCCCTCTAAGCCAGGGGCTGCCGGGCGATTGGAAGCGGCCGGGTCTGTTTGAAGCATACCGGCAGGGCATTTCCGACGACGTCTTTTATCCGGCACTTCACGGACTGACCCATTTCTGCCGGGCGGCGGTAGAACCGGAATTGACCCTACCTGGCGAGCGCAATCATTTGCTGCGGACTCTCTGGAAAGCGGAAACCCCCTACATCTATTGGCGAATGCCTTGGATCGGTTACGAATATTGCAGTCCAGAAAAACCACAGGCTGGTTTTCTGGATGCAGAATCGCAGGGCCAGCTGATCACCGAGGCTGCGCGGGAGTTCGAGAAGGTTTTTTCTGTGGCTCCATTGACGGCGGTTGCGCCGGGGTATCGCGCCAACGATGATACGCACCGGGCATGGTCGCAGTGTGGCATTCGCGTGGCGCAGAACGGCAGTGGCGGCGCTTTACCGCCGCATATGGACGAATGGGAGATGCTCAACCTGCATCGCACCATAGACATAGAACCTTTTCAGCGTGATCTCCCGCTGGAAAAATATATGCAACTGGCGGAGCGCTGCTTCGCGCGAGGCATTCCCGCCATTATTTCGGTTCATTCCATCAATTTCCATTCGTCGCTCAAAGATTTTCGCGGTCCGGCGTTGCGCGTGCTGGATGAATTTCTTTCGGCACTGGAAGCGAAACATCCTAATTTGCTGTACGTGCATGACATGAATTTGTATGAACTGGTGACTCGCGGGAAATTCAAAGGGCCGCGTGGGCCAGTCTCGGTAGAGGTGAAGCAGAGCGGCGGCAATTCGAAACATATGACGCTGGGAGCGGGCTAGCATGCAGCCACCGCGATCCTTGCTGCTGGTCACGGTCGATTGTTTCCGCGCGGACCACGCCGGCTTTCTGGGTTATGCGCGGCCCACGACTCCGTTCCTCGATTCGTTGGCCAGGGAGAGCGTGGTATTTTCCAACGCGATTGTGGCCGGTGCTCCCACGTATTTTTCATTTCCTTCAATCATGGCTTCGCGTGATCCCCTGAGTCTCGGGCGGGACGTGATTGGCCTGGCGCCAGCGGAACCCACCATCGCCTCTGCGTTGAGCGAAGCTGGCTATGCCACCGCCGCATTTCTGGCAGGGAATCCATATCTCTCGCCACGTTTTGGATACGATGCGGGGTTCGGTACTTTCAAGGATTTTCTGGATATCGAAGTTGCTCCTGTCGCAACGGACTCTGAGAACGGAAACGCCTTCGCGAGCCGCTTGAACCGGCGTTTCGCCGGGGCGGCCCACGCGCTTGGTCTCATGGGTTCGTTTTACGACGAAGTGTATTTTCAATACTGCCAGCGACTGGGATCGCCAGGGGTATCTTCGCTCGACCAGTTGCGGCGTTTTCCTTCGGCGGATGTCATCGTTGACCATGCTCGCGACTGGTTGAGCAGTATTGCGGGCCAGCCATTTTTCCTGTGGCTGCATTTGATGGATCCGCACTCGCCATATTACCCGCAACAGGAATCGCTCAGTCTCATGGGAAGTTCGCTCGATGCATCGCGGGCGCGATATGTGAATTCTTACTGGAACCGGGGAGACATTCGGGCGTCACGATTGAAGAAGCACCGTGAAGATATCGTCACTCTTTATGACGCGGGCATTCGCTGGATGGACGCGCAGGTGGCTCGCCTTATCGACACGCTTCGAGAGCTAGGGCTTTGGCAGGACTGCGTCATTGCGCTCACGGCTGATCATGGCGAAGAATTCCTTGACCATGGCGGACGTTATCATCCACCTTCTAGCGTGGCAGAAGAGCTGGTGCGAGTTCCTCTGTTATTGCACGGACCCGGTCTTCCGGAGGCAACGAAAGTTACTGCGCCATTCAGTCTGACGCACCTGGCTCCAACGCTACTGGATCTCGTGGATATCCCGATCCCCGGTAGTTTTCGGGGACGCAGCCATGCGACGGTGTTCAAAAATGGCGGTGCGTGGGAAAGTGACGCGATCATTGAATGCATTGCCGGATGCACCAATCCTTTTGTTGCGGAGAATCGTTTGCGAGGGCGAGTACTGGCGGTGCGCGAGGCGCGTTACAAGATGGTGTTGGATTTCACGTCGGCAGGGGAGAAGTTGTTCGACCTGCAGGCGGATCCGGGAGAACTGCGGCCTATCCCAATGAATGAGCAGAAACCAGTCCGCAGACGGTTGCTGGAGCGGGCGCGGCAGCATCTTTCCGATTCTTTGCAATCGCGGGATGGCGCCAATCGCATGGCGGCCCGCCTGCGAGACCTTCGTCTAGAATGGGCGAACCCTGTTATTCCAGTGTCTGTCTAGTATTGCCGTCTTTTTTTGGCCATAAAGAGAATGCCTCTTGTGCGAATCCTCGTTGACAGTCTGGTGGACCAGGGGCTGACCAACGCCCAGATGGGAAATGCCCGCGAAATCATTCGGAGATTGGATCCCGAACGGTTCCACGTGAGCGTTTTTTGCGGAGGCGAACCTGATCGCGGAATCAGGCAGCGTCCCAATACTTCTCTCATATTTTTGCCAGACCGACGGCGTACCGTACGAATCTTGCGCGAGTTTGTGCTGGGGAAACATGACATCCTTTTCTATGTGAAGTCGGCGCCCGCCAGCCGGATGTATCTGGCACTGCATCGAAAATGGAAAGATGGCCGCATCACAATCGGAAGCGTGGAGTCACAGTCGGACTTGCGGAATGAGCCCACGATCGCACCCGATTCGGTGAATCTATGGGAGCGGACGGTGCTGCGCTGCGACTATCTCTTCAGCAACTCGCGCGCAGTGCAACGAAGTTTGCAGCGTGAGTACAACCTGCCAAGCGAAGTTGTGCCTACCGGAGTGGATACGAAGTTTTTTACCGCCGATTGGAGCCGCCCGGCCAATGTTCGTCCGAAGGTTCTGTTTGTCGGGTCTCTACGGCCGTTCAAACAACCACAAATGCTGCTGGAGGCGGCGGTCCGTTTTCCTAAGGCTGACTTTGTCATTGCGGGTGACGGTTTCATGGCCGGCGAGTTGAGAGTTCGGATTGATCGGCAGACTCTCAGCAACGTAACCCTGGTCGGTTCACTGTCGGCGGGGGCGGTAAAGCAGCAATATCAGCAGGCCGATATTTTCCTGTTTCCATCGCAATGGGAAGGATCCCCGAAAGTTCTGTTGGAGGCTGCGGCATCGGGGCTGCCGGTGATTGCGCGCAATAATTATCAACCCGAAACCGTGGTGGACGGGGAAACGGGATACCTCGCTAATTCGGATGACGAGCTGTTTGGGCGGTTGCGGGAGCTGCTTGCGCATCCGGAGCAACGCCGCAAGCTTGGCGAGGCTGGCCGCAAACACAGCCTTTTATTCGATTGGGACCGGATCACCCGGCTCTGGGAGGAGATCTTCCTCAATTTGATGTCACAGAAGACGGCTCGCGCGGCATGACTGCTGACCGCGTCAGTGTCCCGGAATCATCTTCTCGGAAACCACTTCATGTGGTGACCTTGACGCCGTTTTATCCCGTGCAGGGGGACGATGCTCAAGGTTGTTTTGTCGCCGAGCCTCTGCCGTGGCTGGAGCAGTTGGGGGTGACGAACACAGTTCGCGCGGTGCGTCCGTTTTATCGACGTGGCGCTGCCAGCGGCACCGCGTTCCCCGCTCGATGGGTGAGTTTTTTCTCTTTTCCCGGCGGCTGGGGCCTATCGAGCGCTGGCGCTTTTCTTTTTGCCAGCCTGCTTCCTGAGATTCGTCGGCTGCATGATTCTCATCCCGTGGATCTGATTCACGCGCATTCGGCTCTGCCCTGTGGCCATGCCGGCTCGCTGCTCAGCCGTGAATTGAAAATCCCTTTTGTGGTCACCGTGCATGGGCTTGACGCTTTTTCTATCCGACAGGTTGAAGGCCGCGCCGGGCGATGGTGTGCCGGGATATCACGATCGGTTTATCGCTCGGCGTGCCGGGTGATTTGTGTCAGCGAGAAAGTTCGCGAACAGGTGGTTGCGGGCGCGGCCGGGCCTGTGAACACAGCCGTTCTGTACAACAGTGTTGATCCCCAATTGTTCTCGCCGCCAGAGAGTGACGCCGGAGCAGTGACGGTGCTGAGTGTAGGAAATTTGATCCCGATCAAGGGCCACGATCTGCTGTTGCGTGCGTTTGCCGCGATGCAGGATCGGCTTCCGGCAATCGCTCCGGCTCTTTCGCTTGAAATTATTGGCGACGGCCCTGAACGTGCTCGTCTGGAGCAATTGGCTCAAGAACTAGGCATCGGTACCAAAGTCCATTTTCGAGGACGGCGCAGTCGTCGCGAAGTTGCAGACGCAATGCGCCGGGCAACAATATTCGCCTTGCCCAGCAGCTATGAGGGATTGGGATGCGTGTATCTGGAAGCCATGTCGGCTGGCAAGTCTGTGATTGCGTGCCAGGGGCAGGGTATTGAGGAAGTGATTCGTCCAGGGGTGAACGGATGCCTGATCGCGCCTGATGATCTGCAGAGATTGGCCGACACTCTTGCCACTCTTCTGCAGCAGGCGGAACTCCGGCGCAAGATCGGGGAAGCGGCGCGTCGGACGATTTTTCAGGGATTCACTCTGGAACAACAGGCCGAGCGACTGGTGAGGCTCTATCGGGAGTGCATGGCATGAGCCGGCGACTGGTCATTTTGAGCGAGATTATCGCGCCTTACCGGATTCCGGTGTTCAACGCGCTGGCGCGGCATCCGGAAATCGATCTGCACGTAATCTTTCTGGCAGAAACCGATCCGGGATTGCGCGAGTGGCGCGTCTACAAGGATGAAATCCAATTTTCGTATCAAGTGCTGCCCTCGTGGCGGCAACGTATTGCCGGGCACAAGCTGCTGCTCAACCGGGGAATGAAAGAGGCGCTGCGGAAGGCCAGGCCAGACGCGATCCTGTGCGGAGGCTACAACTATCCGGCGGCTTGGCAGGCGCAGCGCTGGGCGGGCAGGAATCAGGTGCCGTTCATGGCGTGGGTGGAAAGCACAGAGCAGGATTTCCGAAGCCGCAAGCCGGCAATCGAATTTCTGAAAAAGAAGTTCATGGGACAGTGCAGCGCTTTTGTCGTCCCGGGTAAATCGTCGTCGCGGTACGTGATGAACTATGGAGCGTCCGAGGAGAATATTTTCGTGGCGCCCAATGCCGTGGACACAGAACTGTTTGCCGGGAAGGCGTTGACGGCGCGCGAGGAAGAAGTAAAGAGTCGCGAGGCGTTGAAGTTGCCGTCGCGTTTTTTTCTGTTTGTGGGCCGGCTGGTGCAGGAAAAAGGAGTGTTTGACTTGCTTGAGGCCTATGGCAAACTGGCTGCTGAGATACGAGCAGCCGTTGGCCTGGTCCTGGTTGGAGAGGGCCCCGCCGGAGGGGAATTGACTCGTCGAAGCAATCAGATCAATCCCGGTCGGGTGCAGTTTGCGGGATTCATCCACCGCGAGCAGTTGGCTTGCTACTATGCGCTGGCTGAAATGTTCGTTTTCCCTTCACATACCGATACCTGGGGACTGGTGGTGAATGAAGCCATGGCGTGCGGTCTGCCGGTGATTTCCAGCGATGCTGCGGGATGTACGGCGGACCTGGTGCAAGAGGGCTGGAACGGAAGAGTGGTGCGCCGTGGTGATATTCCGCAGTTGACGGCGGCAATGAAGGAACTCTCACAGGATTCGTCGTTGCGTGCGCAGATGGGAAATCACAGCAAGGAGCGTATCCTGAGATATTCTCCGGCGGCCTGTGCTGCCGGAATAGCGGAAGCCTTGTTGTCGTCGCGAACATAGTTGGGCAGGACCATGCCATGAATGAGCGTTACGCCAGATTTATCGTGCCCGGCATCGTTCTGGTCATCGGCCTGGTGGCCGCCTACGTTGCGTTCTACATGCCAGGATATCTGAGCAGCGGATATTATCTGGGCGGATTGATGTTCCTGCAGGTCCTTTTAGCGGCAGTCTGGAAATACGAGCAAAGATTTTTTCCTCTTCTGGTGATTGTTTTTCTTTGGGCCGGCATGTCACTCCCGTTTAGCGGAGTATGGACCTTCGGGCGTTGGCCTGTCCTCGCGACCGGCGCGATTGCCGGCTTTGCCCTCTACATGCGGAGCGCGCGACCGCGGTTCTCCACTTTCCACCTGCTGGCGATTTTTTCGGTGTTGGCAGCGCTGGTTTCTGCCGCGGTATCAGGGCTTCCGATGCTGTCCTTCATGAAAGCGCTGAGCTTGCTTCTCCTTTTTCTGTATGCCGCTACGGGGGCACGCCTGGCTCTGGCGGGGCGCGAGGAACAATTTTTCCCGACATTACTGATGTTGATGGAGATCGTGGTCTATGTCTCGGCCGCCGCTTACTTAGTCCTCCGCATTCCCATTTTTGGCAACCCGAATTCCCTGGGCGCAGTTATGGGTGTAGTCGGCGTGCCGCTGCTGTTTTGGGGAGTCTTGACAGTCCAGGGGAAGGTCCGGTTCCGGCGCATGCTGTTCGCTTTGACGCTCAGCGTCGCCATGTTGTTTTACAGCCAGGCGCGAGCTGGAATTCTGGCGGCCCTGGTCGCGTGTTGCCTGACTTGCGTGGCGTTGCGGCGATACCGTCTGATGGTTCAGGGAGGCATGGCGTTCTTGTGTGTGGCGGTGCTGGTTATTACGGTCACGCCTTCCGAATCAGCAGAAGACATGCCCGGGCGGCGGGAAAATTCATCCCTGCTCTCGACGCTGCTCTATAAGGGACACGACGAAGGCGGCGTTCTTGGCTCTCGCCGCAGTCCATGGGACGATACCATCAAAGTCATCCAGGACCATCCCTGGTTTGGAAGCGGATTCGGAACCAGCGTGGGTGATGATGGATCCGACATGGAAGTCGGCCAGTATGCGACCGTCTCAGCCGCGACACGCGAACACGGGAACAGTTACCTGGCGATCATGGAAGGGGTTGGCCTGCTGGGAGTAGTGCCGTTTATCGCACTGGTGCTGGCCCTGGCATTGAAAGTGAGTGGCGTCTTTGTCTGGCTTCGCCGCACCGCCAACTTCAGGCACTTCTCGGTGCCAGTTGCCATGGTTCTGGCGGCGGGATTTATTCATGCTGGTTTCGAGGACTGGCTTTTTGCGGTTGGTTACTACCTGAGCGTGTTCTTCTGGGTACTGGCGTTTGCGTTCATTGATATGCTTCCTTCCGAAGCGCCTGCTGCTGCATATCGCTTAATCCGAAACCCCAACTTCGGAAGCTTCGGGCGAGACGTGCATGCAGCCGCGCCCGAGCGATGATGCATCTGTTCGTCAACGGCCTGGCAGCCAGCGCCGGCGGCGGACTGACGTATTTGCGTAACGTGCTTCCCCAGTTGTCTGTCCGTGGAGACGTGCAGGTGACGGCTGCCGTGAATCCCCAACTGCATCTGGAATTCTGCGATCTGCCTCAAGTCACTCTCGCTGAAATCGAACCTCCGGCCGGAACTCTGATGCGTTTCTGGCAGGAGCAATCATCATTGCCGGCGGTCATTTTGAAGAGCGGTGCCGATGTGCTGGTCTCAGCGGGAAACTTTGCCTTGCGCAAGTCTCCTGTGCCGCAGATTCTGCTGTCGAGAAACTCACTTTACACATCCACGGATTTCTTCCGCGACCTGCGCCGGCGACGGGAGTATGGTTTTTGGCTGGAGACGCGAATCAAGGGTGACTTGGCTCGGCGTTCCGTCGCATGGGCAGATCGTACGGTCGCGCCCAGCGAGGCGTTTGCGCAGGAATTGCGACGGTGGACTCGGCGTAGCGTGGCAGCGATCCACCATGGTTTCGACCGCGAAGCATTTTTCCGCGACGCCAGGCCGCTTCCAGACGAGGTCCGGTACAAACTGGATCTTGATCGTGATAAAGGGGCGGTGCGTCTGCTCTACGTCAGCCATTACAACTACTATCGCAATTTTGAAACTCTGCTGCGTGCTCTGCCTCTGCTTCGCGACCGTTTGAGCGGCCGCAAGCTCAAACTGTTTCTGACTTGCCAACTGCATTCTGAAGGTAACGCTAGTGGCTACCGCGCCCGCGAAGCTTCCGACCTGGTCCGGCAACTGCGAGTCGAGGATGTGGTGGTGGAACTGGGCGCCGTTCCTTATCCGCTTCTGCACCAGGTATATCGCGAGTGCGACATATACGTTACGCCGGCTTATGCGGAGTCATTTGCCCACCCTCTGGTGGAAGGCATGGCAAGCGGGTTGCCGATAGTAGCCTCCGATCTGGCGGTGCACCGCGAGATTTGTCAGGACGCGGCGATCTATTTCCAGCGCTTTTCTGCGCCGGAACTGGCAGAGCAGGTTTGCCGGGTCGCCGGCAGGAGCGAGTTCTCCAAACAACTTTCGGAGCGCGGACTGGCGAGGTCGCGAGACTTCTCCTGGAGTAAGCACGTCGACGAGTTGCTGGCTTTGGCGGATGACTTGCTGTCCTCGAAAAAGGCGCGTGCGATTTAGCCGAGGTTGCGGTGTCAGTTCCTAACTGGAGCCGCCAGCAAGGCGCTCAGGCAACCAGAGGAAGTCGGAGTGACGGTATTCCGCAAACGTATTGACCCAGCGGCGGGTGATTGCCGATTGACAGCGGTATCCCAGGTCCTGAAGCAGGTTCCAGGCAGTTTCCCGGCCTGCATCCGAACACTCTACGAATAGCACTGGTTTTGCATCTGCCAGAGTGCGGCGCATGCCGAGCAAAACAGATCCTTCTGCGCCTTCCACGTCGATTTTCACGAATGCCGGGTACGCCAGATCTCCTGATGCCACGAGATCATCGATTGCTACGGTTTTTATGGAAAACTCCGCGGCAGCCGGATTATTTCGGTGCCAGACCATGCTTGCCGTCGCCAGATTTTCAGCTAATCGAATGACTGCATCTCCAGCCTTGTCGGAAGCTGCACAATCGATCAATCTGATATTCCGCAACCCGTTCAGCTCAATGTTGCGTCGAAACAGTTCGATATTTCGGGGGACGGGTTCAAATGCGATGACGTGCCCATTCGGACCGACCCGTTTTGCCAGCGAGAGGGAAACGTAACCCAGGTTTGCTCCGATGTCGTACACCATGTCGCCGGCGGCGACGTACTTTCGGATTGCTCTCTGCAGATGTGACTCAGCAGTACCAAGCAGATATCCCAGATGCTCATTGGGGGAGACGCAAATCCGATAGCCCGAGGCGAGTCCGCGAAGGATCGTCCGGGGTTTGGCCTCGCTCCCCCATGCCAGCACAACGCACGATTTCGCAAGCTTTCGAATGGCGGACATAAGGTCTTTAGTTCCTGTGCAGACTCGCTGGCGATCGTCAATCGGTTGCAGCTCGCCGGGCCACTGCGATCAACGAAGTTCCGATGTGAAGATGGTGCCCCCGGCTCAACCATGAGGCTTCAAGATTCAGAAGTCCCGTGAGTAATTCATTCAAAACCGGTACGACCCGAAATTCCCTGGAAGTGAGATTTCGGGCTGCTTCGGAGCCAGACTCCTTCTCTCGACCGCTTATCTTTCGCACCAGCCAGACGAGGGGAAAAATAAAGGTCATGAACTGACTTAGGAATTCGACTTCGAATCCAGCTTCGTTCAATCGCTCGCGAAGGTCCTGGGAGGAATAACGGCGGCAGTGATGAGCGGCTTCGTCGAAATAACTCCACAAGTATTGATGCGCGGGCACGGTCAGGATCAATCTTCCCTCCGGCGCCAGCGCTTGTCGCAATGCGGTCAGAGTCTCCAGTTCCTGTGGAATGTGTTCCAGGACGTCGAACATGCCGATCAGGTCGAAGGGTTTTCCAAATGGGCAATGGCGGACGTCGCCCTGCACCAGAGGACCGGAGGATCGCTTCTGCGCGAAGCGTAAGCCATCGAACCAGAGTTCGAGGCCAACTACTTTCCCGTCCGGGCAGGCCTGGCGTAGTGCCCGCAGGACGTTTCCCGTGCCGCATCCGACTTCGAGAACGAGGTAGCCCGGTCGCAGCCTGGAAGTCAGCTTCCTGACGAGCGATGAAATCAGCCGATTCCGCGCTCGAAACCAAAAATGGCGGTCTTCGACCTGGGCCAATTGCTCGAAGAAAGTCGGGTCGTATCCACCTTGTGAAATGCATTCTACGGCTGCAGGCATTGATGGTCCCGGCGGTAGGTTGTGATGTTAATCGTTTGTAAACCAGCGGTGATACCAACGCTGCAAGGACGCTGGAAGAAATCCGCAATGCCGATAGAGACCTTGAGCGGCGCCGTTACGTTCCTGGGTAACGACCTTTGCGCGGCGAGATCCCTTGAGCGCGGACCATGTGATGAACTGTTGCACGAGCGCCTTGCCAAGGCCCTGGCCCGCGTAGTCTGGAGCAACGCCGAGCAACCCGATCTGCGTTTCCGGGCCACGTGTCTCGCAGGTGATGTACCCAACGGGCTGGCCGTCAATTTCGGGAACGAAAACGACCTGGGATGGATCGCTGAAGCTTTTGTCAATCCAGGCGGCATACAGCAAGCCACACCTGTCGCGGTCAAAGTGCTCGTCATAGTAAAAGCGCGAGTCTGGGTGGAGAGTGCGCGCTAGTTGCCGCAATACCGCGAGGTCGGATTCGCGTGCCAGTCGAACTCGAGAGTCCGGCGCAGGAGCGGAGAAGCGAACTCCCGTATTAATCGGACGGCCGAGAGTCAGGCGCACATCGACTTCACGAAAATCATTTTGCTGCGCAATGCGGGCAGTCTCGGCGTCATCCCTATCGGCCAGGAAGTACAGGCAGTCGATGCGATGATTTCCGCACCAGTCCAGCAGTTCGGAAACTTTGGACTGGTCCAGTCGCACGCAGTTGGCACGGGCGATTCGTCCATCGAAGAAGGCGGAATCCCACTCCAGGTAGGTGCAAATGTCCGATTCCACAGCGCGGGGGCCGGTATTTGCCTGCGCGAACGACCGCGATTGACCGATCATGCGGCCGTTCCCGCCCGTTGCTGCATCTTGAAGCAAGTGACAACGGACACGATGCGCGCTTGCTCTTGCTCAGTAAGATCGTTATAAAAAGGCAGTCGAAGCAGTCTCCCGCTGATGTCTTTGGTGACCGGGCAGTCTCCCGGGCGTGCTTCAAACTTGCGACCCATATCGGAAAGGTGTAGTGGCACGTAATGGAACACGCTCAGGATCCCCTGGGCCTTCAGGTACGAGATGAGCGCATCACGATATTCGGCCGAAGGCGCGACGATATAAAACATGTGGTACGCCTGCTCGCAATGGAGAGGAACAAAAGGCAGGGTTACGTTGTTTTCTTGCGCCCATGACTGCAAATGCTGCGAGTAATATTCCCAGACACGGCGGCGCTTTTTTTGAATGCCGCCTCTGGCTTCGAGTTGGGCTAGAAGGAAGGCAGCAAGAAGATCAGACGGCAGGTAACTGGATCCCAAATCCACCCAGGTGTATTTGTCGACTTGTCCGCGGAAGAATTGGTTGCGATTCGTTCCTTTTTCTCGAATGATCAGTGCCCGCTCGATAAGTTCAGGGTCATTCACCACCAGCGCGCCGCCCTCTCCGCAGGTAATGTTCTTGGTTTCGTGAAAACTCTGGGCTCCCAGGCATCCCAGAGTGCCGGTGAGCCGGCCTTTGTATCGTGCAAACAATCCGTGTGCGTTGTCCTCGACTACCCGAACAACGCGCCGCTGCGCAATCTCGCAGATAGTATCCATTTCGCAGGCGACGCCGGCGTAGTGAACCGGAACGATGGCTTTGGTCCGGGGCGTGATCAAAGATTCAAGGCGACTTTCGTCGAGATTGAGCGTGTCCGGACGAACATCGGCGAAGACTATGCGGGCCCCGCGGAGGGCGAATGCGTTGGCGGTCGAGACGAAGGTAAACGAGGGAACGATAATTTCGTCCCCGCTCTGGCAATCAAGCAGCAGGGCGGCCATTTCGAGAGCGTGAGTACAAGAGGTCGTAAGCAGCACCTTCGAGACTGCAAGCTCCTGCTCCAGCAACTCGTGGCATTTTCGCGTAAAGGGGCCATCCCCTGAAGCGTGGCCGTTGGCGATGGCCTGGGCAATGTATCGATACTCATTGCCTGCGAGGCATGGCCGGTTGAACGGGATCAGGGAGCTCATATGGTTAGAATGCCAAACCTGAACGATCTCACAATACTTGTATTCGAGAACATGTGAATTACTTTAGAGAGCTGACTCGACGTCTTTCTTCCCTCGTGCCGGCTACATCCAGACGGACGACATAAGGCGGTTTTTGCAAACTCCGGAAATGCATGCGAGCCAGGTATTCTCCGATGATACCCAGAGCGAATAACTGAGCGCCGGAGAACAGGGCAACGATGGATGCCAAAAAGGGGAAGCCTGGAACGGGATCTCCGTGGGTGAAGTAGCGGAGGATGACATACCCCAGCACGCAAAAACCGAAGAAGGTGAACGCGAAACCGACGAGGCTGGCAATCTGCAGGGGCAGGGTAGTGAAACCGGTCATCATGTTCATCGCGTGAGTGATCAGTTTCCGGAACGAGTAGCCGGAAGTCCCAAGCTTTCGCGGCTGGTGGACCACAGGAATGGCGGCGAAACGATTGGTGCCCCAGGTAAGCAGCACATCGATGGAAACAAAAGATCCTTCGTAGTGGCTGAACGCTCCGGCAACTTCCGCGCGGAAGACCCGGAACGCTGACACCTGGCGGGCGATGGCCGCGCCCATGACATTCTGGAGCGCCATCTTGGTCACGATCGAAGCCAGATCACGCAGCATGCCGTGTTCCTCGTTCTGCGGCGTGCCATAGACGACATCGAACCCTTCCGCGAGAGTCGCTAGAAGTTTCGGGATCTCTTCGGGCGGGTGCTGCAGGTCATCATCGATGGTGACCATAACGTCATACTGGGTCGCCCGAATGCCGCACAGCAGCGCATTGTGCTGGCCGTAGTTCCGCATCAAGTTGATGGGATGGATCCAGGGACGCCCTTCAGCCAATCGGCAGATCACCTCCCAGCTTTGGTCGGGGCTGCTGTCATTGACCAGAACCAGTTCGTACGCCGCTGTGATTCGGCCGAGAACGGTCTGAAGTCGTTCGACGAGTTCGGGAAGAATTTCCTCACTGCGATAAACCGGCACGACTACCGAGAGTCCGCTGGGCCGTGCGTTAATGCTATGAATCATGGTTCCCATCCACGGCAGACTGGATCGGAGCGCTCACGATATGTGACCGGCAAAGTAGAAGACACATAAGTACGCGTCTTGACGAAGGCTGGAGGTAAAAGTAGAGCGATTCTACAGGGTTGCCAGATGCAGGAGCAAGGCACAGGCGCACACGAATGGTCATCTCTGGAATGCTAGCGAACGCATTTCAAAATTATCAGCGAGTATTGCATCCGCAGCAGATCATGACGAATACTGGATTCGTGACAGCACTGGTCGGATTACTTCAATCATTCATGTGCCTAATTTCGGATCGAACGGTTCGAGTTTGGATGACGATTCTCGCATCGTCCCGGCACCGAAGGTACGGACTTCCGCGCGGGCCGACCTTCAATCCCTCTCTGATTTGCTAACATAGGCGGGCACTTCCGCAAAAAACTGCCGCAGCATTCGATAGTTTAGGGGGGATTTTGTCCCACTGGATTTGGTTGGTTCTGCCAGTGCTGCTTATTCTGGCGTGGTTTGCACCACGGCTGGGGGATCGATGGTTCGGCGCTGTCGAAAGACTGGGCGCACGAATTTCGGCCAAGAGGCTGGCAGTGCTGGTTGGAGCGCCGCTTACCGTCATCGCCCTGCGGCTGGCGTTTTTCCCCGTGTTGCCCCTGCCGACGCCGGTTTGCCACGACGAATTCAGTTACCTTCTTGCGGGAGATACATTCGCTCACGGAAGGCTTGCCAACCCGCCGCATCCCATGTGGTTGTACCTCGATACATTTCACGTCTTGCAGCATCCCACGTACGCGTCCATATTTCCGCCGGGGCAGGGAGCAGCGCTGGCGGTGGGAGAGATTCTCGGCCATCCCTGGATCGGGGTGCTGTTGAGCATGGCCCTGATGACGGCCGCGCTGACCTGGATGTTGCAGGGCTGGTTCCCTCCGAGATGGGTGTTGCTGGGGGTTGTGCTCTTCACCTTTCGAATTGTGATTTTCAGTTACTGGATGGAAAGCTACTGGGGCGGAGCCGTGGCCGCTACCGGCGGCGCGCTGGTGCTGGGATCTCTACCTCGCATCTTCAAGCATCAGCGTGTTCGCGATGCGCTGCTGATGGGTCTCGGCGCCTGTATCATGGCGAACAGCCGGCCCTATGAGGGATTTCTTTTCTCCCTGCCTGTTGGCGTTTTCGTGATCGCGTGGTTGTTTTCTTCGGGCAGCCCGGCTTTTAAAGTGACCGGCCCGCGAGTATTGTTACCTCTGGCATGCACGGTGGGGCTTACACTGGCATTCGTCGGTTACTACAACTGGCGGGTCACGGGAAATGCGCTGTCTTTGCCGCACGCGTTTTACGACACTCAATACATCAACTACAAAGTGCTGCGCTGGGAGAAGCTGAACCCACCGCTGCATTATGCGAATCCGCAGTTCGAGTTGTATTTCAATGCCTGGCTCCGCGGTCCTCATAAATGGGGAGCACGGCAGGTGTTTTCCACCTTCGCACAATTCTTCCTGGGGAGTGTGCTCTGCGTCCCCTTCGTCGTAACGCTTCCCTGGATGGTGCGCGATCGCAAGTTTCGCTTTCCCTTGGTCCTGCTGGCTTGCAGTCTGGGAGGGTCACTGCTGGTCGCGGTAGTCTCTCTGCCCCACCATGAGGCGCCGATGGCGGCAACCTTTTCGGTGCTGATAGTGCAGGCGATGCGGCATCTTCGGCGTTGGAAAATCAAGGGGCGCCCGGTGGGGATTTTTCTCACTCGCCTGGCGGTGATTCTGGTGCTGGCGCGGATCGGCCTTTACGTTGTGCGTCCGCCATCACTGGTGGAGGCGTCCGGCCCACAGTACGAGAAGCTGGTTACCCAGCTAAATGCGATGCCCAACGACCAGCTTGTCGTGGTTCGTTACGCACCGGATCATCCTCCGTTTATCGACTGGGTTTATAACAAAGCTGACGTTGATCATGCCAAAGTTGTGTGGGCGCGGGAGATTGCGGGTGTCGATATGAAGCCGCTTTTCGAATATTTTCGCGGCAGAACTGTCCGGGTGCTGGAGCCTGACAAGCAGCCGCTCGAGTTCAAGCCTTATTCACCACTATCGCCGGCGGAAGCAGCTCTCAAGCACTGATCATGCGGCGTGTCCTGACACTCTCGTTGTATGTCATCTTTGTCGCTGCCCTGTGCTGGATCTGCTTTATTCATCCTGTGTCAGGCGACTTTGACCGCTATATCTACGAAGCGCTGGTACGCGCACGATATCAGGATGTGCGGAAGATTTATCCCATCGTGAAGCACGAAAGTCCTCGGGCTGAAGCCAGTTCGGTGTTGGATAGTCCTGAGCATCTCGGTCAACTCGAGCCGTTGTATGCGATACGCCCGCTGTACCTGGAAATGATCGAAGCCGTAGCTGAGCGCGGAGTCCCCATACAGCGGGCGATTAATTTTGTGTCAGTTCTGTCCTTGTTTGGAATCGGGATGGGGCTGCTAGGCTGGACCGGCCGGCCGCTTTATTGCGCACTACTGATGGCAACGCCTGCAATCAGCGGGCTTGGCAGGATTGGGACGCCGGACGCATTGTCTTCGCTGTTGTTGCTGACGTCGACGTGGGCGCTGGTCCGGGGAGGGACATTTCCGGGTGTGTTGCTGTTACTAGTGAGCATCTGGAGCCGGACGGATAACATCCTGTTCGTGATTTTGATTCTGGCCTGGCTCGCGGGCACGAGAAAATTATCTCTGTTGCAGGCTGCGGTGCTGTCTCTAATTGGTGTGGCCAGCGTAGTCGTCATCAATCACTTTTCCGGCAACTACGGCTGGAGCGTGCTGCTGCGGTACAGTTTTATCGGAGGAAGATTTCCTGCGGAGATTCCGGCGCACGTAAGCTTGCGCGACTACATCATGGTGCTTGGGCGCGGCGTGGAGGGAATCGGCGGGCAGGAACTGGCGCTGTGGACACTGCTCGGAGTGGCGGCATGGCGCTGGTTACCTAAGGCTTTGCCGTCACGTCAGGTGCTGGTTCCAGTTGCCATGGCCGCGCTTGCCCGGTTTCTGCTTTTCCCCACTGCTGAGGATCGCTACTTTGCCTGGGCATACCTGATCGCCGGCGCCTGTTTTGTCGAAGCCATCGGCAACAGCCCATATTTCCCGAGGATTTCTTTAAGGTCCGGATCGTCGCGCTAATATAGTCTTCATTCATGTGCGGAATCTTCGGCATTCTGGTTACCAACGGCCCGGTTCCCACGAACCTTCTGGAACAAGCCACCGATTCGCTGTCGCACCGCGGGCCTGACGATCGTGGAACGGTGGTGATTCGAGCCCGCAATTCTCGGCCGCTCGAAATTGGACTGGGTAGCCGCCGCCTTGCGATTCTCGATCTGTCTCCACAGGGCCATCAGCCCATGCAGGATCCGGAAACCGGAAACTGGATCGTTTACAACGGCGAAATCTATAACTTCCGCGAGATCCGGACGCGCCTGCAGAGCGAAGGCGTACGTTTTGACAGCCAGTCCGATACTGAAGTCTTGCTGAAAGCCTATGCCCGTTGGGGAGAGAAGTGTCTTGGTGAATTGCGCGGAATGTTTGCGTTCGCGATCTGGGACGCGAAGAAATCGCGACTCGTGCTCGGCCGGGATCCCATGGGCATCAAGCCGCTTTACTACTGTTCGACAGAAAAATATTTTCTCTTCGCCTCCGAGCTTCGAACGCTGCTTGGAACTGGATTGGTGCCCCGGAAGCTAGACCCAGCGGGCTTAATCAACTACCTGAATTTTGGATCGCTCTACGACCCCATCACCATGATTCAAGGCGTCACGGCACTGGAGGCTGGCCATTTTGCGGTGTGGGAAAACGGCCGCCTGACCGACGCGATGTACTGGGACATGGCGCCTCATGGCCGGGCGGAAACCGCTGCAAGTTGTCTGGCTGGGAATGAGGCCGCGCGAAAGAATCTGGAAGATGAAGTCTACGACACTCTGGACCAGGCTGTGCGTATGCAGATGGTCAGCGATGTGCCGGTTGGCCTGTTTCTTTCCGGCGGAATTGACTCCAGCAGTCTGGCCGGAATTCTGCATCGGGCGGGCATCCGCCTCAACACGTTCTCCATTATCTTTCGGGAGGCGGAATACAGCGAAGCGGAATATTCGCGGGAAGTGGCGCGGGTCTTTGCCACTGAACATCAGGAGATCATGGTCTCGCAGGGCGATGTGCTGGACGCTATCCCATACGCGCTGAAAGCCATGGACCAGCCCACCATCGATGGCATGAACACATACCTGATTTCGCGACAGACCCGGGCTGCCGGGATCAAGGTTGCGCTTTCCGGTCTGGGCGGAGACGAACTTTTTGCCGGCTATTCAACTTTTCGCGACGTTCCGCGCATGGAGCGCTTCGCGCAATTCTGGGGACGCTGCCCGTCGTTCCTCAGAGGTCCATTGATGCGCATGTTTGCCAGGTTCGCATCGGACACAGACAAGAACCGGAAACTGGCCGCGCTCGGAGAAGGTCCAGGCAGCGCACTCCATCCTTATTTTCTGGCACGTGCGCTTTTTACTCCGGAGCAGCGAAATGCTTTGCTGGCGTCGGTGGACGAAGCAGCACTAGTTCGATCCGATGCTCCGTTGCGGGAGAGCCTCAGTCACGCGCAGGAGCTTGATGCGATCAACCGGGTTTCCTATCTGGAAGCGCGCTGCTACATGCTGAATACGCTGTTGCGCGATTCTGACGCCATGAGCATGGGTCACGGGCTGGAGTTGAGAGTGCCGCTCATCGATCATGCACTGGCCGACAAGCTGATGGCTCTGCCGGGCGTCTGGAAGATGAATGACAACGTGCCGAAGCCTTTGCTGGTGCATGCGTTGAAGGGAGCATTACCGGGCGATATCGTTCACCGCAAGAAGCAAGGCTTCACGCTCCCGTTTGAGCGATGGCTCCGAGAAAACTTGCACCCCGAAGTGGAGGCTGGACTCCAGGATATCGGCCAGTGTGCTCTTGGCCCGTTGCTCAATCATGATTCAGCGCGGCGGGTTTGGAGTGACTTCCTGAGTGGCCGGACTTCGTGGTCCCGCGTGTGGTCGCTCTATGTGTTGCAGCGATGGTGTGAGCTGAACTCGGTCACGGCGTAGAAGGGCCAGGTGTTTCCGCCAGCGGCTTTTTCCCCGAAATCAACAGGAATAATCCCCAGCTATGACCAAATGTTTTCGCCAGGAATCGCGGGTATAGTTTCCATGCCAACCGGTACAGAGGCGATCGATATCGGGCTGAAGGCCGATGCAACAACAGATCGCCTGGACTGAAAACCTGGCGAATGGAGAGGTTTTCAAATCCTTCCATCAGTGAAGGAATTTCTGCCTTGGTGTAAGTCTTGGTGCCTGGACTCTCCAGGTGTTCATACACTATCTGCCGGATCGACTTCCCACGCAGAGCGCCGTAACGCAGCCACAGCATCAGGCCGGTGAGCGAGGGATGGTGATAGACCATGATGCGGGCCTCGCCACAGGGTTTCAGGACGCGCATGGCTTCGCGGAAGCAGCGCTCAGTGTCCGGGCTGTGATGCATGACGCCGTAGGAATACACCACGTCGAAAGATGCATCGGCAAAGGGCAAGTGTTCCGCGTCTGCGACGCGCAGATCGGGAACGAATCCTGCCGCTTCACATCTGCGGCGGGCGCGATCGATCGACACCGCCGACATGTCGATTCCCGTCGCGTGGGCTCCGGCCTTTAACCATTCCAGGTAGTCGGCGCCCATGCCGACACCGATTTCCAACACTTTCTGGCCGTGGGACTTCGCGAATTGCGCGAAGTCGGCAATGTAGGGTTCGAGTTCATAGCGAGCTCGGGCATGGCGCTCGAAATCTTCTTCTCCTGCGAGGTAGCGCGTGCCGCAGGGGTCGGCGTTCCAGAACTTCTGGACGTCCTTTTTCAGATCGGGAATGGAGCGGGCGTTGGCCACGGAAGTGAACTTAGGCTGGATGTTAGCACGCCTTTTCATCTTTGCGTCCTATGCGGAATTCCTTGGCGCACTTTGCGGTCAAGAGTTTTTAACCGCAAAGGCCGTTAAGAATTCCGCAAAGGTCGCAAAGACGATCCTTCTCCGACTGCTTCAATGTAAGATGTTCAATAACTTTTACCGCAATGCAGAAGCTGGAAGAACCACGACAGATCGATGCCGGGGAGCGGGTTGCGACTCTTCCCGTAAGCGTCATAGTGCCGGCGCGCAACGAAGCGGGCAACCTGGCACGCTGTCTGGAATCTCTGCGGGAGGTTGGCGAAGTGTATGTCGTTGACTCGCAGAGCAGTGACGAGACGGTGGAAATTGCTCGGTCGTTCGGGGCCAAGGTCATCCAATTTCACTATGCGGGAGGCTGGCCCAAAAAGCGGCAATGGGCGATGGATACGCTTCCTCTGGCATACGACTGGGTCTTTCTGGTGGACGCCGACGAAGCACTTACGCCGGAGCTCTCGAACGAGATCCGGCGGGCGGTTCAGAATCCGGATATCGACGGCTGTTATATCGGCCTGCGTATGTTCTTCCTGGGGCGGGCATTGCGCCACGGCGATGCCGGCTTTTACAAGCTGTCGCTGTTTCGCCGAGGCAAGGGACATTTCGAGTGCCGGCTGAAAGATCAGGATGCCTCAATGGCGGACATGGAAGTTCACGAGCACATCAACGTCGAGGGCAAGACAGCGAGATTGAAGAATCCCTTGCTGCATTACAACGTCGAGTCGCTCGAGCGTTACATTCAAAAGCACAACGAATATTCGAATTGGGATGCGCGGGTGTGGCTCGAAGGAGAGTCAAACTCAAGTGAACTGCCGCCTGCCCTTTTTGGCAGCCAGGCACAGCGGCGACGCTGGCTGCGCAAAAAGTTGTTCGGGCTTCCCGGTTCGCCGATCCTGTTCTTTTTTTACAAATATATTCTTCGCCTGGGATTTCTGGATGGCATGCCGGGCCTGATTTATTGCGGTTTTCAGGGTCAGCAGTTTTTTCACATCAAAGCCAAAATCTACGAAACGCGCAACAGGAAGGGTTGAAGCGGGACCATGTGCGGAATTAGCGGCTTAGCCAATTGCGGAGATCGGGAGACACTTGCGCGGATGACGTCGATCCAGGCCCACCGTGGTCCCGACGATTCTGGCTTGTGGGAGCAGCGCTTCCCTGATGGTTCTTACTTCGCGCTCGGAAGCCGGCGGCTGGCGATTCTCGATCTTTCCCCTGACGGCCACATGCCGATGTGTAATTCGCAGCGCACGCTGTGGATCACTTACAACGGCGAGATTTACAACTTCCGTGAGTTACGGGAAGAACTGAAGACGAAAGGGCACCAGTTTGTCTCGGAAAGCGATACCGAAGTCGTGTTTCATCTCTACGAGTCCGAAGGGCCGGATTGCGTCAAACGGCTGAACGGAATGTTCGCTTTTGCCATTTGCGATCTTCGCTTTGGCACGCCGAGTCTCTTTGTCGCCCGAGACCACTTTGGCGTAAAGCCGTTTTACTACGCGCACCAGGGTCGCTCCTTTGCCTTCGCGTCCGAGATCAAGGCGCTCATGCAGGTGCCGGGTATTCACGCCCAAATTGATCCCGAAGCGCTGCATCAGTACATGACTTTTCTGTGGGTCCCCGATCCTGCAACCATGTTCCTCGGAATCCATAAGTTGCCCGCAGGACACTACGCGATATTCCGTGATGGTCAGCTCAAGGTTACGCAGTATTGGGACCTGACGTTCCCTTCGGCGGATGCGTCTTATCCACGATCAGAAGGCGACTTGGCGGACGAAATTCGGGAGCGCTTCCGGCGTTCAGTGGAAGGCCAGATGGTCAGCGATGTTCCGGTTGGGGCGTTTTTGAGCGCGGGACTGGATTCGTCGAGCATCGTGGCCATGATGGCGCGTGCCACGCGGCAGCCGGTACGCACTTACACCATCACGTTTCCAGACAAGTACCGGGTGGGCGAGAACGCGCTCGACGATCCCGATGTGGCGACTCGACTGGCGCGGCGTTTGGGATGCGAAAACCAGCGAATCGTGGTGGAGCCGGATGTGGCTGATCTATTGCCACGCCTTACCTGGCACATGGACGAGCCCACTGCTGACCCTGCCGTCATCCCCGCCTACCTGGTTTGTCGCGAGGCTCGAAAGCAGGCCACGGTTTTGCTTTCGGGAGTCGGCGGCGATGAACTTTTTGCGGGATATCGCAAGCACTCGGCGCACTATTGGGCGGAGGCCTATCAACGCGTGCCTGCCGCTGCGCGGCGGCTGCTTGGCGGAACTGTTGCAAGCCTTCCCAACCTGCGGGGAACTGCGATGAAGGGAAGAGTCCGGTTGATGAAGAAGATGGCGCGAAGCGCGTCGCTCTCTCCGACGGAGCGCTTTATGATGAATTGCACTTATCTGGATGCCGACCAGAAATCGGCGCTGTATTCCTCGGCATTCGGGGAAGAAGTGTCCGGTTCCGATCCTGCGATACGGCACCGCGCGAGTTTCGCGCAGATGGACCATTCCGATTTTCTGAACCAGATGCTGTATCTGGACACCAAGATTTTCATGGCCAGCCTGAACCTTACCTACAACGACAAAATGAGCATGGCTTCGTCGGTCGAGGTACGGGTTCCGTTTCTGGACCGCGAGCTGGCCGAATTTGTTGCCTGGAATGTTCCGCCAAAGTTGAAGCTGAAAGGATTTTTGCGCCCTACTACGAAATATATTTTCCGCAAAGCGATGAAGGATATTTTGCCGCGCGAAGTGCTGGAGCAGCCCAAGGCAGGATTTGCCGCGCCAATCGATTACTGGCTGGCCAACGATTTGAAAGAGATGACCGATGACCTGCTGTCCGAATCGCGCATTCGCCAGCGTGGATTGTTCCGCCCTGAAGTGGTTCGCGGGTTCGTGGAACAACATCGCAGTGGTGCGCAGGATTGGTCTATGCAGATCTGGCAATTCCTTACGCTTGAAATCTGGATGCAAACCTTTCTCGACGCCAGCGGCTCCCAACACAGGATGACCGATCTGGCCGGGCGCGCCACCGCATGACAAAGCCCTTGGAAAAATTAAGCGCCGCATGCTGATTCTCGGGCTCAACATGTTTCACGCGGACGCTTCCGCTGCCATCGTGCAGGATGGCGAAGTCGTGTTCGCAATTGCCGAAGAGCGGCTGAACCGGATCAAACATTACGCTGGGTTTCCGGCACTGGCGATCAAAGCTTGCCTGGATGCGGTTGGCGCGAAGATTACAGATGTCGATCATGTGGCTGTCGGACAAGACAGCGACGCCAACCTGACCAAAAAAGTGCAGTACGCCCTTGCGAACCCAGCCAAGATACTGAATTTCATTCGACTGCGCCAGCGTAAAGAGGCCATGCGCGACGTGCGATCGCTGTTGGCCGCCGCGCTCGATGTCGATCCCAAAGCACCACGGTTTACGGAACACCACATCGAGCACCACATCGCTCACATTGCCAGCGCCTACTACTGCTCTCCGTGGGAGCGAGCAGCAGGCTTCAGTTATGACGGCTCGGGCGATTTCGTTACGACGATGATGGCGAGCTGCGAAGGCAGCGACATCAAGGTGCTGGAACGCGTTTTTCTGCCGCACTCGCTGGGCAGTTTCTATGCCATGATCTGCGAGTTCATCGGCTATTCGAAATATGGCGATGAAGGCAAAGTCATGGGTCTGGCACCGTACGGGAAGGATACATACTGTGCGCAGATTCAAGAGATTGTTGAACTTTGCGATCCTGCGTTTCGACTCGATCTCGACTATTTCATGCCCCTGGGAAGTAATCAGGGAATGGAGGTCCAGGCTGACGGAACAGTGAAACTGGCACGGCATTTTTCCGATCGCATGGCGAAGCTTTTTGGTCCAGCGCGTCAGCCTCAGGCTGAAATTCTGCAGCGCGATATGGACCTGGCTTTTGCCATGCAGCATCGTTTCGAAGAAGTGTTTTTTCATCTATTGAAGCAGTTGCATCAGCGCGTGCCGTCGGAAAACCTCGCCATGGCCGGAGGGTGCGCTCTCAACAGCGTTGCCAACGGGAAGCTCTTTGCGGAAACGCCATTTCGCAAAACTTGGATCCAGCCCGCAGCGGGGGATGAAGGACTGGCGATTGGCGCTGCGTTGCATACTTACCACTCCACACTTCAGCAGCCCGGCCGCCACGAGCTGAAGAATTCGTATCTTGGGCCTGAGTTTTCTGATTCGCAAATCGAATCCGATCTCAAGCAGGCAAACCTGCGCTATCGCAAACTGGAACGACAAGCGTTGCTGGACGCGGTCGCCGAGCAGATTGCGGCGGGCAATGTTACAGGCTGGTTTCAGGGACGTATGGAATGGGGGCCGAGGGCGCTAGGCAATCGTTCGATTGTGGCGCATCCCGGGCTGCCGGATATGAAAGATGTGCTCAATGCTCGCATCAAGCAGCGTGAATGGTTCCGGCCGTTTGCACCGTCGATTCTGGTGGAGCGGCAGAGTGAGTATTTCGAGTACGACCATCCTTCGCCCTTCATGCTGCATGTTTACAAAATCCGTCCGGAGAAGCGGGCACAGCTTTGTGCCGTCAATCATGTGGACGACACGGGCCGCCTGCAAACCGTGAGCCGTGAGGAAAATCCCCTGTACTACGATCTGATTTGTGCGTTTGAACGCCGGACCGGAATTCCCGTGATCCTTAACACCAGCTTTAACGAGAATGAGCCAATTGTCTGTAAGCCGTCAGAGGCAATCGACTGTTTCAAACGTACGCGCATGGACCTGCTGGCAATCGGGCCCTATCTGGTTCTTAAATCTGAGAACTGAGAACAGATATCTGGCAACTGGTTTTCAAAAAGGTCTTGGTTTCTAGTTGACGCTCAGAGCCTCTAAACGTAACTATGGCCGCTCGTGAAGCACTCCCGGCTATGCGACATGATTCTCTGACGCTAGCCCCGGTCGCAACGTTTCCCGATCTGCGAGTTCTCGCCTGGCGGGATGAGTGGCTGTACGCCGCACAGGGCTACTCATTGTTGCGGGCGCGCATGACGATGAGTGGGGACGCAATCGAGTGGCAACCCGTGGCCCGTTACACTCCTGGCTGGTGGAGGAACTTCACTGTAAAGGCTCGGCTGTCCTTTCGCCTGGTCCGTGACGGTTTTCATGCGCTGGCGACTTTGTCTTCCGGACATATTGTCGCTGCGGTACCTAGAGCGATTGTCACTCTGGCTCCGGAGGAGAAAGAGTTTCAGCTTTCGCATCGCGTGCTCCGCGGTACGCGGCCTCTGCACATTACCGCTACGCCTGACGACCATATCTTCTGGGGTGAATACTTCGATAATCCGGCTCGCGACGAAGTCCACATCTACGCCTCGACCGACCGTGGGGCCACCTGGGACGTTGCGTACACCTTTCCGCGCGGTGCGATACGTCATGTGCACAACATCGTCTTCGATGAGTGGGCGAATTGTCTGTGGGTGCTTACCGGGGACAACGGTTCCGAATGCGGTATTCTGCGATTCTCTTGCGATTTCAAGAACGTCGATACAGTGCTCTCCGGCAATCAACAGGCGCGCGCCGTGGCGCTGGTTCCGACACCGGAGGGCCTTTACTTTTCTTCCGATACGCCGCTCGAATCCAATCACGTATACCGTCTCGACCGTGGGGGCATGGTCGCGAAGGTAGCGGCTCTGAGCAGTTCTTCGATTTACGGATGCCGTGCCGGCGGCGGAATTTTTTTCTCCACCATGGTCGAGCCCAGCCAGACGAACCTGGATCCGAATGTTCAACTCTATGGCAGCGGTGATGGCCTCGACTGGCGCAGCTTGATGCAATGGCCCAAAGATTTCTGGCCGATGTCGTTGTTTCAGTATGGCAACGCGATTCTTCCAGATGGCCGGAACAATACGGAATTTCTTGCCCTGACCACAGTCGCGGTGAAGAGAGACGACCTCACGACCTCGATTTGGCGCGTGCGTCCGAGCGGCGTGCTATAGTTCGAAAAACCAGCCGAAAAATCAGTGCAGTGCTTTTTCCTATGTCAGTCGCGGCCCGTCTGAACTACTATCGCCGGATTTCGAGCACATATCTGTTGCCAGGGAAAAGCCAGCTCACGTTCTGGCATGACCAGCCGCAGGAAAATTCCGGTGCGCGGATCGATCAACTGGGCGAATACTACATGCCCTTCGTGGAGAAGGCTGGCTATGCTGGCGCGTACGACGCCGACGAAATTCCACTGCTCGATTACCACGGCAGCATCGGCCTGCAGCACAACCCCATCGCGATCGCACAGTGGGGATTGGGGAACTTCAATCTGTTTCTCCGCTCACATCGGGACGAACACAAACGAAAGTCTTTGTCTGCGGCCGATTGGCTGGTGAAGCATCTGGAGCCAAACTCTTTCGGCGTTCCAGTCTGGAACCACTTGTTCGATTGGGAATATCGAACTCCGCTAAAAGCTCCGTGGTATTCCGGACTCGCCCAGGGGCAGGGAATTTCCTTGCTGGTGCGAGTCGCGCAAGAGACCGGCAGGTCTGAGTATCTCAATGCCGCTGCCCGCGCTTTCCTCAGTTTCACCAAGTCTATTCAGGAAGGTGGAGTTGTATTCACTGACGAAGCCGGCGACATTTGGTTCGAGGAGTACATTGTTTCGCCTCCGACCCACATTCTGAATGGTTTCATCTGGGCTGCGTGGGGCGTGTATGACTTCTATTTGGCGACTAGGGAGAAAGCCGCGCAGGAATTGTTCAACTGTGCAGTAGATACGCTGCGCAAGAATCTTGAGCGTTATGACCTGGGATTCTGGTCGCTCTACGAACTCTCGGACACACGTTTGCCGATGGTGGCCAGCCCTTTCTATCACCAACTGCACGTAACCCAATTGCGGCTCATGTATCGGCTTACGGGAGACGATTTGTTCGCGCGGTTCGCCGATCGTTGGGAAGCGTACGCTCGAAGTCGGGCCAAGCGCACGCGGGCTTTGTGCTACAAGGGCGCGTTCAAGCTTTGTTATTACTAGGAACCCGTGAAGATCCTCTACGTCTCACAATATTTTCCGCCAGAGATGGGAGCGCCCGCCGCCCGGGTAGATGAATTGTCGCGCTACTGGGCGCAAGACGGTCATGACGTTTCGGTGCTGACCGGGTTTCCCAATCATCCCACGGGCGTAGTGCCCGCTGAATACCGTAAGAGATTCCGGCGGCTGGTGGTGCGGGAAAAAACGGGTGGAGTGAGTGTCATCCGCACCTGGCTGCTGCCGTTTCCTAACCGCAAAACATACGAGCGCATTTTGAATTACAGCTCATTTTGCTTCTCGGCTGCCTGTACTGGGATTTTTACGGAGCGTCCCGATGTAGTCATTGCCAGTTCGCCCCAGTTGCTGGTTGGGCTTTCCGGATGGTGGGTGGCGCGGCGGAAGGGCTCGCGTTTTGTCTTGGAGGTGCGGGACCTGTGGCCGGAATCCTTGAAGGCGGTTGGGGTGGGCAGCGAGAAGTCTCTGGTGTATCGAGCCCTCGCCCGGATAGCCGGTTTTCTCTATCGAAAAGCAGATCACATCGTGGTTGTGACCTCGGCGTTCAAAGATCATCTGGTACAGCACTGGCGGGTCGCTCCGGAAAAGATTTCAGTGGTGGAGAACGGAGTTGAGGCCGAGCTGTTCAGTCCGCGTACCGAGAGCAATCTGCGAACGGAACTGTGCGCTGAAGGAAAATTTGTGGTGTCTTACGTCGGCACGATGGGGAATGCCCATGGCTTGCAGACGGTGATCGAAGCCGCGGAACGCTTGCAGAGTGTGGCGCCGCAAGTCCTGTTCCTGCTGGTGGGAGAAGGTGCTGAAAAGCAGCAACTGGTTTCCATGGCGCGGTCCCGCGGTCTTACTAACCTGCGTTTTGTAGATCAGCAGCCACGGGAAAAAATACCGGCTTACATTTGCGCTTCGGACGCATGCCTGGTTCTGCTGAAGAAAAGCGAGATTTTCAAAACGGTAATTCCCAGCAAGATGCTGGAGTTCATGGCTTGCGCCCGGCCGGTGATTCTCGGAGTGCAAGGCCAGGCACAACCCATTCTTGAGAATGCCCAGGCAGGCACTTGCACTGAGCCGGCAAATTCATCGGAACTGGCGCGGGCGGTTTTGCGGCTCGCTGATAACGAGCAGCTGTGCGAAACTCTTGGCCGTAACGGCCGCCGCCCTGTGCTGCAG
>Ga0163162_10000598_pt1 | contig 33424 bp, 47 predicted proteins | sample S55metaG_FD_115310 | JGI IMG/M metagenome (GOLD analysis project Ga0163162, IMG submission 115310) | Switchgrass rhizosphere microbial communities from Kellogg Biological Station, Michigan, USA - S5-5 metaG | ecosystem: Host-associated > Plants > Roots > Rhizosphere > Soil | place: USA... | reverse complement strand
TCGTCGGCCGCCATACAACTGTCGCCTGACATATGCGACAATGCGCGCCAAATTCCAACACACATCCCCCATTTTTTGCTCAGCGACCGGGTTTCGCGCCTTGATGTCGCTGTTGATGCATGCCTGAAGGCTCCTGCCTCCACGCTCGCAACCCATTGATAGGTAAAGTAATTGATCTCCACAGCTAACATCACCATGCGGTATGAAACGCATTCTGATGATTACTGTTGATCAGTGTTTGCTGGGCCAAGTCGTCATAAGTAATCAGCAATAGCACACCGAAATGCACCCGTTGGTCCCAAGACTGGTCCCAACGGGAAAATTTTATCCCATGCCGAAACTGCATACCCCCCCTCGCGGCGTCCTGCCGACTAAATCAAATCCCAAGATTAAGCCCGCTGCTAAGCTGTTCACCCCAAGGAGGAACAGACATGCCGAATACAGACCTACTCCCGTCCCTACTCTCTAAACTCTACGAAAACCAGCTGGCCCTGGAAGCCTCCATCATGGAGTTGTCGAATTGGGTCGAGCAGCGCGGCTCCGCAGATGTAGCCGAGAATATCCGGGGCGCTCTGCATACCATCGACGAGAACGAAGAGTTCATAAAACTGACCCTGGCAGTGCTCATGGCGCCGGAGTAAACCCTACAGCTCGTCGCCTTAAATCGCGTCACGTAAAAAGCTCGATTACTGTATGCACATACAGCACTCGGATTTCCCTGCCATGAACCTTGATGAAGAGACCTGCGAGTGGCTTGGATGCCCTACGCCCCTGGAAATGTACAAGCACCAATGCGCCATGCTCGAGGACGAGATCAGCGACCTGCTGCGGCAGCTGGCCAAGGCGCGAGCGAACGTTGCCGGCCTCGTTCATATGAACGACCTATTGATCACAGGGAAGGCCGCAGCTGAGGAACAGCTCAGGTCGATATCCTCACAACTCAGCCATGCGAACGTCGACAACTCTGAGCAGAGCAAAGAGATCATGAGCCTTAAAATGATCGCCAGCCAGAACTCACACCTTCGCGTTGAAAACCAGCGGCTTCTCCTGGAGCTGACCGTCCTCAGGGGGCCACAGCCCTGACGTAAGCCTGGCAGGCACGCAGCGCGATCACGGCGTTATCCCCATCGTCGGTGATGGCGATAATTCGTTGCGCATGCGCTGGGTCAAGTTGGGCTCGACGGGCTGCATGAACCACGCCGCCGGCGCCGGCGGCGGAAGGCACGTTGCAGGCACTGGCTGGATCCTCGAGGAGGACTGACAGCCGGACATCAGCAGTAGCAAGCTGATCACGCAGGCGAGCCTGGTTGCGCTGGGCATCGGATAATTCCTTGGTGTGTTGTTGGTCGGAGGTGGCCAGGACCTGTTCGGTTGCCAGGCGCTTGTCCTGCTCGGTGCGGACCTGGTTGGCGGCAGCATTGGAGATCGCGGCCAGGTCATCCTTGTACAGGCCGGCCTGCTCAGCGAGCTTCTTGCCCATCCGCCAGTCCTGAACCTGCCAGGTGACGCCCGCGGCGCCGGCCATCAGCACCACGATTAACACCACCAGCCCGGCCAGCTTCTGCACCGGCGTCATGCAAACACCTTCTTCGCGCGCTCCCACAACTGCAGGCGATCCTCAAGGCCGTTGAGTCCGCCATTGATGCGACGGGTGATCTTCACGAAGTCGCCCTGGTCCGCAAGCGTGTTCAGGCCCTTGGTCGACCAGAACCAGGCCGCCGACATCGCGGCGTACTGCGGCTGCTCCAGCAGTTCAGGGTTGCTGATGAGGTCTACGCCCAGCGCTTCCCCGCACGCGGCATGGTTCGCCCGGCCGGTTATCTGGATAAGGCCCCGGCCACGGTACTTGAAGCCGTCGCCCGGCACCGTGTTGCCTAGGTCAGCACGCCCTTCGTAGCCGGCCTGTTGCGCGGTGGGGCCCCAGATCTCGCGTACGTAGCGCAATTGCCCCGACTCGTGCCCGACCTGGGCGATGAATGCGGCGATACGCAGCTTGGTCACGATCCCGTACTTGCCCATGGCGGCGTTCAGTGCAGGAACAAAAACGCCGGCTTGGCGGCCGGCGTTCGGGAGGATCTGCAGCAACTGCTGCTCAGTTATAGGCATGCTTTTCTCCAGGCAAAAAAATACCCGCTCTTAGCGGGTTCTGGTGTTCGGTAGCGTCAGGTCGGCGCGACAGGACGCTTGCTGCTGTCAGGAAAATCTGGGTTATTAACCGTCCACTTGCGCAAGGCCAGCCAGTAGGCTTTCCATTGCTCAATGGTCCCGGGAATGCCTTCTTCCCCGAAATCGATTGCGGTCACCGTGTTACGGGCGATAGGCATCTGTTCTTCGCGCCACTCATCCTCGATCAAGCCCGCCCGTAGCAGCCGGTTAGGAGCTTCAATTGTTTCGATATCCTCCTCAGTAGCTACCCGCCATTCAGGTCCATCAGGAACCGGATATGTTTGTAGGTAAGATCCATTTGTATAAACGATAGTATTAATCTCTTTATCAGTTTCACTCATGGTTTCTTACTCACCTTTAAAGAATATATTCCGGTCACACCATATCCTGACGTAAAACTACTAAAACTAAGGATGTTCGGGGTGGCCCCAACAAATGATTGAGTTACGGCAGAAGATGAGGCGAAGAAAATAAGGTATTTACCGCTAGTTATATCCAAAACAGGCACAAGCTGGGTGGTCAGCGTAGAGCTGTCACTGTGCTTTAAAAACAATGTATCTCCAGATCGCAAACTCCGGTTAAGTGTCACCTGGCCGGCGGCGCCAATAAGTCCAGTCCATAGGCTTTCAACTTCCATCTGATAGGATTGTGCGCCTAGCGATGTAAGAGCCGACTGCAAATCCGTCTGTGCAGAAAGCGTTCCAGTAATAGCACCCCAGGCAGCACCTGTTGGTAATGCTACCCAGGTGCCGGCCCCACTGAGCACCTTAAGGCGATCAGAGATAGATGGCGCCGGCACCAGACCTTTCGTGCCCGCAGCACTTGCCGTTGCACCCACGAGTGGCGCCAGCCCCAGCCTGATCCTGTCAAGGCCATCCGCTGAGAGCGCACGCAGTGAAGTGATGTCGTTGTTATCACCACTGGCGGCCTTACCAACCGTCACAGCTTCGGCTTGCTCAGCAGATTCAGCTGCTGCTGCGGCTGATGCAGCTGCTGCCTGTTCAGATTGAACAATCGAATCCCGAGCGGTTTCTGACCGATCTGCGGCTGAACCTGATGCTTGAGCAGAAGAGGCGCTTTGCTGAGCAGCCAGCTGTGCAGCGTCTCTGTTCTCCGTGGACAAAGAAGCAGCAGCGGTGGCGATACCTGCCTGTTCGGTAGCACCTGCCTTAGACAGCGCAGCAGACTCAGCAGCCTCGGTCGCGGTCGCCACCTGCTCCTGCATGTCAGCAACACCGCTGGCTATCAACTGAGTGGCTGCTCTCAGTGCATCAGCCGAGTCCTTGACGTACCCCTGCATTGGCGCGAGCGAGTAACCACCAGCTGCGAGAGTAGCTCCCTGGTAGGCTGGCGCGATCGACAGCGCCGTGTCACTCGCGATGTTGGTGACTTCGTACCATTCACCGTCAGGACCACGGAAGGCGTCACCGACGCGTGAGTTCGCAATGAACGATGTGCCGGTGCCGATCACAGCATTACTGCCCTGCGTAACAGCGACAGTTCCTGTTTTGTACCAGGTCATGTGATACCTCTAGGAAATTGGTTTGGCCCAGACAACTGGCGTATATAAAGTTGTTTGTATATCAACACCGATAACCTGAATAACCAATCGGTTATTGCCATAATCCCAGACTGCATACATATTTCCTTGCCTTGAGGTACCGCCCGCAACATCCATTGCAATGTTGTTCAACAGCATATAGTCGCCAGTATTTAAAGGGGAATATGCGGTCCAGCTCAACCTGTACACCCCCTGACTTGTCTGCTCAGCTCCGAGGTAGCTCCATCCGGATATGGTTCTCGTAAACTGGGCAGCCGGGGTTCCATTGTCGAAAAGCAACTTGGAAGATCCGTCCCAAAGCCTTAATCCGAACTTAGCCGTTTCTTGCGACTTAAAAGCAGCGGAAAACCATGAGCCTGATGTTCCCTGCCCCGAAACGCCAGAGAAGGAAAAACCAGACCAGGCGCCGGCTGAGCCATAGACTTTGCAAAAGCAAAATGTATTCGATTGGTTAGGCCTTACAAACACCAATGGCGGTTCGGCAGTTGTTACAACCGCAGGGAAAGACACACCGACCCCGGATCCGTTTCCGCTCCATGTGCCGCGAGCAATTACAACCAATCTAGAAAACTCAGAATCCAAAGTTACTACATTACCGCTATTCACATAAGTTAATCCAAAAGCCATTATCTGTACCTCATGACTAACAGCCTTTGAGGGGTTAATCCTATAGGACCAGTCGATCTTGATGGGCACCCAAAATATATAGTTACCCCTCCAGAACCAACTACTGGTGTGAACTGAATAGCGTAAGGGCTCTGCGCGTCTGTGGTGTAGTCGGATATAGGCACGCAGACAGCAGAATGGGTAGATGGGTCAACTCCAGGGATAGAGATAAACGTACTTCGTCCTGACGCACCAATCACTGCTGAATAGGTAACCCCAACAGTAAACGTGTTTTCATCTAACTCCAGAACGCCTGTAGCGCCCCATATCCTGAGCCCCCCTATCATGCTGTTAAATCTCCAAGCTGCACGCGTTTAACGCCGCTCTCGTCGTAGACCTTAATTGCGCGGTTGGTCATGGTCAGGCGCCCACCACCAGGTGCTGGTCCGTTGAACTCCAGGTTGCCGGCTTTATCAAGGCGCCACCCCTGAACACCGGCGACGTAGTTGTCAGATTGCAGCGCCTGCCCGATCTTGAGCATGGTGATGCTACCGTCCTGAATGAAGGCCGAGCTCATGAACACTTGGCCGCCCTGTACGGCGAAAGGAACGCTGACGGCGCCACCAGCAATGGTGTTGACGATTGCGAAACGATCAGCGCTGACCAGAAACTGGCTTTGCAGAACCCCTTCAACGTTCTCGATTCCGAGACCGACACCTGCATACACGTACTGCTCGTTTTGATTGAGCTGCATCTTCACGGACCACATGGTGGACAGCTTGCCGTCTGTATCGGCCTGTGCCTGGCTTACCGTTTGGATTTCAGCCGTGTTTTCCCCGATGGCGACGCCCACCTGCTGAATAGCCTGCGCAGTCGCCTCGCGATCGCTGACCACAACGCTTTCGAGTTCCGTCACCGAGCCGCTAACTTCAGCCACCGAAGCGGTGAGCTCCGTCTGCCGCTGCACCATGGCCGAGTTCTGCGAGGCGCGCGTCTTCACTTCCTGCGCGAAACTCGCCGAGGCGTTGTACCCCTGGAGCGCGTCCGCCAGGTCGCCCTCGCCGGTGTCATCCCGATAGGCTGACTGCAAGGACTGAAGGCTCGACGCCTGGGCAGTGACCACACCGTCCAGTTCGGTGATGCTGGTGGTGTTGAGCTCTACCTGGCGCGCCAGCCCGTTGGCGGTGACCAACACCTGGCCCACGTCCACCCAGTACGCGGCGTTTGGCGGCGAGGTATCCACGGGTACCAATTGCGTAGCCTGGTAGATCCGCTTTCCGACAACCACCAGGTCGCCCTCGAGGTAAACCGACTCAGGGTCGTAGGCCGATAGCCCATCGAGCGCATCAATCTGCGCCTGAAGCCCTGGAATCTTGTCGATTTCGTCGACGATGTCCTGGCCAAGCTCCGTGCGGCCGATCTGTCCGGCGATCAACTCCAGCACCGGCGCTGCATCTGCGCTGGCCTGGCCCATCACGCCATTAGCGACCGGATAGAACGGACCGATGTTGCCAGTGCGATCCACCAGGCGAGCCCAGAAGAAGAACTGCGCGCCGGCCTGGAGCGCCTGCATGCTGTAATCCGCCTGAGGGTGCGCCAGGTCAGCCAGTTTGGTGGCCACCGACAAGTCATTGGCCTGGCCATACCACAACTCGGTGCGCTGGGTGTCCTCGGCGCCAGCAGGGAAACCCCAGCGAATGCCGATACCGAACAGTTCGCTGGTGGTGGTCAGGAACGACACCGCCGGCGGCAACCCGACCTTCCCTTCCAGATTGGTCAGGTTGGAGTTTTTCCAGATCGACGAGATCTCGAAGGCGCTCACCGAACGCACCCGGGCCAGGTAGGCGCCCGAGTAAATGCCGGTGACGTCCACGCTTGTTGCGCCCGTGCGCTGCAGCTTGATCCAGTTTCCGCTGTCCTTGCGCCACTCCACGTCATACGCGACCGCGCCATTCACGGCAGGCCACGAGATGTTCATGGTGCTGATGGCGATGCCCTGATTCACGGCGTAGCTCGACGTCAGCGTTACGCTCGCCGGTGCCGGTACCACGGTAATTGGCACAACGCTGATTGGCCGCTCTTCCAGTCGAGCGCCGGTGTCGATGTGATCGAACTTGCTCGGGTCGTACTGCACCGCCGAGATTTCAAACACGCCTAGCTCTGGCCGCGCCACGCTGACCACGCGATAAAGCGGGATGGCCAGGTCGTCAGCATCCAGCGCCCACACCAGTTCGCGCTCTGGCGCAACAGAGTAAGCCACGGTTACGGTGACCTGCCGACCGCTGACCAGTTGCACGGTGCGGCCCTCGCACTTGCCATCTGGCAGGTTGAGGATCAGCCGGTCACCGGGTTTGGCCTGAGTGTCGCGGTCCAGGGTGATGACCTTGCCGTTCACCGCCGAGATGCGCCCGCCCACGGGCCGACCGGCCAGCAGTTCGTCGGCGATCGGGATTACGTAGCCAGGCAACGGAATACGCCCGTCCAACCCAACCTTGAAGGTAACGGCCCGGTCCTTGGAGTTCGTGAGCAGCGCCCACTTGCCCCGGCGCTGGGCTTCGGATTCACGGGTGCAGCCGATGGCGCTGATCTCCAGCGGGTTATCGCCGTAGCGCCGCTGCAGCTTCGGATCGGTCACCGGGGTGACATCGGTGTCGTAGTTGTTCAGCGGGTTGTCGTAGCTGATCAGCGCGCGGCTGTAACGGGTGCGTTCCGATGCGCTGGAGTAGGTGAACTTGCCGTCAATGACGTTCGCCCGGGTGTAGGCGAAGTCGAAGTCGGTAGCACGCGGCATATCCGCGAGTGTGAACACCTGGCCCTGTGCCCAGTAGGTCATGCCCCGGTAGATCGTGGATATGTCACGCAGCAGAGACCAGGCGTCAGCCTTGCTCTGAAGGTTCAGGTTGCAGATGAAGCGCGGCTCCTGACCGCCCTTCCCGTCCGGCACCAGCTGGTCGCAGTACTGCGAGATGCGGTACAGCTCCCACTTATCTACCATCCACGACTTGATGCGACGACCCAAGCCGAACCGGTCGTTCGTGGTGATCCCGTAAGTGTGCCAAACAGGGTTGTCGGTCCAGGCCTCTTTGAACGTTCCGTCCCAGACGCCCGTGTAGGTGCGCGACCTGGTGTCGTAGTTGCTCGGAACCTGCCATTTACGCCCATCGCATTCGATGGTCACGGCAGGGATGCTTCGGAACTGCTCGGCAGAAAACTCGATGTAAAGCAGCGCGGTATTCGGGTATCGAATCTTCGCGTCGATCACCTCAGTGAAGCCGGCAATCTGCATGGTGTCGGAAATTTTGTTGTTGTTCTGGTTGGCCGTTAGTCGAGTGATGCGCAGCAGCCACCCGGTTGTCGCGCGCGGCAGATTGATGCGGCGGGTTCGCTCGTACAGGCTGGTGGTCTTGCCAGACACTGCCTCGTTCAAAACCTCCTGGTAAGTCCCCCCATCCGTGGCCAGCTCGACCTTATACCCGATCGTGTAACCGTTGATGTTGCCGCCGGAGTCGACCGATTGGAGCGCAGGCCAAGCAAAGCGCACACGGACGGCCGAGAGCTGGGTATTGGTGATCGCTCGAACCCACGGCGTGCCGCTGCGCAGCTCGGTGCTGATGGTTGTTTCGTTCTCGACCGATGGGATGCCCTGGATGTAGGGCTGGTCCACAGCCCCGCTACGCCACTCCCACTTCACGTTTGGGAAGTTCATGTTCCCCTGCGGGTCTTGCAGCGGCGTGTTGTCGAGAAAGATGTCCCTGGCGGTAGGAGCCCCCTCAAACTCACCCTCACCCACAGCAATAAGCATTTTCGCAATGGCGACGGAGCGCAGGCTGTCTGGTGCCTCGGTTGGGGTTTTAGGCTTCTCGGAACCGCCCTTGGCGCCATAAACATCGATCTTGCGTGCTGCGCCCATGCTTTTCTCCAGGCATAAAAAAACCGCCTCTTGGGCGGTTTCAGTTTTTCGGCTGTTGGCTACATCTGGTCTTCGGCGTAAATAGCGGCACTGATGATCGCGCCACCCCAGCGCCGGCGGCCGGCACATAGCGAGACAGGATTGCCGGAGGCCGTGGTGTTCTTTGCGCTGCCAAAGGCGTAGCCGGGCGTGTTCTCAGGCGCAGCGCTGGTCTTAAGGCCGCCTGCCTGCGGGCTGAGCATCTGGATCACGCCGCCCAGCACCATCGATCCGCCCATCATGATCAGAGCGGAGCCGAAGGGCGCACCTGCGCCGAACGTGCCGCCGGTGATGACAAGACCGACAACAATCAGCACAGCTCCGATGATGGTTTGCAGCGCCCCGCCGCGCTTACTGCCGGTGATGATCGGGGCAATTCGAATATCGCCGCCGCCCGAAAACGCAAGCTCCTTTTCTGCCAGGCTCGTCTTTCCTCGGAATACGGCAAACTCAATCCCTCGGGATTTGGCGTTCGACAGGAAGCGCTCAAATCCGGGGATCTGCACGCACAGCGCCTTGATCGCCTCTGCGGGCGACTTCACTGCCATGCGGAAGGACCGGCCAAACTGTCGAAGTTGACCGTAAAGCAGGATCGTGGTCATGGGCTGATAATTGATAGCGAGTGCTGCCATTAACTTTTCTCCGGGCAATAAAAAAGCCCGCCGAAGCGAGCCTTTGGTGAAGTGGTGCTGACTATAGGCAGCCTTGCAGCGCAGCCAATCGTTTATTCGCAATCCAGTTTCCGACCACCACGTAATACTTCGCTTCGGCCCCCGAGCCTTTAGGCTGGATGTCAACGAAGTACTGGGATCCCTCGGTGAACACGGTGTAACCCGTATCGCGGCCAGGCTGAAGAGTCGCGCCAGGCGTGCCGCCGAAGATCGACTGGTTCTGCCATTCGTACTGAACGCACTTTGCCAGCGCGGCGTCGGCCTTTTTCGAGCTCATTACCTTGTAAGGTCCGCTCTGGCGCGCCTCATTCATCGTGGGCGCCATGCACCCCGCGAGCATCGCCGCCGACGAGCAAATAATGAAGGCCAAAACAAGTTTGTGTACCGAGCCCAGAGCTCTCATTTGTCTTTCGCCTTCAGGCATATAGAAAACCATTTATTTTCAAATTCGCTAACCGCCCTTTTTTGGTTTTCCTCCGTACGGAAGGCCGAAGTGCTGTAAGCGTCCTTGATGACTTCCGCCCCAAGCGCGTCGACAGATGGGTCTCCAGCAGAGGCTTTCATCATTTTGGCCATTGAAACTTCATTCTGCCTATTTTTCATAATCGAAGCGGCCATCTCTGAAACGGAAGTGCAATAACTGAGCGTTTCATCGGATGGTTTTGCAGCAAGTGTAATGCCTGAAGACAAAACAAGCGCCATCATCGCTGTACCTGATAATAAAATCCGCATGTCGTTCCCTCGTTGGTTTGGCGGGACTGTAGCACTGGGACAGCCAGATGCAAAAAACCCGGCGCTTGGCCGGGATTCATGAGCCTGCTTCTGACCTTACAACGAGCGTAGCTCAGTGAATGCCCGAGCAATGCAATAAGGAATCACTGCGCAGGTCAGCCCCATTGCAGCTGCGGCCGCTTCCTGCGGGGCGCTTTTCGCAAGCATCATCCCGCCAAAACCCACAACCGCACCAATAAACGACATTCCGATGGTGACGAACCACATAAATTTGGCCAAGTTGATTCCCTTCATACGATGATTGTTCTTGATCACTCGCAACGAGCGAGCCGCTCTTTCGCGAGGAATCTACAGTTGTCGTTGCGCAAGGTCAATTTGCCATCATTCAACTGATGTACTGTTCAGTCACCAACCCTGGATGGAATGCCAATTCTGCATGACTTGCGCGCCCCGGCCGCGTCACGGTTGTTTTGCGTCCTTATGTCTGAGGATCAGACGCGTACGGTCATGCCAGGGGCCGCCGTAGACGATGATCTCGGACGGCCTGCCGTACAGGTGGTGCAGCAGGAACGGGCCAGGGCCGAACGTGTCGGACTCTTCGCCGGGCAACGCTGGATCGGTACCCAGGTAAATCCCGGCATGGTTCGGGTGAGCTGTCCGGCCGACCTGCATAACGATCATGTCGCCGCGCTGTGGCCGGTCGACGCGAACAAAGCCGGCGGCCTCGTAGTGCCGCTCGTACAGACTTGCGTTCTCCGCGCTCTCCCACCAGCCGTCGGTGCGCTGGAAGGCTTCGAACTCCAAGCCCCATTCTCGCGCATACCAGTCAGCGCAGACCTGCCAGCAGTCCCAGGCGCCGTGCACGAACGGCCGATTGAGCAGCGGCGTGCTGCCGGTTGGCGTGATCGTACGCATGTCGCCCTCGGGCCACGACAGAATGTGCCATGGCAAGGCAGTAGCCTCACACATGGCCAGGTCGTGCGGTGACGGCCTGCTGGTGGCGTCTGGGTGTGAGTGAACGATGCCGATCACCTCGCCCAAGTCTTCCGCCGCGGCGTAGTCCTCAGGATCGAGCCGGAACTCTTCGCTCGGCTCCGTGGCAATGTTCCGGCACGGGAAATACTTCTGCTTGCGACCGATGGCCAGCAGCAGGCCGCAACACTCTTTCGGATACTGGGCCGCCGCGTGCGCCTGGATCGAAGCCATGATGTGCTTGCGCATGGTCAGCTCCGGGCAATGAGGGAAACGGCGGGGAATCCCCCGAAGGACAGTTCGTTGTTTTCGCCGAAGCGCAGCTTGCAGGACGACAGGCAGCCCTTGCACTGGTCCAGTGCCGGGTCATCCGTGGGGTTGTCCTCGTCGTCGAACATGGCCACGCCGGTATAGCCGCAGTCCGGCCCCCGGTAACCATTGGTCATTGCCCAGTGGCAGAACGTGGTCATCTGCCGCCCGGGCAGGCCGTGGTTATCGATCTCGCCCGGAGAGGACAGCTCCCAGACGACGGCCTCGCCGTCCTCACTGGTTTTCTGGTCGATGTACCAGATCTCCAGCGCCTCCTGCGTCGGGTCAGCGGTTGGGTTGCCCTCTGGGAAGTTCGCTGCATCAAGGTACTGCGCCAGGGTCTCGCGGACTGTGAGCTTGAACTTGAGCATGTCCTCGAAGGCCAGGCACAGCGCGGTGACGCGCCCGTTGACGTTGCCCGCGGCGAAGGTCGGCCGAGAGGCGGTGCCGTCGCTGCTCGAGGAAATACCCTCAATCTGCACCGGCCAAGCCGCGTACTCCTGGCCCTGCCAGATAATCGACTTGGCGGGCAGATCCTCTTCGGATCCTTCGTAGGCAAGCAATTCCTCTGGCGTGTGCGGAATGGCGTGACCGTGGAAACGCAGGTAATCCGCGCCGTACTCGGTCCCATCAATTTCAAACAGGCGAATCTCGCCGCCGGGCTCCAGTTTCTGGATGTCCGTGATCAGTGCCATGGGCGGTTATCTCAAGGCTGAAAGGTTTGCTGGAAAGTCGCAGTGATGGCGTAGACCTGGCCGCCGCGGTGCACCGGCTTGTAGCCGTTGCACTTGTAGAGGCCAAGTTCGCCAAGGGGCGGCTCCCAGAGAAAGCCCTTCGCCCCTTTGTGCCGGTCGAGGAACGCCATGATGTCCTTGATACGCCCCTTCAAGCCCGTGAAGGTCACGGGCCAGGATTGCGACCGGTTATTGAGGCCATCCTCGACCGACTGCTCGTAGCCATCGCCAAACTGCTTGGAGCGGACGCGCTGGGCAATGTCGCCCTCAGCGCCCTTCTCTGTCGCCCAGGTGAATCGTTCGATAGCCATCATCGCCCCTTGATTGCGTTGTTGATCACGCCGCCCTGGCGCATGTCCCTGCTCCGCAGTTCCTGGTACTTCTGCTCTACGAACGTCGCCAACTCCTTGCCGAAGAGGTCATAGCCAGGTGCATCAGCCGAGGAGGTAGCGTTGCCGTCGCCATCGATATGCACCTCGACATTGATCTGCGTTCCGCCAGCCCCACCGCCGCCCATGGCCACAACCCCAAGCTTGCCGCTCGACGTCCGGGTCAGCGGCATGATTGCCTCCTCACCAGCTTCACCCATGACGCCGGTTTTGCCATTGGCCATCCCGAAAGCCGTGGGCTTGCTGACGATGGAGTTCGTGAACGCACCGCCGTCGGCGAACATCTGCACACCGCTCGACCACGCGCCGCCCAAAGCCTGGGGAAAGTAGGTGCTGGAGTATCCGGCCGATGACGCCCCGAGGTTCGACGACGTGGCACCGGCAGACCCGGCGGCCATGCCGTTGCCTCCACCAGCAGCACTACCTCCGAGGTAGCTTGCCGCCGCGCCCACCAGACTGCCCAGCAATGCGGAGCTGGCTTGGCGGGTCGCGATACGCGCCATGTCGGCCAGGATCGATTTGGCGAAGTCCGAGAACGACGCCTTCCCGGTCATGGCAAAGTTGACGATGGAATCCTCCATGGAACTGAAGGCGTTGCCGAACAGGCTTTTGGTTTGCCCGGCGATGTTGCGCGCCGAATCCAGGTAGTTATCCCAGGCTGCCGTTGCGCCCTTCGTCCAATCGCCCTGGGCATTCTCCACATCCGCATAGTTCTGCCGGATCTGGTTCGTCGCGGCCTTGTTCGCGTCTGCGAGAGCCTGCGATTTGCGCTTAAACTCTTCCTCCGACATGTTCCGCGATGGGTCGGATTTCTGGTTGGCAAGCTCCAGCGACTGCTGAGCAAACCGGTCCTGCTGGCTGTTCAGTTCGCCGCTCAGCGCGTTCTGGCGGTCACCCTGACCCACGCCGAGCACTGCACGCTGACCTGCAAGCTCCAAGGCCCTCTGTTGCTGCCCCAGCGCCTGCACGTACGTGCTGATCGCCCGCTCCTGCTTTGCCAGGCGCCCGGTTTCGTTGGTGGCGAGCACTTCAAGCTGACTGTCGGCATCCTTCTGCGCCTTGACCATTCCTGCGCGCGCGTCGGCGATCTTCTGGTCCAGCAGGATGCTTTGCGCAGCCGACGTGGACTTCTTGCCCTTGGCGGACTCAAGCGCCGCAATCTCTGCTTCGTAGGCTGCCGTTGTCTGGTCGAGCTGATTCCCGATCAGCGCCTGGCGCCGCAGCAGATAGTCTTCCTCAGACAGTAGGCCAGCCTTCTGTGCCGCCTCCAGTTCCTTCTGATAGTTCTTGTAGGTGTCGGTGATCGCAGCCAAGTCGTTCTTGGCGTTGTTGAAGCTGGTCAGATCAACTTGGGTGCCGGCGGTTTTCGGGTCCTTGTTTTTATCCCCAAGGCCTTTCAAAAGAATGTCGTACGCACCACCGGAAAACTTTTTGCCGTCGTAGCTCACACCGTCAAGCAGTGGCGATTTCTGCCCTGCCTTTTCTGCATTCTCGTAAAGCGCTTTGAACTGATTGTTCAGCTTCTCCAGTCCCGCTTTGCGCTTGTTCAGAGGGTTGACGTTGTCGAGTTGCGCATCCAGCGCTTTCTGAGCCTCGATTGCCTTCTGGTTTGCGTCGGCGTTCTCACCGGTGACAATTGCCAGGTTAGAGCTGGCAGTCTGTCTGGCCTTCAGGTCGGCAAGTTTTTTCTCAAGCGCCTCAGTTGAGTCGTCATGCTCACCGGTGCCCAGACCAAGAGCCGAGTTCAAGGAACTGAGACCGTTAGAGATGGCGCCCGCAATTCCGCCGCCTTTGCGGGTATCCAGAACGCGCTGGGTGATCTCGATCTGCTTGGCCAGGTCAGGGAATATCTCCGACCGGACTTCTGCGTACGCGCCTTTGATGGCGTTCTTGATCCTGTCCCAGTCGCGCTCTGCGTCGGATAACGACTCGCGGTAAGTCTTCAGGCGCGTCAAGGCGGCCTGATTCAAATCTTCGCTGAGCACATCCAGGGCACGCTGGCTGTCGCCCTGGTCATCCAGCCCCTTGATCACCTGGTACTGCTCGAGGGTGATCAATCCGTACTGACTGCTGATCTTGCTGGCGGCTTCAGTTGCTGTATCGCCAGCGGTGGCAAAGGACTTGGCGAGTTCGCCCGCCCCCTGACCGGTAACTTCGCTGACTGCGGCTGCTGCTTCAGCCAGATTGCGCATCTGGGTGCCGCTGGTGGCCGCGCCAGACGCAAGCGAAACAACGGCCTCTCGCGCACCGGACAGATTACCGGTAACACGCCCAGCGCCGTCGGCCATATCCTTCAGGCTGGCAATAGTTTGCCCCGCGCCATTTGTGCCGCCGTTGATCGCAGCATTGAACTCGCGCGCCTGTTTCATCGCGTCGAAGTAGGCATAGCCAAGCGAACCGATCACAGCGACCAGCAGGCCGGCAGGAAGCAGCATCCCTGCCAGGCTCTTCGCGGATTCACCGGCGCCAGCACCCAACTGAGCGATCGCGCGCGCCCCACTGCCTAGATCGCCTGCCTGGATCGCGTTAGCCAGCTGCATGACGTTTTCTTGAGCTTGGCGGGTACCGAGCTTCAGTTTGTCGAATGCGCCGGTTGCCTCAGTCAGCCCAGCCCGATCCTTACCGATTTTGGCCAAGGCCTCGTTGTAACGGTCGGCGTCGATCTGACCAGACTTGTGCAGATCATTGAGCGCCTTCTCCTGAGCCTCCAGCTTCGCCAGCTTGGCGGTTACTGGATCAATCCCGTTGACGGTACGCTTCAGCGCCTCAATCTGACGATTTTCCGCTTCGATCAGCTTCTGCTTCTGCGCCAGCTCTTTGGCTTCTGCCTTTTCAATCTTGTCGTAGGCCTTTCCCAGCTGATCCTGGTATTTCGCCTGCTCTTCGATGGTGACCAAGCCGCCCTTGCGGGCGCGCTCCAGCAAACCCTCGGCTTGAACCAGCGATTCCATGCTCGAGATATTACCCGTCATGGCCTTGTCGAGCTGACTGATGACGGAGATTTCCGCTACTGCGCTGTCAGTGGCTTTGCGACTCGCCCCGGCTTGACGGTCCCTCGCTGCCGTTGATTTATCGACGCTTTGCGCAACGTCCGCTTCGGCCTGGGAAACCTTTTTACTGGTGTTGGCCAGGCCTTCGCCGGTTTTGCCCAGGTCATCAATGGCCTTCTGGGCGCCTTCAGCGGAATCGACTAGCTTATCCAGATCATCAGCAGCCTTTGCGGCCTGCGACGACTCGACCGCAATACCCAGGGAAGCGAAGTTGGTGCTCATTTGTTTTCTCTCTGTTCCGCCATCACCTGCAGGGCTTCAGCCTCCATACGGCGGAAGTCGCTGAAAATGGTTTGTCGCTGGCTGATCGGTACGCCACACATCCGAATAACCCCGGAGAGAACGCTGTAGTCCATGCCTGTTGCGCCGCACGCGCCTGTGCGCCACTGGGTGCTCATGGCCTCGAAGACTTTGAAGGCCTCCCAGTTGTCCGGCCAGATGCCGACTTCCTTGTCGGGGATGTCCTGGCGAGACAAACCGAATGCCATCAGATCAGCATCTGACGGCCCGGGCTCATACAGCGCGCGGGAGGCGCTTAGGAGTTTCCCAGGCGGGCCTCACTGAATGCTTCGGCGTAAGCGTTCAGCACGGCCTTAGGCGCCGAGTTGATCGAGTTGACGAGGATGCGCACATTTTCAGGCGTGAACTCCTCTTCGATGTCCCAGCCCACAACCACATCCAGCAGTTGATCGGCTTGCAGTGCGATCTGGGCGGCGGTGAAAGCTTTGAGGTCCATGTCGCCGACCTGCTTGCCCAGTTCGTCGTGCCGCTCGTTCCAACCGGTGTACAGCTCGGCGAGCGCAGTACGGTCCAAGTACTTAAACTCGAACTCCACCTTTTCGGCGTTATAGCCGGCGCGCTGGATCATCACCGGCGCCTTGAAGGTCGGTTTCTGGATCAACTTGAACTTAGCCATGGATTACACCGCAGCCGCGTAACGGGTTGGGCGACCGGTCAGCGCCAGGCTGATAACACGGGTCATCAGGTTGTTACGGGACATGGTCGGGGTCGATGTGATGGACACGTAGCCGTTGTAGATAATGCTGCTACCGCCCGGCAGGTTCAGGCGAAGCAAGCGAGCCTGCTTATCATCGTCCGCCGCCTCACAGACAGCCACATACGGCTTGGACGGATCGTCGGCGACGGTGAAGGTCAGCGTGATCGGGTTCTTTGTGGTCGGCATCTGGCGATCATCATCGTCAGCCAGAAAGCCGAAGGTTAGGAACTGTTGATCACCACCACTGGAATTCATCTCAGTAATCTGCGAGATCTCGGTGAAGGCCGTCACCTCGCGAACGGAACCAATCCCCGAGCCCGCGGGATACTGTTGAATGCTGGTCGTATTGACGCTCTCCAGCGCGAACGTGCCGCTGGCGATCTCCCCGACTCGAACGCCGCGACCATCCAGGCGGGTCCAGCCAGAATTTACGGCAATGATGTCGCCCTCGGCCAGGCCGTGCGCCGCAGCAGTCGCGACGGCTGGATTGGCATTGGTCAGAGCGGTGAAAGGGATCGCCGTGCCGTAGATGGACGCGATCTCAAGAGTGGCGCCGTTGGGCATTTGCATGGGTGTTTCCTCTTTTCAGAAATGACAAAACCCGCACAGAGGCGGGTTTCGGGGTTTGCCCAACGGGCTAAAAGTGTTTGCTGCTAATCGATTTTCATATTGCTTCTAACCTCGTCCAGAGGGATGCCGGATTTCGAGCCTACGACGACACCGGTGAGACCACAGCTTGGGCAGCAGGCATGCTTATCCTCGTACCACTTAAGAATGTCAGTTGGCATGAGCCAGAGACCGCATCCGACGCATAGACACCGTTCGCTCAAGGCAATCTCTTCACGATTCCTATAGCAATGGTGCTCAACCCACTCACTTAGATACTGAAGTCGTTGCTTCCTGATTTCGTCCATCGCAGGTATCCCCACATCAATTCATGAAGGGATTCTACCGTTTTAGATCAGAGGGAGTCGGCTCGATATTCGAACGAGACCGACACGGTATATGTGGGCGGATCAGGAATGCCCGGACCAGGATCAACTGGCGACATCGTAACGACGGTCAGGCCTGCCTTTGTGTCTCGCGCATAAAGCGGGAACAGCGTGGTCAACTCAACCACAAGTGGGTTTGTCTTGGTCTTGCCGGTGCCGGCCGGGGCCACAATGCTGACTTGGTAGACGCCGATGAAAGCGCGATGGTCGCCAGCGAGCGTGCTGCTTGTGGTATCGCCTGGGAGCATAAACGCCCGCAGATAGGTCTCGCCGTCCGCCGGGTCATACTGCATATTCTCAAACACGACCTTGATGGGCTCTGCCCTCGCCTTGCTCCATGCAAGCAACTTGGCCTCGTATATGGACGCGATGATGGCGTGGCTCATACCTGGTTGTTCCTTGTGGCTTCGTCGACGATCTGTTGGAAGCGGGCCAGGGTAATCCGGACCATGCCGCCGGGAGCTTGGGTCGAATGCCCATACTCCAGCGGGATGCCGTACGGAAGATTATTCACGATGTAGGCCGTCTCGCCAGCCGTAAGTGCCTGGACTTGTAGTCGCAGCTTGGCCAACGTCACACCGCCAGCCGGGTCGACTTGGTCAAGTGTGCCCTCCGCCGGCGTGCCGATGGAAAACTGCCAGTTCCCCCGAAACCGCCCGCCGACGTAGTCCCTGCCCGCGACCAACCCGTTCACGTTGAAGTTCTGGTCGCGCTCGGTCTTGGTCAGGGGCTTGGCGTACTTGACCCCGCGCCGCAGCTTGCCGGCCTCGGTGAAGTTCGATTCATTGAGGTTGATGATCGTGTTGCGCACCGCGACCTTGAAGTCATAGTCATCGGCGGCTCGCTTGTTCGCCTGTCGATGAACGACGTTCGCAGCCCAGATCTCTGGATTGCCCACCGGTGACATGCGGATAACGCTGCTGCCGATCTCGACCACGATCTCGCGGATGGTCGCGTCTATGCCACCTTTCGCCCGCTCCGCGAAATCACGAATGTTCTCAGCGAAGCTACCGTTCATGCTCGCGTACTTGTTCGTCATGACCGCACCTGCAACTCATACAGGATCGGCGTACCGGCAGGGTTGACCTCTTTTAACGGTGGAACGATTGACCAGGTGCGACCCTGAGCAACCACTTTGTCAAGCAGGCCAGGCACCCACGCCAATCCCTGCGCGGCGATCTTGAGCTTCTTGTCTCCCTGTTTGATGAGGCTGTTGTTCTGGAATTCTTGGCCGGTGAAGTCGAGCAGGATGCCTTGGGCGGTTTGCTCGACGGTCGCGCCTGGCGACTCGCCGCCAGTCTCTGGGTCGTACTCGCCCGGCACCGTCTTGCTGATGGTCACGGGCTGGCCGAACTCTGTGATCATCTCCAGAGCCATCACGGCCATTTCGTCGTAGAAGGCCATGGTGGCTCCAGATGTGAAGAGCCCAGCACTATGGCTGGGCCCTGTATTATTCGAAGCGTTTCCGCCGTTCCTCAATCATCTTGTCTGCAAATTCCGCAGAAAACCGGGCAACGAACTCTGCCTGCCGTTCGCCACTCCAGTCACTCGCTATACTTGCGGTAAACGCAGCCGCATATTGGTCCCACGCCAGCCGTTCCTCCTTAAACCATTCATCATCATTTTGCTGCTGCTCTTCAATCCCTGTCATGCCTACCGTCCTCTGCGTTTAAACGGTAAACCTAACACTATGCTCGAACAGCGAACAGCCCGCGCTTTTGTAGGTAGTCGGCAAACTGCGTAGCGCTCGGCCGGTCCGGCGCCGCCGGCAACAGCCGACCACTGGTGTTGGAGATCGTCGCGTACTCTCGAGTTACAGCGCCTTCGACGCGCTCCAGTGTTACTGCACCCTTGCGCTTCTCCACCGGGTCGATGTCGTCCTGATGAATCTCGGCGGCCAGGGCCATCTGCCCGTACTGGATCCGCGCCGGCAGGTAGTTGTCTGGCTTGATCTGGCAGTCCAGCTCAACATCCCGGCGCGGCCAAGCCAACGCCTGCTCGCTGCTCATCTTGCGGCCTTTCCAGGTCATACCATCCATCGCCAAGGCGGCCCGACGCAGCAATGCTTCCTGCTCAGGCACGCCCGCCGGGATGACCGTGCCGAACTTCACGGCATACAGGGCCAGGTCCTCGGCGCTCGCATAGCTTTCGGCGTCAGGCTTGCCGGTGCCGCCCTCGATGATGAGTGTCATGCGTCAACTCGCTGGAATGGTTTGAGATCGGCCGCCGGGTCACCGGCAGCCAGCATTATCATGCCTTGGGCAGATCAGCGACGAGCTTTTCCAAGGATTCTTTCGAGGCGTTGGCCCGGTATGGCACCTTCGCTTCGTCGAGCTTGGCTTTCAGGTCGGCAACTTCCTTCGCGTCAGCATCTTCCCGACCCGCTTTGTCGATCTGCTGGAGAAGATCATCTACCTGCAGTTGCAGAGCTTTCACCTTCGCCACTTCACCATCACGCTCGCGGATGAGGCTTTCCACGCCGGCGTTTACCGCTTCGAACACCTTAAACAGGCGATCAGCGATAGGGCCAAGCTCGCCTTCTGGGCGTGCCAGCGCTTGATCAGCGAATGACTCGACGATCAGACCTACAGATTCGAGTTCGGCACGGAAAGCATCGATATCGATGCTGGAACTGCCACCATCAATCAGCAGCACCTTCGGCACTTCCTTGACCGTCACGTCAGGCACGTCGTCGGCAGCATCTTCGCGGATTTGGGTAACGCTCGCGTCGACGATGCGAAGGCCATTCGCCTTGGCCAGCGCCTTCACGTCTTCCTGGTACTGGTGGAATGGACCAGGCAGATACCAGATGTTTTTGTTGCTCATGATCATGTCCTCGCCAAGCCGGGCACTGGGCCCGACTCAGCTGTCAGGGTTACTTGGAGGCGTCACCGATCAGAGCCACACCGGCGGTGTGCTTGATGCTGGTGGCGGTCTTGTCCCAGTTGGTACCGGTCGCCAGTTCGGCGTCGGTTGGCGACTTGCCGCCGGTGGTGGTGTCCCAGGTGTAGCCCTTCAGGCCGAGGCCGAAGGTGTAGTCGGTCTGGAGCGTGGTTTCGATACGCTCCTTGCCGTTGGTGGTCTGGACGTTGCTGATGATGTCGCGGCCGTCATGGACCAGCGCAGCGCCTTGCACTAGGGACAGGATGATTTCCTTGTTCGGAGTGCCGGCCTGCATCAGCGCCGGGGCATCCGTCACAACGGAGATCTTGCCGAGGATGTCCACGACGCGGACGTTGCCCGCCTGGAACAGCTGCTGCTGGTTCGCCAGGTTCTGGCCGACCAACTTGTGGTAGCTGGTGCCCTGCATCACCTGGGTTACCAGGTTCTGGCTTGCGTCGCCGAACTTCGCGTGGGCGTTGTTCAGGCCGGCGTAGGTGATGCCAGCGGTAGCCGACACATCGTTGACGGCAGCAGCCTGGGCGGTGATAGCAGCAACCAGGGCGGCGATCGCGGTGTTCAACTGGTCCTTCAGCAGGATTTCAGCGAACGCGCGGCTGGCGACTTCGATGCCTTGCGCGGTTGGGCGCTCCAGCCAGGTCATTTGCGACGGCTCGTAGCGGATCGGACCGAAGCCGCCGGCTACCTTCACCGAAGTGTTCTTCAGTTCAGTCAGGTCGGTTGCAGCGACAGTAGCGTTCGCGCTGTAGCGATCCACACGGCGCTGGGCAGCGGCCAGAGTCTGGAAGAACGACTCTTGGAGGAAGTCACCAGTGAAGCCGTCCGGGGACAGCACGATTGCACCACGGCTGGCGGCGTTGAAAGCGGCGAGATACTGATCCAGCGTCTCGAGAGTCGCCGGCATGATGTATTCGTTGAAAACCTGCATTTGCGACAGGGACATGAGTTATTTCCTTACGATTGTGGGAGATCCGGGAACCGGCTCGCGATTGCGGCCGTACGTTCCTCTTTGGTGCCGCCGATTTTTCCTTTTGCGGCCCCGCCGCCACCTCCAGCACCAGCGGCCCCGCCGCCAGATGCCTTGCTACCCGCGATCAACGGCGCGAAGGCCGTGTCGTTTGCGAATTCTGCTTTCAGCTCATCCAGCGTTGCCGCCGAGAGCTTGCCCTGCTGGTCGAGGACGACCACAACAGGCTTCCCGTCGCGCTGCTCGACGCTCAGACGGCGTTCGATGTGCGGCAACAGGGCTTTGGCGCTGCCCGGGATTGCCAGGGCAGACGCGATGTCAGTAGCGGTACGGCCGACGGTCAGATCCCGGATCTGAGTGCTCAGCGTCCCACGCTCCTGCTCCAGCATGCCGTTCAGCTCAGCTTCGCGGCGGTTGTACTTTTCGGACCAGGACTTCTCGAGTTCTTCGACGTTGCCCGATTTGCGAGCTGCCTCTTCACGCTCCAGCCGGGCCTGCTCTTCCGCATCCTTTCGAGCTTTCTCGGCGGCTTTCTTCTCGCCGAGCAGTTCATCGACCTTGGCCTTCAGACCGGATACATCTTCTTGCTGCGGCAGACCTTCAATGCCGAGTACGAACTTGCCGTCCTTCTCGGTGTAAAGAGCGCGCACGGCCTCATCTACCCCTTCCAGGGTATCCAGTTGGAATTTCAGCATTGGTTGTCTCCCAGAGACGTAGGTGCAGGCCCTGCCTGCAGGCATAAAAAAACCGCCCCAAGGCGGTTTAGATTGAATTGTTTTACTTAATTGATCTGAGGAATTGAAACAACAGTTCCATTTATTGCGATAGCTATCATCGCCTTTTGTTTTGCCTCATCCGCACTCACAGCTTCAAAAGTACCGATTCGATCAACGGTACATTGATAGCAATCCTCATTGGTTCCAACAACCAAATCACTGTTTTTTAAAAGATTTGTAATTTCTTCCGGATAAAACCTACAAAGCCTTTCTTCGTTTTTAATTGAAAGCGACTCATAGCTACCATCACCGGATAGGATGCTATTTATATGAATTACCAGAAATGGATCGGGGCTAAATGGGTCCGACTTACCCATTCGCACATCATGATTTGCAACATGTTTCGCAAAGGCGTAACGCAACCTCCACCCATCAAGATCGTGTATGGAGATGTCTTCTACATCTGGATCGCTCATGTATTTTGCTCCGTGCAAGTTAAGACAAACCTTACAATCCGGATCGCTCAAAAGCTAGCGGCTCCAATGAGCGCATTTGTGCGAGGGTCAGAGGTGAAAAGTTGCGATCAAGCTGCAGCTCGGAAAAGCGCTCGATGCTCAGGCCGCCTGCGCGGAACAACTTCGCCCGAACCGGGCCGATGGCCTTATCCTGGAACGCCGCCGGCTGTTGTTTGAGCCAGTCGTAATAGCTGAGGTCTGCCCTCACCTGCTGAGCACCGCCGTCGCCGATAGATGCCCGAGTGGCGTCCTTGGCGAACAAGGCGCTGAAGCGCGTCACCGCAACCACGGTCGAGCGACAGTTGATGTGGATCGGAGGCCTTGGCCCTTCAGTCAGCTTGAACCGTTGCTTGTCCAGCGTCCGGCACTGGCTGGTGGTCTTCGAATCCAGGGTGCTGACCCACTCCACCGACTGCACGACATCGGCGTTCTCCTTCAGCGTCTCCATGCGCGCCTGGGTGGCGACGTGCTGCACTGCCGTCCGCACGATGGCGCCGGCGTTGCGGTTAGTCGTGGCCAGAATGCCGTCGTTGTACTGGAGCGCTTTTGTGCCACGGATGTTCTTGATGATCTGGAAGTTCGTCTGGCCTTCGAAGAAGCCCTGCCTGATCGCGCCTGTGAGACGCTGCCGCTCCGTGGCGGTGAAGCCATCAATGAACGCCTTGAGCAGCTTCCCGCCGTCGGCACCGCGCACACTGAGCGGATTGGTGAGGATTGCCGCCCTGATTGCCGCAGCACCTGGCACCGCCGCATCGAAGGTGACGCCCACCGGCGCCGCGCGGGTTAGGCTGGTCGCTTCAAACTCGGCCTCGTAATTGGCGATGTCCACCAGGTCGAGGTTCAGCTTCTCGCTGTACCGGTCGAAGATGCCCAGCAGCAGGCTATCAACCTCGCTAAGCAGCCGCTCCAGGCGGGCGACGGTGTAGTCCGTCAGATCCGCCCGCGTCAGCCGCTCACGAATCGAGCGGTCGATCTCCTTGAGGAACGGCGCAAACTTCTCCACCTCCCCTGATTTCAGCTGCTCCAGGAACACGGCATGCCGGATGGTGGCGTCAAGGATTGCTTGGTTTGCCGCCATTCGGAATTACCTCTGTGTCGTCCAGGGCTGGCCCGGCGCTTTGCGCTTCCAGTTCATCCCGGATGTTGTCGTCCGTCTTCTCCGGGTTGATCACGCCACGGTCACGCAGGTACTGCCAGAAATCGCCTTCCGGCAGTTTGCCGCCCTGCACTGCGTTGAAGAGTGCCGCCAGGATCGTCGCGTCCAGAGTGATCTGGCTGAAGTCTTGGTTGAGCTTGTAGACCACCTCGCCGGTGGCGTTCACGAACTCGGCCATCCAAACTAGGCACTGGCTGTATGCCTCGCTGACGTTGCTCACCACCAGGGAGAGAACGCTGTGTTCGGCGGCGCTGTCGTTGTCGGCCTGGGTAGCGGTCTTCACTGCGCTACCACGCTCGATCAGCCGGGCGCCGAGGGACACCATGTCCTGCTTCTTAGCGTCCATGGCCTCTTTGGCGACGGTGTTGGGCTGCGCCTGCCATACGCCACATGCGCCATTCACAGGGAGCAGCCAAGGCGCCCTGGAGCCCAGGAAGATCCCGGCCTTTTCGAGGTGGTCGCGCCATTGCTCATCAAGGCCAGACATCCATGGTTGGGGCTGGCCCACCAAGTACGCTGCCTCTTCATAATCCGCGCTGTTGCGGTAATGCCCGATGTTCACTTCGGCCATGTCGTACAGCGGCGAGTCGTCGATACTGGTGTCGTTATTCTCGCTGCCCAGGAACTGGAACGGGATGATGCGCCACGGCTGACCTGAGCCGTTCAGCGGGGCGAAAGGCGCCACCGTCATTTCCGTCTTGCTGGAGCCCTCTTCCCAAACCTCCTGGGTGTACACGCCGGACGCATCCAGGCGCAGTACGCGATATTGCACAACCTGCTCACTGCCGAATCCGTCGGCAGTATCGACGTCGATCTTTTCGCGCAGCACAACCAGGCTCAACAGGTGTTGGCCGCCAACCTGGCGCGTTTTCCAGTTGATGATTGATTCAGCCGGATAGCTGGCGACGTTTGCACGGGCGCGACCGGCCTGCTCGTCCGCCTTGCTCACGGTGCCGGGCTCAACGGCGGCGTAATCCACCAGCAAGCCGTGACGGCCGACTTCGAGCAAATGCCCGATAACTGACTGCGATTGCTGGTAAACACTGACACCTTGCCCGTCGATGTCCTTCGTCACGTAGTCGAGCGCACCGGGAACAGTCAGCGTTGGCCATGTGCGGAACACCGCGCCCACCAGGCTGTGTTTCGTGCGCCCAGTTGCGTTGTAGAACACGGCGCGCTTCTTGTACGCGTCGTACCGGTCCTTGTTGTCCTGTGACTTGTCCGAGGCGTTCGGCCTGGGCAGGTAGTAATCGCCAGCAGCCTTGACTGTTTCCGAGCCCTTGCAGACGTCGCGCACCAAGCGCCAGCGGTACTGCGCCGCCGTGTACTCGGAGCGGGTGAAAGTGACGTCCGTCATCGAGCGACCCCCATTTTCATTGCGGTGACCGGTTTGATGATCGGGTACTCGCGGTGGATGGAGTAGCCGCCGGCGTCATTCGCGTGATCGATGCCGGCGGTTTTGTCTGGCTCCCCGTTCGCGCCCCACACCTGCTGCTCCAGGCCGTCGGCGTAGGTTGGGCAGGTGAGCGAGTTGATCAGGTAGCGGCGCTCGCCCTGCGCATTGCAGAAGACGGCGTTCATTGCGTTGATTCGGTCCTTCACCGGCGGGTTTGCCGCTGGAGCGATGACCGAGAACCCCGCCTGTTTGAGCATGGCCAGGTCGGTAATGCTGGCGTTCACGGACTTACGTGAATCACCAGAGGCATCCGGGTAGATCCTGATCTCGCAGGTCTTCTTGAAGTCATTGCCGTCGTGCTGCCAGTAGCGCTCTTTGATCCGGCGGATCATGTCGGGCGTGTCGTAACCGTCGATCAGCTCATCCACTGCCCTGGGCAGCCCCTGGTCGCGCTTGACGTGGGTGATCGCCGCCATCTTGCCGACGTTGAAGTCCATCCCGATGAACAGCGGCTCGCCGGGCTGCACGGTGTCGAAGCATCCGTTGAGCTTGCGGTCGTAGGCCGTGTAGATCGTGCCGGACGTCAGGTTGACGAACTGGCCCTTGAGGTACGCCATGATCAGCTGGGGCGGATACGACTCCATCAGGGAGGCGATGTAGTCATCCGGCAGGTTCAGCTCGTTGTCGAACGTGCTGGCCTGCACCAGGCCGTACATCTCTTTCAGCGACGGCTTATCGCGCAGCTGTTTCACGAACTGCAGGAAGACGAACTTGAAGCCTTCCGGCGTCGTGGTGACATCCACCCCGTTCTTCAGCCCGGGCAGGTTGTAGCGCATCCGGGCAATGATCTTGCGCCAGGCCTGCTGCGCCTTGACTGCGGTCAGAACGTCCAGTTCATCCACCAGGGCGTGGCCGATCTTGAAGCCGACAATGGTCTGCGGCTTCTCCATCGACCGACAGATCACAGTGCCGCGGGACTGCCGGCCGCTGTAGATGTGAACCTCGTGGTTCGCCTGGTTGATCTTGGTCTTCAGCCCCCAGTCGTAGGCCACCTCATCCATGGTCGGATAGAAGATGTCCCGGATCTGCGGGTAAGTCGGTGCGAAGTAGCCAGCGTTAACGCCGGGCCACTCCATGAAGTGCTTGCTCAGTGCCGAGCATCCCACCCAGGTCTTGCCCGAGCCGAACCCGGCAACGAACGCGCGAAACTTGTGGGGCAGCGTGAGGAACTGAGCCTGCGGAACGTTAAGGCTCGGCATTCGGCTTCCTCGCATCCACCACGTCGACCTGGATGCGGGTCGGGATCACCGGTTCATCGCCCGTCTCTTCTTTCCGTGCCCGGTTGACGTAGATGTCACCGGTCTCTTTCGCGGCCTGCTCGAGGATCTGCATGGCCAGACCAATGTTCTTCATCGTCTCGGCCTTCTCCACAAAGCGGTTCATGGCGCGCAGGCGGAAGGCACGGTTGGCAATCGGGATATCAACAGTCTCTTCCCTGAAGCGCTTACGGCACTCTTCAAAAAACGTCTTCCACTTCTGCCCAAGGTCCCGACCGGAATACTTGGTTGGGTCGTATCGCTCACACAGTTGGCGGGACACCTCGATGCCGTATTGCTCCTTGACGGCCTGACAAACCTGACTGGGGGTGTCGAAGCAGGCCAGGGCTTGGACAATAAAGGCCTTCACCTCATCTTTCAGGGCTGCCATAGATTCGTTTTCCGTCAAGGGCTGTCAAGGATTAAGCCAGCTTGAGCAGACAGGTTCCGCAGGCCCTCGCAATGTTCAATTTACCCACCTCAGCAGGACTGTTTGCAGCATCCACCAACGCTTGAACGTCATGGCTCGCACCGTAGCGACGGACGACACCGACGAACTCTTCTACGTCGTGCCCCTGCAGCTTGATCTTCGGCGCCCCGTCTTGGGTGAATGCTGGTTGACCGTACTTGTCGGTCGCGTGAGCCAGGTGATACAGCTCGTGCTCCAAGAGCGCACAGAACTCAAGGTCGCTGCATTGGGCGCAGTAGTCGGCAGCCAGGGTGATGATGAAGGCTGGCACATCGCCGAACCAATCACGCATCTGTTGCTCCATCCGGGCTTTCTGCCAACCTCCAGCGCGGAACGCTACCTGCTCGGCCTGGCCCAGGACTGTACGACCCTGCTTGTTGAAGCTCGACGAGGCCCACATGACCCGGACGCCTGCATCCAGTAGGTGGGCATGGTCTTCGTTGTGAATGCTGCCGGTGTCGGCAAGGATCTCAGCCTGGAGCCATTCCCACACCTCAGGTGCTGGGGTCAGGCGGATGCCGAAGTCGCTCAGGTCGGACAGTTCAAGCAGTGACGATGGAGGGTATGGCCTGTCCATGGATCACCTTGAACTTGAAATAGTGGCGCGTTGCCGGTATTGGTAAAGATCAACTCAACGGAAGGATCTTCAAATGGGCAAATCTATCGACCACCTCGTAGAGGTCGTCTCTCGTCCGGACTCGGTCAAGCGGGCCACAGCAGTAGCTGCCGCACTTGAAGTGATTGCACTAAGCGTTTCTCACTCGACTGATGCAAACCAACTCACACACGCCATGGGAAATCTTTCCGCCTATGCGGACGAGATCCAAAAGGCGCTTGGCGACAAGCAATAATGCAAGTGCCGCACTCACCTGCGGCACACCTACCCCTCTGCGCTATCCAGCAGCACATCAATCAGCTTCTGCTCGCCCAGGCGCATCGCACCGAGGCATTGCAGGTCATCACACTTAGGGCCGAGGCCGAACACGGTTACCTCTCCCTTCGCTCCGATCAGCGTCAAGGCGCCTACCGTACACTCGGGGTGCTCACCCGCGTCGAGGTCGTCGGCAATCTTGCGAAGGGTCTTGGCGGCGTCGCGCCAGTCCTCCCGCTTGAACTGCAGAACCTTGACGGTCATACGGTCACCATCTGGTGCGTCTGTGCATGGGCGTGCCCGTGGAGCAATCCAACGATCAGGCCCTGGGGCAGCCCGGCTTGCTTGGCAGCGTCCACAGCATCGGCAATAGCCTTGTCGAGAGCGCTCACTGCGTTGTTGATGTCCGGGCTCATCGGTAGCGCGTGGCGCAGGCGGGTGACGTTGCTCATCTGCAAAACCTCGCGCCACGATTTGGCGCATTCGAAAACGTGGCGCGGGTTACGGCGACTGACGCTCTACCGCTTCGTTGACCTTCTCGGCCGCCTTGCTCGCCGTATCAGCTGCCTGGACTGCGGAGCGTGAAGCGTCTTGCACCTTCACGGCTGCGTCCTGCGTCTTCTCGGCCAGATTGGTCAGGCGTAGGTCACGCTTGCCCAGGGCGGCGTCATACGCGGCGCGCACCTCAGCAAGCTGCTTGGTCTGCTCGCTACTGGCAGACCACACGCCGGCCTGGTAGCCAAGTGTCAGCCCACCGAACACCAGCAGGATCGCAATGACCCATACCTCGGCACGCCTCCACCAGTGGCGGGCGATGAAGTTGATTGCGCATCGATCCATCAGTTGAGCCCTCCGAGCTTGGTTCGCAGGCGAGCAATCTCGTCGCTCTGCGTGGTGACGGTTGCAGTGAGCTGCGCCACCTGGCTGGTGAGGGCTTCGATCTTCCCCTCCATTCGCCCTACCGCTGCGGCCAGCTCATTGCGCTCTTTGGCGAACTGGTCGGCGCGTGCTTCGGCAGCGTTCGCGCGGGCCCGCTCAGTATCGAGCAGCTCATTCAGCCGGCGGACGGTGCCGATGTCGGCGTTATCCATCGCCCGGTCGGTCGCGTCCTTGGAGAGGAATTTCCTCAGCCACAGAAAGCCGCCCAGCAATACGGTTCCAGTACCGCCCAGCCAGGTAGCTGTGCCTGGGCCGAGGTCAGTAGGATCCATCGTCACTCCATGAATAAAAAAGGCCTGCGTTGGCCCGGGCAAAGCCCAAAACAGAAAGGCCCCACACAATGGCGGGGCCCTGAATAGGTGTGCGTCTTTCCGCGCTGTCTGCCAAAGACAATTCCAGCGTCGACGCCCTAATGCATCGATCGCGCTGCTCTTGTCCCGCGCCACCGTGGAAGCACAGTGAGGTCAGGATGCACGGGCTGCCGGTGTTATTTCCGTACGTCGCACTACCGGCTATCGACGTCCAGGCTATCCCGAGGGATGTCCTGGCTACAGGTGAAACTGGGTACATCTGGGAAAGCATCCACTTAGGTAGCGGCTTTCCTCGGAGGTACAAAAAAGCCCGGAGCGCATGTCCGGGCTTTTTCTGTTGCTTCCAGGCGTATTCAGCAGGGGGTCAGGCCGACGTCATCAGGGTCAGGCTTGGCCGAAGCCATTACGAAGTGGTTGCTGGATGCGCGCAGATTGGAGGCCAAACTCTGATCAGTGGTCTGGCTCCCCGTTCGCCACATGGCGAGGGTCAGTTCCAGCCGCTTCACGCCGACGCTTGGCAGATCGGCCAGCATCACGACGGATCGGTAGGCATAAGCCACGGGCTCGGCGAATGCCGACATGGAGATACAGGACAGGCAGGCGGCGAGCGCCAGGCCCAGGTAAGCGGACATTCGCTTCATCATTCGGCATTCCTTGTGGTGGGTTTCTTAGGGCAATAAAAAACCCGGCGCTTGGCCGGGTTCAGGGTCTCGTGTGCGTTTCGCGTTACTTGTGCACTATGGGAAAAGTACGCGCAAAACCCCGTCATGTCAATATGATTATGCCGCCTCTTGATCTTTTTCCGCGTGAATCACCTGCCATAGTGGTTGCTGAGCCTGAATATCCACTTCCTTGATCACTTCTTTCAGGGATTCCCAAAGGTCGAGCCAGTCACGTGTCCAGTTCTTCGGATCGATGGTCACGCCGAAGAACGTGTTCATCTCGGCGGCTACCCGCGCCGGCCCCCACTCGGCAGATCCGGCCACCTCCCCCTTGTACGATTGCAGGGCCAGGGTCACCAGGTACTGCGCCTTCACTCGCTTCGCCGATGTCAGGTCTGGCAGAGCGGCCTTGGCGGTGATCAGCAGTACCGCATTCAGCAGGTGCCGCATGTTCATTGCCGGGTGGTAGAGATAGTGGCCAAACTGCTGCACCTGGAACGGCAGTGTGTCGATGGCGCGCAAAACCTTCCCGATAGTCGCCAGGTGCGCGGCGCGGGCGGTTGACCGTCCAAGCGGCGTCCCGCGCGTCTCGCTGATACTGATCTTCTGCCGCACGACCTGAATGCGCTCCTCCTTGTCTTCCCCCAGCGCAGCAAACACGGCTTCTGCTCGGCGCATGCGCTGCCCCTTCTTGATCGGAGCCGATTGCGCTTTGTCGATGGCCACAGCGCTGATCGACGCGTTCGATTCGTGCTGAGCCTCAGTCCATACCTGCCTTGCGTTGATCAGTTTCATGCTGCGAGCCCCTTCTTCAGTTCTTTGGTCTTTGCCCGGTATTCGGCCTTGATGGCCTTGATCTCTTCCACGGTGTACTTGCAGGCCGGGTGCAGTCCTTCCAGCCAGGCCACCTTGTCGGCGCCGATGCGCTGCACTAGGCGGATGCGGTACTCCACGGCGTTGCCGGAAAGGTTGCGGTTGCACTTCACACACTGGCGATGGATGTTCAGCGGCTCGAAGCGCAGCTCCGGGCAGGCGCCGACGGATCGATAGTGCCCAGCATCCCAGCGGCTGCCGGTCATGAGGTCGTTATCGTTCGGCGTGCAGTCGCAACTGATGCAGGGCAGGTGCGCGTCACGGAGACGCACGTATTCATTCACCGCCGCCTGGGCTTCGCGCAGGTGATCCGCCCTGCTCTTCAGCTTCTCCTTGCGGACCTTGATCTCGCGGCGCCCTACTTCTGCCAAGGCCTTCCCGGCGATCGCCCGGCCTTTCTCCGACTGCCCATGAGCAATGGCGCACTCGATCTCCCCGCATACGGCCTGGGAGGCGCGGACGGGGGCGAACATCACTCGGCACGCTGGGCAGCGCCGGCGGCGTGGACCGCCGGACGCGAGCGGGGTTTTGCGCTGTAATGGGGTGCGCTTCATACAGCCTCCTTGGCTTTATGCTGCTCTGGAGCGAAGTCGCCGCGTAGGGGCATGAGGTTGCGCGTCGGTATCTCCACCTCCTCCATAGGCCCTATGCCTAATTGGTCCCGCATCTTTTTCGAAGGCAAAATCGGATCGTTCAAGCTGCGCACCAGCCACATGTCGTGATGGCTGGAATTGAGGAAATACTGGCCTTGAATGGTGACTCCTTCGGGAACCCCGGCGTGGCGCAACAGATCGACCGTCCGGAAGTTGTTTTGGTCGCTGAGCCCGACCGTCAGTGTCAGGTCGCCCGGCTTGAAGTTATGGCTCATGCGGCCTCCTGGCTAAGCAGGTCAGAGAAGTACACGCCCTGTGGAGCAAAGCGCGCGACGATGCGGTCGGTGTAGGCGATGCCCTGGGCGCGATTGAACAGGCTGGTCACCGGGAAGCCGTCCGGCCCGAACAGGTGGCACTCGCCCATCATGTCCAGCTTCGTTTCGTACGGGAGGTGACGCATGACCCGGTACCACTCGGCCTGAAACCCGGCATCCTCGTTCAGCAGGATCTGCACGCCGATGTGCAGCTTGCAGTACTTGCGGGACTCGGCCGCATCACCGATCTGGGTCATCTCGGCAATGCGCTTGTACATCGCGAACCACAGGCGGTTCTGGTCGAGGGTGCGGTCCTTGCCAGGGCGCAGGCTCACCACCACAAAGTGCTTGTCCTCGAACATCTTGGACATGCGGGTGATGGCCTCGGTGAGCATGGATCGGCAGTTGACGCTGATCTTGTCGGTCATTGCCAATTCTCCCCACGATCAGCCTTCGGCCTTCCAACATCAAAAAAGAACCCGAGGCAGCAGATGTATGCGATCAGCCCAATGACGCGGCTATCAGTCATCACGGCCATGATCAGCGCGGGCATGACCGAAGCCACTAGAGCAAATATGAGATTGATCAATATCCCCTTCATGGCTTCGTCCTCCTTGCCTGGCTCCATGCCTCAGATGTGCGATCTTGCTCACTGCCCTTGTCGACCCACTCCCACACCGGACGGCCGTTACTGACCATGTAGGCCCGGTACATCGTGCTGTACTGCTGCTGGCGAATCTGGGTGACGCCGCGCCCCTTCAGGAAACGTTCGTCTCCGGCCTGCGGTTTTGGCCTGGCCTGGGCGGTGCTGTATCGAATGCTGGTTACGGTCATGTCCGTTGCTCCAATTCCTGGGCCTGCTTGATCAGCAATGCGCGGCGGTCGGCCAGCTCGTTGACAGCCTCGATTCGCATTTCGTCTTTTTTCTCAGCGCTGGCGGCACGCATCTCCAGCATCGAAGACTTCACCAGTTCGAGCTTTTTGCGGAGAGCCGGCGCTGGCCGCGTAACGGTGCCGGTGAGCAAGCCAGCAATCGCGCGACCGTCTTCGGTGACTGGCTCGACACTCAGGTCCGCCAGGTACTTCTGGGCGTGTTCGCGCGGGATTCGCTTCAATTCCATCGCCTTGGTCACAGCCTGGATACGGCGGTTGGCGTCGAAGCCTACGGATACGTGCCAGTTGACCGGCTTCGCGTCCTGGCGGGCCTGACTCACGAACCGCTGGTAGGCGTCGATGAACGCCATGCGCGCGCCGATCTTGTCGCCGCCATCCAAGATGGGCTTCGCAGCGGCCAGGGCCAGTTGGATTTCATCGGTCAGCACCACAGTTTCAAATTCGTCGTTGGTGGTCATAGCGATAGCCCAGGCCTCATCCTTGCCGGGACGGCCGTCGGAGGACTGGACGCGCTGCAGGATGTCAGCCATTGCCAGCTTGCCCTTCACCTCGAAGCGGCAGGCCTTCAATGCGGCTTTGACGACGGGCACCGGATACGCGCAGAGGTCTTCAGCCATCATCGCGGCAGTGCCCGGGTTCATTTCCTGGCCCATGGCCTCGGCTGTGGCGCAGATGGCGGCGGCCAATCCGGCAACCTGCTGGTCATTCATTTCAAAGGTATTCATTGCGGTCACCTGCTTGGCGTTTGGCCAAAACCATCTGGGCGGCCTGCTCCGCTGCGGAGTGGTTCGCTTCTGTCCGTTCCATCTGGCGGGCGGTCGTGCCGTTGACGAGCTGCCCGGTCACCCACTGGGTGTGGTAGCTCTCTGCGTTGATCAGCAGTTCGTTGAGGCTGTGGCACTTGCGCAGGACGGCGGCGTCACTGGTTTTCAGGAAGTGAGCGGCGACATGGTGAGCGACATCGGCCCCCAGGCGGTCGACCAACTGACCGAGCTGGCCGCCGACCTTGGCATTCCACACCGGCCAGGCGCCGTAGCGTTTGCGGTAAGCCATGGCGTAGTTCGCCCAGACCTTGAAGGTTTTGCAGGTCTGGTCTTTGGGGCCCGGCATGTCGGCGGGGATCTCGACCCGTGGGGCGTCGGTGCGATCAACAACCAGCACCAAGCCGCGGGACTGAGCCGGCACAACCGCGGCGGGAGCCGGGGGTGTAATTGGTTCAATGACCGGTTCCATGACTGGTTCAAGAGAGTTACTGATTCTGGGTGCAGCTGCTGCACTACACCCTGGTGCAGGAGATTCACTAGGGGGTGAACCTGCTGCACTACCCGGGTGAATCTTCTGCGCTACCCCTGGTGCAGGAGGTGCACCACCCCCGTCGAGGGTGAGGAAGTAAACGTTCGACG
>Ga0163162_10000597_pt1 | contig 33471 bp, 26 predicted proteins | sample S55metaG_FD_115310 | JGI IMG/M metagenome (GOLD analysis project Ga0163162, IMG submission 115310) | Switchgrass rhizosphere microbial communities from Kellogg Biological Station, Michigan, USA - S5-5 metaG | ecosystem: Host-associated > Plants > Roots > Rhizosphere > Soil | place: USA... | reverse complement strand
TCGACGTTTCGAAGAGATAGTCCTTGATCTCCACGATGCTCGGAATTGCGTCGCGCGCCTGACCGAAGAATTCGAGGCAAACGGTGCGCGTGTGCGCGGGCATCTTGTGCAGGATCCAGCGCGCGGACGTGATGAGCCCGTCGCAGCCTTCCTTCTGCACGCCCGGCAGGCCCGACAGGAACTTGTCCGTCACGTCCTTGCCGAGCCCTTCCTTGCGGAACGTCCGGCCCGCGATGTCGAGCGACTCGGTGCGGATGAGCTTCTCGCCCGGCGCGCGCGAGCCGTCGAACCAGTCGAGGCGAAAGCGCGCCACTTCGATGTCGTGGATCTTGCCGAGGTTGTGGTCGAGCCGCGTGACTTCGAGCCAGTTGCCTTCCGGATCGACCATCCGCCACCAGGCGAGGTTGTCGAGCGCCGTGCCCCACAGCACGGCCTTCTTGCCGCCCGCGTTCATCGCGACGTTGCCGCCGACGCACGAGGCGTCGAGCGAAGTCGGATCGACGGCGAACACGAACCCCGCGTGTTCCGCCGCTTCAGTGACGCGGCGCGTGACGACGCCCGCGCCCGAGAAAATGGTCGCGACCTTGCGGTCGACCCCGGGCAGATCGGTCATTTCGACCGGTCCGAGCTGTTCGAGCTTCTCGGTATTGATGACGGCCGCGAACGGCGTGAGCGGAATCGCGCCGCCGGTGTAGCCGGTGCCGCCGCCGCGCGGGATCACGGTGAGCCCGAGTTCGAAGCACGCCTTGATGAGCCCGGCGATTTCCGCTTCGGTGTCCGGCGTCAGCACGACGAACGGGTATTCGACACGCCAGTCGGTCGCGTCGGTGACGTGCGACACGCGCGACAGCCCGTCGAACTTGATGTTGTCCTTCTGCGTGCACTTGCCGAGCACTTTCGATGCGCGGCGGCGCAACTCCGCCATGCGCCCGAATTCGGCGGCGAAGTCGTCGACGGCGCGGCGCGCGGCCGACACCAGCACTTCGACGCGCGCCGCGCGATCGCGGCCCGCCACGTCGCCATGCGACGACAGGTCGTCCTTGCGGCGCTTCTCGATCTCGTGCAGCCGGTGGTTCAGCGCTTCGACGAGCAGCGCGCGCCGCTTCGGGTTGTCGAGCAGGTCGTCCTGCAGATACGGATTGCGGCGCACCACCCAGATATCGCCGAGCACTTCGTACAGCATGCGCGCCGAGCGGCCGGTGCGGCGTTCGCTGCGCAGTTCGTCGAGCGCGGCCCAGGCTTCGTCGCCGAGGAGCCGCATCACGATTTCGCGGTCGGAAAAGGACGTGTAGTTATAGGGAATTTCGCGCAGGCGGGGCTCGACATCGAGCGCCACGGCGGCGGCGGCGCCATTCGGATCGAAGGCTTGAGGTGCGTTCATGTTCGACGGTTCGGTAGGCCGGCGCACGCACTATGGAAAGCGCAATGCCCGGCGATGCGCGTGGGGGCGCAAATTTTCGAGGGAGACGTGTTTTTGAGAAGGCGGCCGGTCATTGAGCGGATGAGCGGTACAGCGCCTTCGAGGTGCCCGGATTCAGCGCCACGATCGCGCATGACGCGCGTGCCGCTCTGCCGCGGGATGAGAACCGCGGGGGACATGCGCCAAAAAATCGATCCGAGGCTGCCGGTGCATCTTCCGATCCTGATTCGAAAAGACAATTCTAACCCATCGTGAAAAACGCCGTTCACGGTAGCGAGCGCTTTGAAGGGGCATTTGCCAGCCGGTTTTCGCCGGATTTCTGCCATTTTTTGCGCGTGTTATTGGCGACCGTCCGGTCGGTAAAAGCGACTTCCCGGCCGTTCGGAAGCGCGTTGGCGCTATCATTGACGTTTTCGCTCTCAAAAACGCGCGCAGTCGCTCTGCGTGACCGATTTTTCGCATGGCACATCCCGATTACCTGAAAAAAGTCCTGACCGCCCGCGTCTACGACGTCGCGCGCGAAAGCGAGCTCGAGCCCGCGCGCAATCTCTCGGCGCGCCTGCGCAATTCGGTCTATCTGAAGCGCGAGGACAACCAGCCGGTGTTCTCGTTCAAGATTCGCGGCGCGTACAACAAGATGGCGCAGCTTCCCGCCGACGTGCTCGCGCGCGGCGTGATCACGGCGTCGGCGGGCAATCACGCGCAGGGCGTGGCGTTCTCGGCGGCGCGGCTCGGCTGCCGCGCGGTCATCGCGATTCCGACGACGACACCGCAGGTCAAGATCGACGCGGTGCGCGCGCACGGCGGGCCGACGGTCGAAGTGGTGCTCGCCGGCGAGTCGTACAGCGACGCCTACGCGCATGCGCTCAAGCTCCAGGAGGAGCGCGGCCTCACCTTCGTCCACCCGTTCGACGACCCCGACGTGATCGCAGGCCAGGGCACCGTCGCGATGGAAATCCTGCGGCAGCACCAGGGGCCGATCCACGCGATCTTCGTGCCGATCGGCGGCGGCGGGCTGGCAGCGGGCGTCGCGGCTTACGTCAAGGCGGTGCGCCCCGAGATCAGGGTGATCGGCGTGCAAACCGACGATTCGTGCGCGATGGCGCAGTCGATCAAGGCGGGCGAGCGCGTCACGCTGCCCGAAGTCGGGCTCTTCTCCGACGGCACCGCGGTCAAGCTCGTCGGCGAGGAGACGTTTCGCCTCTGCCGCGAACTGCTCGACGAAGTGCTCACCGTCGACACCGACGCGCTCTGCGCCGCGATCAAGGACGTCTTCCAGGACACCCGCAGCGTGCTGGAACCGGCCGGGTCGCTCGCCGTCGCGGGCGCGAAGCTCTATGCGGAGCGCGAGGGCGTCGAGGGCAAGACGCTCGTCGCCGTGACCTCCGGGGCGAACATGAATTTCGACCGGATGCGCTTTGTCGCCGAGCGCGCCGAAGTGGGCGAAGCCCGCGAAGCCGTGTTCGCCGTGACGATTCCGGAAGAGCGCGGCAGCTTCCGGCGCTTCTGCGAACTGGTCGGCACCCGCAGCGTGACGGAATTCAACTACCGGATCGCGGATGCCGAAGCCGCGCACATCTTCGTCGGCGTGCAGATCGGCACGCGCAGCGAGGCGGCGCAGATGCTCAATGCGTTCGTCGAGCATGGTTTCGCGACCGTCGATCTGTCACACGACGAACTTTCGAAGCAGCATATCCGCTACATGGTCGGCGGCCGCTCGCCGCTCGCGCGCGAGGAGCGCCTCCTGCGCTTCGAGTTTCCGGAACGGCCGGGCGCGCTGATGAAATTCCTCTCGTCGATGGCGCCGAACTGGAACATCAGCCTCTTCCACTACCGCAACCAGGGCGCGGATTACAGCTCGATTCTGGTGGGCATCCAGGTGCCGCCGGCCGAAAATGCCGAGTTCGACCGTTTCCTCGCGACGCTCGGCTATCCGTGGTGGGACGAAGGCGCGAATCCGGTCTACAAGCTGTTCCTCGCCTGAAGCGGCCATGGCTTTTACGCTCGAGGACAAGCTCGTCGTCGCGATTTCGTCGCGGGCGCTGTTCGACTTCGAAGAAGAGAACCAGGTCTACGAAACCGGCGACCTCGCCGAATACGAGGCACTGCAACGCTCGCGCCTGAGCGTGCCGGCGAAGCCCGGCGTCGCGTTCCCGCTGATCCGCAAGCTGCTCGCGCTGAACGCGGGTGCCCAGCATGTCGAAGTGGTGATCCTGTCGCGCAGCGATCCGATCAGCGGGCTGCGCGCGTTCAGTTCGTGCAAGGCGCACGGGCTCGCGATCGAGCGCGGCGTCTTCACGCGCGGGCGCGCGCCGTTCGCGTATCTGAAGCCGCTGCGGGCGTCGCTGTTCCTGTCCGCGAATCCCGACGACGTGCGCGCCGCGCTCGACTCGGGCTTTCCCGCGGCGCGCGTGCTGCCGGAAACGCCGCGCGCCGCGAGCCAGTATCCTGACGAGATCCGCATCGCGTTCGACGGCGACGCCGTGCTGTTCTCCGACGAAGCCGAGCGCGTGTTCCAGTCGGACGGGCTCTCGGCGTTCGTCGGGCACGAGACGACCAAGAAGGATTCGCCGCTCGCGGGCGGGCCGCTCAAGCCGCTGCTGGCGGCGCTGCACAAGCTGCAAAAGATCGCGGACGACGCCGCGCCGATGCACATCCGCACCGCGCTCGTCACCGCGCGCTCCGCTCCCGCGCACGAGCGCGCGATCCGGACGCTGATGGCGTGGAACATCGAAATCGACGAAGCGATGTTTCTGGGCGGGCTCGACAAAGGCGCGTTCCTGCGCGAATTCGAACCCGATTTTTTCTTCGACGACCAAATTCGCCACTGCGAATCGGCCCGCGTCGTGACCGCGACCGGACACGTGCTGAGTGGCATATCGAACGCATCATGACACCCGAACACTCTCCGCTCGGCAAACCCGTCCACTACACCGAACAGTACGATCCGGCGCTGCTGTTTCCGATCGAGCGCAAGACGGCGCGCGATGCGATCGGCATCGGCGCGCGGCTGCCGTTTTTCGGCACGGACATCTGGAACGCCTACGAACTCTCGTGGCTGAACCGGCGCGGCAAGCCGCAGATCGCCGTGGCGACGTTCTTCGTGCCGGCGGATTCGCCCAATATCGTCGAGTCGAAGTCGTTCAAGCTGTATCTGGGGTCGTTCGCGCAGACGGCGTTCGATTCCTTCGACGACGTGCGCGCGGCGATCAAGCGCGACGTGTCGGCGGCATGCGGCATGAACGTGTCCGTGCAGCTCGCCGCCCCCGGTGACTTCGGCAAGCTCGTGATGGAGGAATTCGAGGGGTTGTCGCTGGATCGCCTGGATCTCGATACGGATGTCTATTCGCCCGATCCTTCGCTGCTCAAGGCGGTGCACGACGAAGCGCCCGTCGATGAAACGCTGGTTTCGAATCTTCTGAAATCGAATTGTCCGGTGACCGGGCAGCCGGACTGGGGCAGCGTGCAGATCCGCTATTTCGGCGGGCAGATCGACCATGCCGGATTGCTGCGGTATATCGTTTCCTATCGCGAACATACCGGTTTTCATGAGCAATGCGTCGAACGCATTTTCATGGATATCCTGCGGGAATGCCGGCCGGAGCGGCTGGCGGTGTATGCGCGTTATACGCGGCGCGGGGGGCTCGACATCAATCCGTTCCGCACGAATTTCAATCTGCCGATGCCGGATAATGCGCGGCTCGCGCGGCAGTAAGAAGTTGGCGCTTGCGCCGTCTTCTGAAGTCACTGATACAGCATGGTGAACGTCGCCAGTGCTCTTACGGTACCGGGTGTCATCGACGTACCCGTTCTTTTATAGCGAGCAGAAAACGGAACACGGGTCACGCCTGAGCGCGTGCCAAGATCAATGGCGTTCGAACTCAAGGTTCCGTTGGGCATTGAAGTATAAGGAGCCGGCGCAAAAGTGACGGGCGTCGCGCCATACAGGACCTGAACGCCGACTCCCGCCGCAGTGGAGGCCGGCGCCAAAGTCAGATCGGTGGACTGATTGGAAGGCGTCGTGGCATCTGTCAGGCTGATATGCGGCTTGGCGCCGCTCTCGCAGTTCAAGTCGATGGTGAACGAACTACCGGCCGCTGTGTCGCCAACTGTTGGCAAGGATCGCGCACCCACGCTTGGCATGGTGACGGCCAGATCTGTCTGCGTGACGGTGCATCCGGCTACCGTCGTCGGCTGCATGACATAGCCGAACTTGATCGTGCTTGCGGCCGCCGTTCCGCCATTCGCGAATTGGTAACCCGGAACGTGGATGTGGGTGGAAAAGCTGGCATTTCCTGGTGCGATAGTATTCGACGTTTTGATCAGCTCGAATCGCCCGGCGATATTATTCTGACCGACATTCGCAGGCCCTATGTCGAAGGTGCTGAACGTGCCGCCGTAATTGATCGGAGCCATGACACTGCCGTCCGCGCCACGCATGCGAAATCCAACCCCCGCGCTCATACCAGTAGTCGTGTACACATCGGTAAAACCCGCCACCAAGGTAATCGCAGCAGCGGACGTGACCGTCATGTACCAGCGGTCGCCTGCATTCACCTCCTTCGTGCAGTTGATGGGAACACTGAAACTCGCTTGCGCCCCCGGGATAGGTTGCCCGATCGCCAGATTGCTGGGAACCGAAACACTCGACAATTCGGCCGTCAGAGGCAGCGGCGCGGTGCAATCGCTATATCTGGCCAATGCGTCTTTCGAAAGAACCGCAACAAGCAGAATTGCCAGGGACTCAAGCAATCGGCGACAGAAGCGAGAAGGCATGGCAGGCGTCCAAAGAGGGTATTGATGGTTGCGGCAAGTCGCTCGGGACTGAACCGCATCGCCAACCATGGTGCCTAAGAATTCACCCTATAAACCTCAGACCACTCCTAATTACAGGATGAATCCAAATCGCGCGCTTGGCGCGATGCCCTCGGAATCAGAATCGTACCTTTGGAATGGATCAATGCTTTGCCAAAACTGAAACGGCGCGACGGCACATACGGCCATCGCGCGCAACGCGAACGATCACGGAAGGCGAAATTTTCCGGCCGCAGCAGTGCAGCAAGCGAATATTGCCGCGGCGATGATCTCGAGAGTAAATCAGAGAGCGTCAGGCGCCCGGCTTCTTGTACGCCACGCAATCCACCTCGACCTTGCAATCGATCACCATCGACGAAACGACGCAAGCCCGGGCCGGCGGATTCTCCCCGAAGTACTCCTTGAACACCTTGTTGAACGAAGCAAAATCGCGCGGATCATCCAGCCACACGCCGCACCGCACCACATGCTCCGCGCCGTATCCGGCTTCCTTCAGGATCGCGAACACGTTCTGAATGCACTTGTGCGACTGCTCGACGATCCCGCCGTTGATCACCTCGCCATTCTCCATCGGCGTCTGGCCCGAGACGAAGAGCCAGCCATCGGCCTCGACCGCCCGCGCGAACGGCATGTGCGCACCGCCCTGACCCTTTCCACCTTCCACGCCATATCGTTTCATCTTTCAACTCCTCAAAAGCTCAAAAAGCGCCGTGCGCGTCCAGTCTGGACCCCGCACCACGCGCCACGAAATGCCCCGCTCGCTCGCCGGTGACAGCCCGCTCGCGATACGACAGAACCCCGTTCACCCACACCGCATCGATGCCGTCCGCAGGTTGCTGCGGCTCGGCGAAGGTGGCGGCATCGCGCACCTTCTCCGGATCGAACAGCACCAGATCCGCGTGATACCCGACCTTCACCTCACCACGCTCGAGAATCCCGAAGCGCCGCGCCGACAGGCTCGTCATCTTGCGCACGGCCTCCTCGAGCGGCAGCAGCGCCGTGTCGCGCGCGTAGTGCCCGAGCACGCGCGGAAACGCGCCCCACAGCCGCGGATGCGGCAGCGGGTCGTTCGGCAGGCCGTCGGAGCCGACCATCGTCGCGGGATGCGAGAGAATGCGCCGCACGTCGTCCTCCGACATGTTGTGATACACCGCGCCCGCCGGCTGCAGGCGCTTGCCCGCCTCCTGCTGGCTCACGCCCCACTCGGCGGCCACTTCCCGGATCAGCTTGCCCGCCATCTCCGGATGGGGCGTCGACCACGTGATCGTGATGTCGATGTCGCCCGTGACCTGCTTGAGATCGAGCGTCGACGAACTGCGGTTGTACGGATAGCAGTCGCAGCCGACCGGCTGGCCGTCGCGCGAAGTCTCCAGCGACTTCAGCACCTCGACGCTGCGTCCCCAGTTCGACGGCCCCGCGCACTTCAGATGCGAAATCACCACCGGCACGCGCGCATGGCGGCCGACCTGATACGCCTCATCCATCGCGTCGAGGATCGCGTCGAATTCGGTGCGCATGTGCGTCGTGTAGAGCGCGCCCGCCTTCGACAGCGGCTCGGCCAGCGCCTTGACCTCCTCGGGCGGCGCATTGAACGCCGATCCGTCCGCAAGCCCGCTGCTCAGGCCGAGCGCGCCGTTGTCGAGCGCTTCTTCCAGTTGCGCGCGCATGCCCTCCACTTCGGACGGCGTCGCGGCCCGGTCGAGCCGGTCCATGTGGTTGTTGCGCAGCGCCGTGTGGCCGATCAGCGCGCCGACGTTCACCGCCGGCCGCGCGGCGTTCACCGCATCGACGTAGGCGGCGAAGGTCGGATATTTGAACGCGGCGGCGTCGCCGAGCAGATTCATCGGATCGGGCGGATCGCCCTTCAGCGTCACCGGCGATGCACTGATCCCGCAGTTGCCGACGATCACCGTCGTCACGCCTTGCGTGAGCTTCGGCAGCATTTGCGGCGAGCGGATCACGTGGGTGTCGTCGTGCGTGTGGACGTCGATGAAGCCGGGCGCGAGCACACGGCCTTCGGCCTCGAAAATTGCGTCCGCGCGCCAGCCGGCAAGGCCGCCCGGCACCGTGATCGCGACGATCCGGCCATCGCGCACGGCCACGTCCCGCTCGACGGCGGGCGACCCCGTGCCGTCGATCAGCCGCGCGCCGACGATCAGCGTGTCGGCCTGTTCCGGATGCGAGTTCATGTCAGTCTCCCAAAGGTTGGCGCTCGCCGCCGCCGCGGTGCGCGTCGAGTGCATGCTTCATGCGGCGCAGCAATTCGCGGCTGCGGCCGGCCTGCTTGACGGCGAGTTCGGTGACGAGCAAATCGAGCGCCATCAGCATCGCGTAGCGCGACGACGACGGCTTGTAGATGAAGTCCGTTTCGATCGCGAGGACAGGAATCAGCCAGTCGGCGAGCGCGCCGAGCGGCGATGCCGGCGCCGTCAGCGCGATCACGCGCGCGCCGTACTCGCGCGCAAGGCGGCAGCTGTCGACCATTTCAGGCGTCTGCCCCGTCACCGACAGCGCCACCACGACGTGCTCCTTCGAGAGCGTCGAAGCGACCATGCGCTGCAACAATCCGTCCTGGTACGACGCCGCCGGCCGCCCGAGCCGCACGAGGCGGAAGCGCATTTCGTCGGCGAGCGCGGTCGAGCCGCCGCCCATGCCGAACACGTAGATCATCGAGGCTTCGGCGAGCGCGTCGGCGGCCGCCGCGACCGGCGCGGCGCGCAACGCGCCCTGGTTGTGCGCGAGCGTCGTCTGGACTTCCTCGAAGATGCGCGCGGCGAGCGAGTCGGGTACGTCGTCGGGTTCGCGCCTGAGGAAGCGCTGGCCGACCGCCGCCGCCTGCGCGAGCCGCAGCTTCAGTTCGCGCACGTCCTGGCAGCCCACCGCCTTCGCGAACCGCGTAACGGTCGCAATGCTCACCTCGGCCTTCTCCGCCAGCGCGCCGATGCTCGCGCGCGAGGCACCGGCAAGGTCGTCGAGGATCAGCGCCGCCACCTTGCGCTCCGCCGAGCGCAATTCGGGCGCGCGCTCGACAATCCGGGCGACGATGTCGAAAGCAAGCGGTTCGGAGGAAGCATTCATGGGAGCGGGCGATGCGCGTGGTACTAAATAACAATTTATCACGCATCGTACTTTCGGTACCATGTGAACGTCAACCTTGGCGCCAGTTAAGTATCGACAGAACTCTATTTAAACGGACGATGGAGTAGCAGCGAATGAAAGTTACAAACTATCAAAGTGCGACGATCGACCCGTTCGGCAAGGGCCTCGGCATGGTTCCGGGCACGAGCATCCAGCTCGCCGACGCGGCGCGTCTCGAATGGAATCTGCTGGACGAAGACGTGAGCCTGCCCGCCGCCGTCCTGTACGCCGAGCGCATCGAGCACAACCTGAAGTGGATGCAGGCGTTCGTCGCGCAATACGGAGTGAAGCTCGCGCCGCACGGCAAGACGACCATGGCGCCGCAGCTTTTCCGCCGCCAGCTCGAAACCGGCGCGTGGGGCATCACGCTCGCGACCGCGCATCAGGTGCGCGCGGCGTATCGCGGCGGCGTGCAGCGCGTGCTGCTCGCGAACCAGCTGGTCGGCAAGCGCAACATGGGCATGATCGCGGAACTGCTGACCGACCCGAACTTCGAGTTCTTCTGTCTCGTCGATTCAGCCGACGGCGTGGATCAGCTCGGCGCATTTTTCAGCGACGTGAAGAAGCAGCTGAACGTGCTGATCGAGCTGGGCGTGCCGGGCGGGCGCACCGGCGTACGCGACGACGCGCAGCGCGAAGCCGTGCTGGCGGCCATCGCGCGCTGGCCGGGCACGATTCATCTGGCGGGCGTCGAATTGTACGAAGGCGTGCTGCAGGACGAATCGAAAGTGCGCGAGTTCCTGCAAGGCGCGGTGACGATCACGCGCTCGCTCGTCGCGCAAGGAAAGATCACGCGCAAGCCCGCGATTCTGTCGGGCGCGGGGTCGGCGTGGTATGACGTCGTCGCAGACGAATTCGCGAAGGCAAACAGCGACGTGATCGAGGTCGTGCTGCGCCCGGGCTGCTATCTGACGCACGATGTCGGCATCTACAAGAAGGCGCAGAACGAGATCTTCGCGCGTAACCCGATCGCGAAGAAGATGGGCGAAGGGCTCAAGCCGGCGCTGCAGCTGTGGGCGTATGTCCAGTCGATTCCCGAGCCGGATCGCGCGATCATCGGTCTCGGCAAGCGCGATTCCGCCTTCGACGCCGGGATGCCCGAGCCGGCGCGGCATTATCGTCCGGGAACGGAGGCTCCGCGCGATGTCACGCCCGACGAAGGCTGGGAAATCTTCGGCCTGATGGACCAGCACGCGTATCTGCGCATCAAGCCGGGCGACGACGTGAAGGTCGGCGACATGATCGCCTTCGACATCTCGCATCCCTGTCTCACGTTCGACAAATGGCGCCAGGTGCTGGTGGTCGATCCGAAGTATCGCGTGACGGAAGTAATCGAAACGTTCTTTTAAGCGTCTTCGTTCGTGGCGGCACTGGCGGCCGCCACTTCCTGGATGCGCTGCTCCAGCATGCGCAGCGCGCCGGACAGCGCGGCGATGGCGTCGTCGGGAAGCGAGGCCATCGTATCGTGCAGGAACGCGTTCCTGCGCGGCAGCCCGGCTTCGGCGGCGGCGCGCCCCTCTTCGGTCAGCACGACATTCGAAATGCGGTTGTCGCGCGGATCGACACTGCGCGCGATCCAGCCCAGCGCTTCGAGCGCCTTCAATTGCCGCGTGAGCGCGCCCGGATCGACGCGCAGGCGCTCGACGAGCTTCTTCTGCGACAGTTCGCCCGCGTGCTCATGCAGCGCGAGCAGGATGCGCCAGCGCGGCATCGGCTGGCCGACCTGCGTTTCGAACGCCGACATGAACGCCCGGTACGTGCGCCCGAACTGCTGCACGACGGCGATGCGGTCCTGTTCTTCCATGGCAATTCGCTTCCAACGAGGTTATTCGGCGAGGATCGTCTTGTCGACGGGACCCTTCAGGCGCACGGGCGGCACGCGCCGCGACTGCCACAGCGAAATCACCGCGACCACCGCCGCGAGCGCAAGCCCGATGTGGATCGCGGCCACCAGGGCCTCGCGCGCCGATTCGAGCAGCAACGCGCCATTGTGCCCCGCCGCCGTCAATTGCGAGAGCAGCGTGTCCTGCGCCTCGCGGTTGATCAGGATTTGCGGATCGGCAAGATCGCTCAGCCAGTGCGTGGCGTGATCCTTTTCCAGCGCGAGCTGAACGCCGCTCGCATACAGGTGCGCCACCAGCGTGCCGGTCAGCGCCGTGCCGATCATCCCGCCGATCATGCGCAGCGACTGCAGCAGCGCCGTCGCGATGCCCAGATGCTGCCGCCCCGCCGTCTGCTGCGCGAACACGGTCAGATTCGGCATGACGAAGCCGAGTCCCAGGCCGCCGATCAGCATGAACACCATCAGGATCGAACGCGGCATCGCGTGCGTGGCGATCACGACGCCGAGGCACGCCACTACCAGCAGGCCGAAGCCGACGTAGAGCATCACGTTCGCGTTTTTCAGGCGCGTCACGATCCGTCCGTTGACGATGCTGCCGATCGTGATGAACACGACGAGCGGCGTAATCAGCAGCCCGGCGTCCTTGGGCGACATGCCGAAGCCGCCCTGGAACAGCAGCGGCGCGTAGATCAGCAGCGAAAACATCGTGAATCCGCCGAGAATCGCCAGCGTGAACAGCGCGGCGAGACTCTTGTTGCGGAACATGTCGAGGGGAAGAATCGCGTAGTCGCACCGCTTCTCCCACTTCCACAGCGCGACCGCGCTCGCGACGCTCACCAGGATCAGCGCGACCGTCACGACGCTCGCGCCGTACCTCGGCACCATCTCGACGAACATCTGCAGCGAACCGAGCGCAACCGCGATCAGCGCGGCCCCGGGCCAGTCGAGACGCATCTTGCCTTCGTGCGCCACATGCCGCAGATGCGGCAGGAATCGCCAGACGAAAAAGAGCGACAGCACGCCGACCGGCAGATTCACGTAGAACACCGAGCGCCAGCCGTAGTACTGCGTGAGAATCCCGCCGAGCGACGGCCCGACCGCGTTCGCGATGCCGAACGCCGAACTCATCAGCACCTGCCAGCGCAGGCGCACGACGGAGTCCGGAAACAGGTCGGCGATGCAGGCAAACGCGGTACCCACCAGCATGCCGCCGCCGATGCCCTGCAACCCGCGCGCGACGACCAGGAACAGCATGCTGTTCGCGAGCCCGCAGAGCACGGAGGCCACGGTGAACACGATGATCGACGCGATCACGAACGGCTGGCGCCCGTAGTAGTCGCCGAGGCGCCCGAAAATCGGCACCGTGACGACCGAAGTCAGGAGATACGACGTGGCAACCCACGCATAGAGGCTGAAACCCTTGAGTTCGGCAACGATCGTCGGCAGCGCCGTGCCGACCACGGTCTGGTCGAGCGCGACGAGCATCGTCACGAAAGAGATCCCGAGCATCGCCATCAGCGATTCGCGGAACGGAAGGACCTGCCCGGTTGAATGATTAGCGGCTGTATGAACGGCCATTTTTGATCACACAATGATTGACGAGTCAACTGAAAAAGAATTTTAGCACGTGAAAAGGCTCTAATCTGCTCACTGACGCATTCTTTTCACCCGCACAAAGAAAAAATGGAACCGACGCCGATCGCCACCTCGCCCCTTTCCTCCGACGATCTCGCGGCGCTGCGTCGCGCGAAGGAGGCGCTCGAAAGCCCGTCGCTGACAATGAAGCTCGCGAGCGTCGTCGGCGCGCCGATCGAAAAACTGATGGGAAGAATGCCGGGCGCCGCGCAGGAGAAAGTCGACGAGGCGACGCAACTCGCGCTCAAGAAATGCCTGCAGCTTGCGTTGCGCACGCTCGGCAAGTCGTCGCCGGCCGGATCGCTGATGGCGCCGCCGCCCGACAAGCCGCACAACCTGATGCACAAGCTTGCGGTGACGACGACCGGCGCCGCGGGCTGCGCGTTCGGGCTCTTCGCGCTGCCGGTCGAGTTGCCGGTCACGACCACGCTGATGTTCCGCTCGATCTGCGACATCGCGCGCAGCGAGGGCGAGGACGTGCACCGGATCGACACCCAGCTGCAATGCATGATGGTGCTCGGCATGGGCGGCCCGGGCAAAAGCGACGACAACGCCGACCTCGGCTATTTCATCGTGCGCAGTGCGCTCGCGCAGTCGGTGTCGCGGGCGACCAACGAGATTGCGGCGAAGGGATTGGGCAGCCACGGATCGACGGCGCTGCTCAAGTTCCTGCAGACCGTCGCGTCGCGCTTTTCGGTGCAGGTGAGCGAGCAGGTTGCCGCCAAATCGATTCCGGCCATCGGCGCCGTGCTGGGCGCGATGGTGAACACCGTGTTCATCGACCATTTCCAGCAGATGGCGCACGGCCATTTCACCGTGCGCAGGCTCGAGCGGCAGTATGGGCCGGTTGCGGTCGAGCGCGCGTATCAGACGCTCGACGTTTCCGGCAACCGATGAACCGGCGAAGGCGCCGTGGTTCGCTGAATGAACCTGGCGGCGTGTTCCAGCGCGCGGTTCGCTTCCGGCATGAACGGCGCGCAAAGCTGGAACCCGTGCGGCACCTTCGGCCAGATCCCGAAGTCGACGGCCACGCCCGCCGCGCGGGCCTTTTCGGCGATGCGCGTCGAATCGTCGAGCAGGACTTCCGTATCGCCGACCTGTATCAGGAGCGGCGGAAGGCCGTCGAAGCGGCCGTATAGCGGCGACGCGTAAGGGTTGGTCGCGTCGGCATCGCCCAGATACAGCCGCGCGGCACGTCCAAGGGACGCGCCGAAGAACATCGGATCGCGCCCGTCGTTCGTCCTGATCGACGCGCCCGTCGACGCGAGGTCCGTCCAGGGTGAAAAGAGCAGGGCACAGGCGGGCAGCGCGTCGCCGGCGTCGCGCAGCGCGAGCAGCGATGCGAGCGCGAGGCCGCCGCCGGCGGAATCGCCAGCGACGACCAGGGATTGCGCGGGAACGCCGTCCGCGCGCAGTTGACGATAGGCGGCGACGGCGTCGTCGAGCGCGGCCGGAAAGCGATGCTCCGGCGCGAGACGGTAATCGAGCGAAAACACACGTGCTCGGGCGCGCGTGGCAAGCGCGAAGACGATCGTGCGATGGCTGCGCGGCGAGCAAAAATAATAGCCGCCGCCATGCAGATAGAGGATGGTGGTCTGCTGAGGCGGATCGGCTTCCAGCCATTCGCCGCGCAACGGAGCGTCGCCGGGTTCGTATCGGGGGGTAAGGCGCCATCCGCGCGGCACTTTCGGCGTCCAGACGCGCTTCGACGTATAAGCCCGTGCACGCTCGACACTGATTTCAGGCTTCGCCGTCTCCGGGCGCAGTCGACGCCGCACGATCCAGCACGCCAGCGCGTTCTGCCAGCTCATGAGGGCGATTTCCTTTCGATGTCACCGTTCACGCGATCGACGCCGGGTCAGCCCCGGCGTTCCCGGTGCTAGTTGGCCGGCATCACCTGACCGCGAATCTCGCCGCCCGGGTTCTCCGCCGTATGCACATTGAAATACCACTGTCCGGCCATCAGGTCGGTGACCTGCTGATCCGTGAGCGTCGCTTGCCCCTTCATCGGGCTCGCAAGCGCGCCCTTATCGACCGGTACCTGCACTTTCGCATTCTGGCCGACCGGAGCGGGCCCGTGAAAGTGCGCCATCGTGACCGGCCCGGAGAGTTCGGCATAGGTGGCGGCCCAGGTCAGCGTCTTGGAGGACGTGTCGAAGGTGGCATCGAGTATGCCGTGCCCCTTGCTCACGCGCGGCGGCACTTCGCTCGACGGTTGCAGATTTGCCGTCAATGCGACCGTATCAGCGAACGCCGTGCCTGAAATCGAAACCGACAGCGCCAACGCAAACGCCAAGCCAACCCGTGGTCTGAATGTTGAAATCATTATCGCTCTCCTGGATGCGTACAAGCCGCGCGTGAGCGCACGCCGCGCACGCCTGTCGCTCGCTCCATGTTAGTGCATTTGGGCTTGCATCGGTCACGACGACGGGTGCCGCGCGCCGCCAATGCAAAAAGGCACCTCGCGGTGCCTTTTTGCTGCTGCTCAAAACTCAAGCCGCTTTAGAAGCGGTGACGGATACCCGTCGACACGACGACCTGATTCGACATCGGCGACGGCGCCTTCGTGCCGTAGATCTGGGTGATGCCGTCTTCGCCCGACAACTGAACAACCCCCTCCGCATAGAGATCAGTCCGCTTCGACAACGCGTAGTCAGCCTGCAAGCCGAACTGGTTCCAGTGGCTCGAGCCACTCGGATCTCCAGGCGTCTTGTTCAGCATCTGCGTGTACGTGTAGGCCGCGCCCAGTGCCAGCGCCGGCGTCACGTTGTACCGTGCATTGACTTCATAGTTGTTGAAGCGCGCGGAAGCGTCACCCAGCGCGAACTGGAAGCGGCTCTGCGTGAACACCGCGCCCACCGTCGCTGCGCCGAACGCATAGCTGCCGCCGACACCGTACGTACGCTGGCTTTCGCTCGGAACCGCAAATCCATTGGAGCCGAACGCGCCGTCCTGGATCGCGCCACTCGTCACGCCTGAATTGGTGCCTTGCGTTTGCAAGTATGCGGCCGCCAGTTTGATCGGACCATTCTGATAGCCGGCACCCATGCTATACGCACGATTCGACGCGAACCCGCCCGCCTGGTTCGAGAAGCCGTACAGGCCACCGAATGTGAAACCGCCGTAGTTGGCGCTCTGGTACTTGATCGAGTTATTGATACGGAACGAGTTGTCCGTATTGTCGTTGTCGAACGGGTGCGAGAAGTACGTGCCACCCCAGCTGCCGTTGGCCGTCAGCGGACCGATATAGTCGACGACGGAGTCGTACTGACGACCGAGCGTCACGGTACCGAAGTTGCTCGACAGACCGACGTAAGCCTGACGGCCGAACAGTCGTCCGCCCTGCGCGGACGTGCCGTCGTTGATATTGAATCCGCTCTCGACCGTGAAGATCGCTTTCATGCCGCCGCCGAGATCTTCAGCGCCGCGCAGGCCCCAGCGGCTGCCCTGGAGGTTGCCGCTCGACAAACGATACGCCGGGCCGTAGCCCTTCTCGTTATTGGCAACTTCATGGTTCACGTACGTGAGGCCGGCATCGACAATACCGTATAGCGTGACGCTGCTCTGCGCACTCGCGGCAGTCGCGAAAGAAGCGGATACGGCCGCCACAATCAGAGTCTTTTTCATGTGTGATCCTTTGAACGAGTCTCGCGACCCGATTTGGTTGCTAAGCGCGGCGCCGTTTCTCTTTCAGAGCACCGCGTCTCCGGTTTAGCCTGACACCCCTATTCGGCAGACCGAAGTTTATGGCGTGCGGTTTTGGAGCAGTCAGCAAAGGAAGCACAAAAAGCATTTCGATTAATTCAAAAAATGCAATTTCGATACGGATAAGCGCTTTAATGCCATGGGCTTACATCTATCTCGAAAATTTATATGAACTCCGAATTAGTTTCAGAAGTTGCATCCATACGACAGTTACTCCATACCAATAAGTAAGCGCATTCGGAGAGATCCTATTCATGCAGGAATTTTTCTCGATTAGGATCGCGCACGCGTTGCGGGCTTGGCAGTTGTGCGGCTCGCGATTCCTGTCATGCGCGCTCACCCGTCAGCGCGCCACACGATCCACCGGACCATGAATCATCTGCAAGCCATGCGCGTTTTCCTGAAGGTCGCCGAGGCGGGGTCGTTCGGCCGTGCAGCAGCGGGGCTCGATCTGTCCAATGCGGTGGTCACCCGCTATGTCGCCCTTCTCGAAACCCATCTCAACACCCGCCTGCTGAACCGGACTACCCGCAGCGTTTCGCTCACCGAAGCCGGCCAAACCTATGCGCAGGGATGCAAGGCGGTGCTCGAGCAAATCGAGGCGATCGAATCGGCCATCTCGAACAGTTCGATCGATCCCTCCGGCACGCTCAGAGTGGCAGCATCAGCATCGTTCTCTCTGCTCGGACTCACGCCGCTTCTGCGCGCATATCGCAAGAGTTTTCCCAACGTGAAGCTGCGGCTGACGCTGCTTCACCGGCCGGTGGATCTCGTCGAAGAGGGGTTTGATGTCGGCATCGTCGTGCCCAGGCTGGTGAACAGCGGGACGCTGATCAATCGTCCGCTGTTCACGTTGACGCCGGTCGTGGTCGCGTCTCCCGGCTACCTGGCCGAACACGGAACGCCGGCCCGTCCGGCCGCGCTCGCCCGGCATGCTTTTCTCGCGCCATCGTCCGATATTCACGGGCCGACCTGGTCCTTCACGAGCGCTTCGGGCGTCAGCGAAGATGTGGCGCTCGATCCGTGCTACGCCGTCAACAACTCGCAGATGCTGCGTCAGGCGGCGCTATCCGGGATGGGCATTACCGTGCTGCCGGAAAGTCACGTTGCGGACGACATCGAGACGGGTGCGCTCATACGTCTCTTGCCGGGGTTTGCGATAAGGGACGCGGACAAGGAAGTTTCGCTGGTGTATCCCGGGCGCAGGCATGTGTCCGCTAAGACACGTTCGTTCGTTGATTTCGCGCTTGCCTATTTTCGTCACGTCCCGCCGGCGGCGGCACAGATACAGGCCGCGCCACACGCGTGATTGCCGCCGCGAAGAAAAGCGCGGCCGTAGCCGCGCTGTCGTCCATCCGTCCGAGCTAGGCCATCGCCGCGCACTGCCCTTCTATCCGCTCGAGCAGAATCTCGCACCGCGCGATCAACGCGACGCCGTCCCGCCGTCTGCGCGCGGCGGACTTTTCGCAGAGATCGCGGCGGAACGCATCGAGCGCTTCGAGCAGCGGCTTATATTGCAGCACGCTCGCCGCTCCGAACACGCGATGGTGCCATTGCCTCAACTGATCGACAGTGCCGTCTTCGAGCAATGGCCTGAGCGCCGCGAGATCATCTCGGAACGACGACACGAACGAATCCATCAGAGCCTTGACCGTCGCCTCGCTGCCCCAGAGCTGCGTCATGTAGGTGAAGTCGAGCTCGTCGTCGGAATGCGGCGTGATGGCGGCAGCGGGCCGCGTCACCGGGGCCCTCGTCGTCTCCATATCGATCGCGGGCGCCGCGTCGCCCGCCCGCCAACGGTTCAGATGTTCGCGCAGGGTTGCGAGCCGGGTCGGCTTGATAAGACAGTCGTCCATGCCGGCCTCCCGGCACATCGAAAGCTCTTCCGGTGCCGTGCTCGCGGTGATACCGAGAATCGGCAGCCGCCCGGACGCCCCCTGCTCCCCCGATCTCACGCGCCGCGCAAGCTCGTAGCCAGTCATGTTGGGCATGTGACAGTCGGTGATCAGAAAGCCGTAGCGCGTGTTCCTCAGCGCTGCGAGCGCCTCCACGCCATCCTGCACGACGTCACATGCGAAACCCAGCAACGAAAGCCGATGCCGGATCAGTTCCTGATTCACCGGATGATCCTCCGCGACGAGCACGAGGCGGCCGGCTCGCAACGCCCTGTCGCGATCCGGCGCTTCCATCCGGGGTTCGATGCCATGCGTTGCGCGCGACACGATTTGCGGCATGCCCGTCAGCGCACCGACGCACGCGGCGCCAAGACCGCGCCACGAGATCGGATTCACGCTTACGCGGATATCGTCTTCGAGAATCCGATAGCCGGTCGGCTTCGGCTTTTCGGTCACATGGATGACGCGCAAGTCGACCGGCAAGCGTTCCTTGCGTGCGTCACTGAGAAAAACCAGATCGACGCCGTCGAACGTGTCCCGGACGTGCAGGGCCGAGTCATCGCTTGGCAACACGCGCAAAACGAGTCCCAATGCACGGCCATAGCCGACGAGCGCGCGAGCCACGCGCGCATCGTCGATCGCGACAATCGCCTTCTTGCCGCGCAAGCCGTCGATCTGGTAGTGCGCGGCTTCGACCGGCATGGTCAACTGCACGATCATGCGCGTACCGACGCCACGTTCGCTCTGCAGTTCGAGCCTGCCGCCCATCAACGCTACGAGTTTCGAACAAATCGTCAGGCCGAGGCCGGTTCCACCAAAGCGGCGGGTCGTCGACGTCTCCGCCTGCACGAACGGCTCGAAAAGCTTCGCCTGCGCGTCCGGTGCGATGCCGATGCCCGTGTCTTCCACGCAGAGTTCGAGGACCTGCTCCGTCCCGCGATCCTCGATCACTCGCATGCCCAGCGATACTTCACCTCTGATCGTGAACTTGATCGCGTTGCTCATCAGATTGAACATCACCTGACGCAGCCGGACGCTGTCACCCCGCACGCTCGCCGCCACTTCGGGTGCGACGTCGACGCGAACCCGCAGACCCTTTTCGTGTGCCTGGCCGGCGAGCAAGCCGACAGCGTTGTCGACGAGTTCGCGCAGGTCTATCGCTGTCGATTCGATCGAGAGCCGGCCCGCCTCGATCTTGGAATAGTCGAGCAGGTCATCGAGGATCTGGAGCAGCGCGCTCGCCGAGTCCTGAATCATGCCGAGCATCTGCGCCTGATCCGCGCTGAGCGGCGTGTTCTCGAATACTTCGACGAGACCGAGCACACCGTTCATCGGCGTACGGATTTCGTGGCTCATCATCGCCAGGAAATCGTCCTTCGCCCGCGACGCGGCTTCCGCGGTGTCGCGTGCCCGTGCCAGCTCGTCGGCCCGCGCATGCTCGATGCTCGCGTCGGCCCAGTAGCCGCTCCACACGACAGATCCGTCGTCCTCTTCGTGTGCGACCAGATCGCAGCGTATCCAGCGCTTGCCGCCATCCACAGTCGAGCGGAATTCGATATGCACGGGTTCGAGCGTGGACGCCGATCGTTCGATCACGTCGCGCACCGCCCGCTTGTCCCCGCGATGGATGTGCGAAAGCGTGGAAAGGCGGTCACTGTCGAGCGTCGCGAGGTCCGCGCCGAACAGTTGCCGCGTGTCACCGCCGATATACGGGAAGCTGTACTCTCCGTCGGGCCCGCGCCGCAACTGAAAGACCACCGCGGGCAGCGAATGCGTGACATCGTGCAGGCGCCGCTCGTTTTCGCGTGCGCGCATTTCGGCGTCGCGGATATCCGTGATATCGATCATCGTGCCGACGATGCCCGCCATCGATCCGTCGGCGGCGCTGAAGGTGCTCGTCCAGAAAAGTCCGTGACGCGTCTGGCCTCGCGCGTTACAAAACGCCGTCTCGACCTCCTGGCGATGCGCGCTCTGGATGCTCAACGCAGTCAGATCGTGCATCTTCGGGCTGCATTCCGGCCCCCATGGCAGGACGTCGAGCGTCGAGCGCCCGATGATATCCTCGCGCCGCACGCCGAGCGTTTGCTCGAACGCGCGATTGACAGCGACATAGCGATTGTCCAGATCCTTGACGACGAGCGGATACGGCACGACTTCCATCATCGTGCGCTGAAAGCTCAGCTGTGTGGCGAGGCGCTTTTCAGTCTCCACGCGACGGCTCATCTCGCGCTGCAGCAGCACGAACGCGCGCAGCGTCACAGCCAGCACCACGCCGATGGCAATCAGCGCGGGCAGCAGGCGAAGCGCATTCACGCTCCAGCCTCCTTGCTGTTTCGCCAACGCGGTTTGCCGGGCGAGCTTGATCTTTTGCGTTTCCGCGTCGGGCATCGCGGCGATGGCCCGGTCGATGAGCGGCGCGAGGCCGCTCAAGTCGGGCCGAAGCGCGAGGCCGACGCGCTCGAACTTGCCGACGGGACCAAGGATCTTCAACTGGTCGCCGTAGCGGGACGACAACGCGGCATCGACGGTGGCGAGGTCCCCGATCGCCACATCGATGTCGCCATTCGCGACGCGCTCGAGCGCCGTCGCGAGATCCTGTACGACGACGAGCCTCATGCGCGGCGCGAGATTGGCAAGACTGCTGTCCGCAGCGAGGCGCTGGCTCACCGCAAGCCGCTGCACCGGAAGATCGTCCAGGCTTTTCGCGACGGCTTGTCCATGGCGCCCGACCATGACGAGCGGATAAGTGTCGTGGAACTCGCTCAATGCGGCACCGCCCAGCCTGGACGTGCCCTGCTCCGAGGTGACCATCGCGTCGATGTCGCCACGAGCAAACGCGTTCGAGACGGCGGTCCAATCCGCGTAAGGATGGCGTTCGAACCGCACCCCGAGCGACCTTGCAAGATAGTCCACATACGCGGCGGCAACTCCGCTCACGCGTCCCTTTGAATCCAGATAGATGAACGGCGGCCAGTTGGTGTCGAACCCGACGCGGATCGGCGGCAACGAGCGCAAATAGGCTCGTTCCTCGTCGCTCAGCAGGAGCGGCTTGTGCGAGCCGGCCGCCAGACCGTTTCGTGCCTGCGATCCGCTGCGGATCGCAGCAAGCCGCTCCGAGCCAAGCTTCAGCAACCGTTCGTTGAGGTCATTGCGCAACGGAACGCGGGCGACGGGCACCGCAAACCGCGATTCGTTCAATTCACCGCTTTGCGTCTGCACGACGGCCAGTCCATTGAACTCGGGCGCATCCAGCAGCCTGCTCGCACCGGGAGCGACGCCGAAGTAGACGTCGGCCTCATGTTGCGCCACGGCACGAAGCGCATGTGCGCCGTCCCGATATACGCGGATCTGTGCTTGCGGGAACTGCTCGCGGATGACGTGCTCCAGTGCGAAGCCGTCCTCGACGGCCACGAGGACCCGGCCCGTTCCCTCTCGCGAGATCGACGCAAAGTCCTCGTTGGCGCGCGCAATCACCACCGCGCGGTCGAACGAATAGGGAACGGTAAACGTCAGGCAGCTGTCTCGGTCGGCGGTGCGCGAAACGCTCGCCACGATATCGACATCGCCCGCACAGGCGGCGCCGATCAAATCGGTCATCGTGTGATACGCGCGGGCATCGAGCCGGACACGCGGTCCAGCAAGTTCGCGAAGCACGTCGACGCTCGTTCCTGCAGGCTCGCCGTGTGACAGCATCGCGGAGGGGTCGGCCGCGTCCGCCAGGACGCCGATTGTAAGCACCTGATATTGCTCGAGCGAACGCTCGGCGCTGATCGCACGAAGCGGGTCGGCATAAACATTGAAGGCAACCGACAGGAACGCAAATGACGCGAAGCAGGACGCAAGAAGACGCACCATGCGTGAGAAGAAGGGTGTAGGGCGTGGCATGGCGGCTGCGGTTTCCATCCTGGCGCTATTGCAACAGCGTGTCGCTGATCTTCGGGTCTGCTCCGTCTTCACCATTGCAGGCGCCGAAGATCGCGGGGTAGGACAAGCCGGCGAGAAGCGCTCCGGCGAGCGGTGCCGCCCAGAAGAGCCACAAGTCGTCGAGCGCCCATCCGCCGACGACGATTGCGGGGCCGGTGGAGCGAGCGGGATTCACCGAGCCGCCGGTCACCGGTATCGTCACGATGTAGATCAGCGTGGTGGTGAGGCCGATGACGAGTGGATCGTCGAGGCGGGCGGATTTGCTTCTGGTCGCAGCAAGATTCAGCGTGACGAACGCGAAGGTCATGACCAGTTCGATCGCAAATGCCGCACACAACTGATAGTCGCCCGGAGAATGAAGGGAATATCCGTTTGCGCCAAAGGAGGACACGGCCGTCCCGAACCCCGGTCTCCCGCTCGCGATCAAACCCAGCAGCATCGCGCCAGCGATGGCGCCGGTCACCTGCGCGAGAATGTACGGAAGGAGATCGCGGATTGGAAAGCGGTTGGCGATCGCAAGACCGACTGTTACCGCCGGATTGAAATGCCCGCCAGAAATCGACCGAAAAACATACGAAGCGGTCGTGACCGACAGTCCGAATGCCAGCGCTTGCTCGAGCACCCTCGCGTCGGGAGCGAATTCGACCGTGCCCAGGACGCTGACGCCGCATCCGATGAAAACGAGCCAGAAGGTTCCCGCGCATTCGGCAGTCAATCTTCTGATCACGTTGGTTCCCGGTTCATTGGAGGCAGTCGATGCCGGTTGGGAGGCGTCAGACACTCAAGCGCGTACCGCTCAATCGGCGAGCCAAAGTCTGACGTGCGAGGAGAATGACGAATATCAGAACAATCCCAATAGCTCTGATCCAGCATTGCAATATCAGGTGAGCCCGATCTGCTGCAGGTACGCGATCAGATCCCATTCCGAATCGAGTCCGAGTTTTCGCATTCCGCTGCGCTTCTGCGTGCCGATCGTCTTGCTGCTTCGCCCGAGACGGTGCGCAATGTCCTTAACCGGGATTCCGCTCGCATAAAGCTGGAAAATTTGCCACTCGCGGGCGCTCAGCACGCCGGCGCGCGCCAGCATGTCCGAGGGTGCCTCGCGCAGGAGCTCGGCTGCGCGAGTCGACACGAACCGCTCCCCGTTCAGGATGGCGGCGATGCAGTCGGTGAGCGAACCGAGTCCATCGCGCTTGTCGACGATGCCTGACACCCCGAGCTGCAGCAATCCCGCCAGCATCTGTCGATGCGCGATCATCGTGATGACGATGATGTGCGGCCTCGGCATTTGCTTCAGCAACAGTTTCAGGAACGCGATCGAGTTGCTCTCGCCGTTGATCCCGCGCATGCCGATATCGGACACGACAAAATCGCAGGGGGCACGCGAGACCAGGTCGGCGAGCGACTGCGAATCGTGCGCTGTCGCGATCACTTCGACCCGCGGATCCCGTGTGAGCCAGACGCGGATTCCCTCGACCGCGACGGGATGATCGTCGGCCACGATGATCTTGATTGTCTTGTCCATGGTGATTGCCATTCGCCCTCGGGACCGGTGCGACCTCACGTCCTCAAAACAGCTGGCGGATGCCCGCCTTGCGGCGCGAACGCAAACGCCGTTCGCACCTTCATCAGATGCGTGAGGGACGCGTCTTCACGAGACCGCTGTCGAAGGCGAACCGATACAACTCCGCGTCCGTCGACAGATCGAGCTTGCGCATCGCCGCGCATTTCTGCGCGCTGATGGTCTTGACGCTGCGCCCGAGCTCTTTCGCGATTTCGGTCACGTTGCCGCCTTTCGCGTATCGCGCAATGACATCCAGTTCACGGCGTGTCAGCTTCTGGCGAATCAGATCCGCCCGGTTCATGGCGTTCGCATCGGCGAGAAGCGCCCGGACCGAAGGACCGAGATAGTCCTCGTGCGCCAATACCGTGACGATCGCCACATAGATCAGCTCGAGCCGGTCCTGCTTGCTCACGACCGCGTTGGCGCCCGCTTCGAGGGCGCGAGCGATGAGATCGGGATCCGTCATCATCGATAGCACGACGATTGCCGCCTTCGGATAGGTACTGGCAATGTGCCGGATCAGATCGATGCCGTCGCCCTGCTTTCCGTCGGGCATGAAGAAATCCATCACGACGACGTCGCATTCGACGCTTGCGAGCGCTTCGGCCAGGCCTGCCGAATCAGGCGCCCGGCAAACGATCTCGATATTCGGAATGTTGGCGATCAATCTCTCGATTGCGAGTATCACCAACGGGTGATCATCGGCGATCGCCAGTCGTATTCTTTGCGTGAACGCAAGCATTTACCCGCTCCTGTTCCGGGTTCATGTCCGGATGTTGCGTCCATCCAGCGCGGCGCAGGATTGGTTTGCCGCTGGAAAGAACGAATTTAAGCATCGGCCATCGATGCATCGCCGGACATCGGATGCATCTCAATAGCCGGTTTTCAGCGCCGGGCAATCATGTCAGCCCGTGCGCGCGGGCAAAGGCGAACAGGCCCGGGTCGTTGCGCACGCCGAGTTTGCTCATTGCGTCACGCTTCTGACGGCTGATCGTGCGCACGTCGCGATCGAGCGAACGCGCGATCTCGGTGATCGACAGGCCGCTCGCGAACATGCGCACGACCTCGATTTCCCGCGGCGACAGGCGAGGCCCTTCCGCGAGCGCGTCGGTCTCCGCACCCGCGACGGCGAGCGCAGCGACAATCGACGTGCTCAGGTAGCGTCGGCCCACGCCTGCAAATCTGACGGCGGCCGCGACTTCGTCCATCGACTCGACCTTGTTGAGCAGGCTCATCGCGCCCGCCGTCAGAATGGAACGGAGAATCGCGACATTGCTCATGCTCGTGAGCACGACAATCCTGATATGCGGCCAGTCGCGGCGCACGCGCCGAATGAGGCGCAAGCCATCCTCGGCTTGAGAACCGCCTTCCGGCATCGCGAAATCCGTGACGAGAACGTCACAAGGTGTCGTCTCGAGCAGTGCGAGCAGCGCACTCGCGCTCACTGCCTCACCCACCACTTCCATGCTTTCGTCCGCATGAAACGTTGCACGAATGCCCAGCAGGACAAACGGATGATCGTCAGCCAATACGACTCGAAGCTTCATTTCGGCCCTCTGTTCTTATTGTTTGTGCTTCCAGTCCACATGCGCATGTGATTGACCGGGCACCGTTGCCATAACGGCGGTCCAACAGCATGACCGCACACCCCGACGTTCACAGTCATTGAGTATTCGTGACACCCGATGCGCTGCGCAAACCCGTACTCTTCAAGCCGCACATCCCGACAAGGCGCTGTCAGACGATCTCTCAAAGTTCTTTCTTTGGCGCACCCGAAAGCCTGCCGACCAAGTTTTCGTGAGAGTAAAACTGCCACCTTGCGCGCTCCATACGATTCGTCCGATTAGCTCCATGGCGGTCCGGCAGGCCCGTCACGGAACCATCGCAGCCATTGCCGCCGCACCATCCGGAGCGGCCGACAAAGTTAGCGGAGCGATGCAATGCGGCACATAGGCACAGGACGAGTTACTTGCGAAGCGCCCGCCCGGCGATCATCGAGGGTGAAAACAGACGCAGGCACGAGATTGCCGGCGATATCGCGCAACTCGGTCCGACTTTCGATCTGAGCGTATGCTTGAGCGGACACCCGGGAGACGACCATGAGCCTTGCAGGCAAGACCCTGTTCATGTCCGGCGGCAGTCGCGGCATCGGACTCGCGATCGCCCTGAGAGCGGCGCGCGACGGCGCGAACATCGCGATCGCGGCGAAGACGGCGGATCCGGACCCGCGTCTCGAAGGCACGATTCACACCGCGGCTGCGGCAATTGAAGCGGCCGGCGGCAGGGCACTTCCGCTCGTCGTGGATATTCGGGACGAAGAGCGCGTCAAGGCCGCGGTTGCCGAGACCGTCGGCATGTTCGGCGGTATCGATATCCTCGTGAACAATGCGAGCGCCATCCGGCTGACGGGCACGCTCGATACGCCCGTGAAACGATATGACCTGATGCACGGCGTCAACGGCAGAGGAACGTTCGTGTGCGCGCAGGCATGCCTGCCGCATCTTCTCGAAGCGCCCAATCCGCACATCCTCACGCTGTCGCCGCCGCTCGTCACCGACGCCAGGTGGTTCAAGGACTTCCCGCCCTACACGATCGCGAAATACACGATGAGCCTTTTCACGCTGGCGCTCGCGGAAGAGTTCAGGGAGCGCGGCGTCGCGGTCAATTCGCTGTGGCCTCGCACGGCCATCGCGACGGCCGCGATAAGGAACGAGATCGGCGGAGCCCGGATGATCGCGGCGTGCCGCAAGCCGGAGATCGTCGCCGACGCCGCGCATTACATCCTCACGCGCCCGGCCAGGGAATGCTCGGGGAATTTCTTTCTCGACGATGAAGTGCTGCTCGCCGCCGGTGTCCGCGATTTCTCGCAGTACGACGTGCAGGCGGGAGCCGCGCTGCAGGCGGACTTCTTCGTCGAGGCGCTGCCCGGCATGCTGCGCTCGGACGACATGTTCAAGTCAAAGTAGCGCGCCCCGAGACTCGACGGTACCCGCGCAACCGCAGGCCGCGACCGCATGGTGCGCCGGCGGCTGTTTCATCGCGTGACGCGGAAACAACGAGCGGGCCATCGGTCCGCCGGAACAAGCGGTTTAAATATATTCCGCGTAGACTCTTTCGCTTTGTCGCAATGCATTTACGCGGCGCCGGTTAATTTCGTTGCATGCCGATCGTCTATCGATTATCGGGAATGCCGATCGGCGCATCGGCATTCATGCGTCGCGCGGATTCAGCGAATAACATTCAACGATGACGCAAACGCCCTGCGTATCAAATGCCGCGCGTCTTGTGCATCTAATCTCCACAGCCATGTCAATATCGAACGAGATTCAGCAATCCCAGAACGAAATGCTCAACGCGGCGCGTAAAGAACGCAAGCGCGTCGAAATATATGTCGTAAATGGCGTGCGGCTCGTGGGCCATATCGAATCGTTCGACCAGTATCTGGTCATGCTGCGTACCCATACCGGCATTCAGGCCGTGTACAAGCACGCCATTACGGCCATCCAGCCCGATACCGGCAGACGTGCGCCGAGTGCGCGCAGCGCTCCGAAACCGGCGCCAGGCGCAAGGGAGAATGCGACGGTGGTCGTCACGCGAAAGCGCCGCCCCGCGACTGGCGAACGCGAGTCAGGCGGACCGGACTATTCATGACTGTGACGGCTGTTTTTTGACAGCGGCCTGAATCCCGGCCGATTCCGCTTATCCAGGCTCGCGATCTCCTGCGGTGGCGAGCGCAGCGCCGCTGCGGTCAATCCGCTTCCAGGCATCTCTCGTCCTCCTGCGCCGACGCTCAACACTGCCGCGCATGCTTGCATCAATACAGTGCACGGCGTCATTAAATATTCACTGAATTCATCGGCACGGATGCCGTTAAACGGAACTCCGGGTTATCCCTCATGCGCCCCGTTTCGCCGGGGGCGCACCGGTTCAAGGTAGTCCGCGCCGCCGTAATCCGGCTCACGCACGTGAGCAATGGCGAACGCGACTACGGTCACCAACGAATTCCACCGTGCGCGTCATGCCTCACCTTACCGTTAGAAGCCGGCTGCTGATCCTGACCGGCGCCGTCGCGGCCATCCTCGCCGGCGCCGGAGGCGCAGGACTCTTCGGCGTCGCCCGAAGCAACGAGGCGCTGCGGGACATGTATGTCGGACGCGCGAAGGCGCTGCAGAACATCTCCACCATCGACGAACTGATCACCCAGAGCCACTACGCGATCAGCGACGCCGTGCTCGATCCGTCGGCGCAGAAGACGCAAAGCGTCCTCGATGCGACGCGGCGGCGTGTCGGCAGGGTCGACGAACTGCTGAGCGCCTACGCGCGCGACCTGCCGGACGACAAGGAACGAAAACTCGCGACGCGCTTCGCCGCCGACTGGCGAACGCTGCGCGACAAGGGCTTTGCGCCGACCGCCAGCTATCTCGCCGCGAACAATCTGTCCGAAGCGCAGTGGGTCGTCACGCAGCAGATCGAGCCGACGGTCAAGGCGGTAAAGTCGGAGAGCACGGAACTGAGGGCGCTGCAACTGACAGCCGCCCAGCAGGAATACGACCGGGCGCGCGAACTGGGCCGGAAGGTGCAGTGGCTCGTGTGCGCGTTCATTCTGGGCGGCATCGCGCTGGTCGGCGTGCTGTGCGCGTCGATGGCGCGAGCGCTGTTCAGGCAGCTCGGCGGCGAACCCGCGCTTGCGGCCGAGGCCGTGCATCGCGTTGCAAAGGGCGACCTGCAATTCAACGTTCCCGTTGCGCCGGGCGACACGCGAAGCGTCATGTACGCGACGAGCGTCATGCGCGCGCGGCTCGCGTCCGTCATCGGCGATATCAAGTCGTCCACCGAGACGATCGCGACGGCAACCGCCGGGATCAACTCAGGCAACAGCGACCTGTCCGCGCGCACCGAGGAGCATGCGGCCAGCATCCAGCAGACGTCGGCGAGCATGGAACAACTGGCGTCGACCGTCAAAGCGAACGCGGACCACGCACAGCAGGCGCGCACGCTCGCGACCTCCGCCTCGGACAAGGCGCGCGAAGGCGACCGCGCCGTCGCCGACGCGGTCAGGCGGATGACCGGCCTGTCGGCGCGCTCGGCGCAGATCGGCGAGATTACGTCGGTCATCGAGGGCATCGCCTTCCAGACCAACCTGCTCGCGCTGAACGCGGCCGTCGAGGCGGCGCGCGCCGGGACGACGGGCCGCGGCTTCGCCGTGGTGGCGCAGGAAGTCAGGGCGCTTGCCCAGCGCAGTTCGCAGTCGGCGAGGGAAATTTCAGCGCTGCTCGACGATGTGACCACGGAAGTCCAGTCGAGCGGGAAAACGGTGAAAGCCGCGGGCGAAACGATCGTGGAACTGCTGGGCTCGGTGACGGGCGTCGCCGAGCTCGTCGATGCGATCGCCACTGCATCGCGCGAGCAAAGCGCGGGGATCGACCAGATCAACGACGCGGTGTCGCAAATGGACCGCATGACGCAAAAGAATGCCGCGCTGGTGCAGGACGCCGCGTTCGCCGCGGCGGCGCTGGAGAAAGAGGCGCATCAGCTCCGGCAGTCGGTGCAGGTTTTCACCGTCTGACGCTCGCGTCGCGCCGCCTACGTGCGCGAGCTCAGCAGCCTGACGCCCGCGATGCCGAACACGACGCAGAGGCACCCGTCCATCCAGCGGCGGATCGCGACATAGATGCGGCGGGCGGATGACGTCGAGAACAGCATCGCATAGCCGCCGAAAACGATGAGGCCGATGCACAGGCACCCGGCGACGACGGCAATCATGCGGAAGTGGCCTGCGTCGGCCGGAGAGGCGAGCGCCACGACCGAGATCCACACGAGAATCGCCTTCGGATTCGTCAGATGCAGAAGCGCGCCGCGCGCATAAAGCCGGCGCCAGGACTGCGGCTTCTCGGCTGACGCGGGCGCGACCGGCTTCGCGGCAAGCGCGGAGCGGCCGGACTTGAACGCAAGCCAGAGCAGGTAAAGCCCGCCAAAGACCTTGACCGCGACGATGAAGCCGGAATACGCGGTCAGCACCGCGGACAGCCCGAGCGCAGCCAGCGTTGCCCAGAAAAACGATCCCGACATGACTCCCGCCGCAAACATGAACGCAGCTTTTCTGCCCGAAGTCGTTGCGATCGACATGATCGCAAGATTGCTCGGGCCGGGGCTCGCAGTTCCGACGAAATACGCCGAGTAAGCGAAAAGGACGTTTGCGGTGAAGAGCGCGTTGCCGGTCATGTGAGGTTTGACGCCGTCGGATGGCGAGCCGCGGCTCGCGGTTGGACAAAAGGCGCCCGGAGGCGCCTTTGGATCGTGCCGCGCTTCCCTTTCGGGAAGCTGGCGGAACACATTCTTCCGCGTTCGGGTCGGCCTCAGAACGGAATATCGTCGTCCATCTCGTCGAACCCGCCGCCGGCCGGCGCGTTGGACCGGCTCGAACCACCGCTCGCTCCGCCACCGCCACCGCCCGCGCCACGGCCGCCGGCCGCCGGCGCGCGTCCGCCGCTACCACCACTGCGCTCGGCAGGCGCGCTGCGGCTGTAGCCGCCCTCGTCGCCACCGCCGCCCGCGCCGGCGCGGCCGCCCAGCATCTGCATCTGGTCCGCGACGATCTCGGTCGAATAGCGCTCCTGCCCCGCCTGATCGGTCCACTTGCGCGTGCGGATACGGCCCTCGATATACACCGACGAGCCCTTCTTCAAATACTCGTTCACGATCTCCGCGAGCCGCCCGAAGAACGATACGCGGTGCCACTCGGTGAGCTCCTTCATCTCGCCGGACGACTTGTCCTTGTAGCGGTCGGTCGTCGCGAGACGAATGTTCGCCACGGCGTCGCCGCTCGGCAGATAGCGGGTTTCCGGATCGGCGCCCAGATTCCCGACGAGAATGACCTTGTTGACGGATGCCATGATTTCTCCTGTTGATTCGATACTTGCTGCCGGATGCGCAGCGCGGCTCCCGCCGGACTCGATGCCGCCCGAAGCCCGCCCGCCGCGCCCTGCCGGCTCAATCCATTTGATCCATTCGACTGCGTTTTTCCGCTAGACGGTACGCTGAACCTTGCGCGGCGGCGCCTTCATGGCCGCTGCCACCACGAGCCATGCGAGCACCAGCGCCGAACACGCATAAAACACCGAGCTTTGCCCGTCCACCTTCAGCAGCCAGCCGCCGATGACCCCGCCCATCGCGAGTCCGATCGACTGCGTCGTGTTGTAGACGCCCGCCGCCGCGCCCTTGCGGGTGCCGGGCGCGAGCTTCGACACGAGCGACGGCTGCGAAGCCTCGAGCACGTTGAAGCCGAGGAAATAGATGAAGAGGATCGCGGCCACTGACCATAGGGTATGGGGAGCGACGCCCAATAACAACTGGCCGGTCAGGATAAGTCCGATCGCACTCAGCATCACGGCCTTCATTTTTCCACGTTTCTCGGCCGCGATGATGGCGGGCACCATCATGACGAAGGCGAGCCCCATCACCGGCAGGTAAATCTTCCAGTGCGACGCGACGGGCAGCCCGCCCGCTTCCAGGATGCGCGGCACGACGAGAAAGAGCGCCGTCTGCGTGGCGTGCAGCACCAGCACGCCAAAATTCAGACGAAGCAGTTCGACGTTGTGCAGCACTTCCGCGAACGGCGCCTTCACGTGCACCGGCGGCCGCGGCGCATCGGGCACGACCCAGAACACGACGCCGACCGCCAGAATCGACAGAATGCCGATCACGGTGAAAAGCCCGCTCATGCCCACCCAGTGGAACACGATCGGCGCGCCCACGATCGCCACCGCGAACGACACGCCGATGCTGCCGCCCACCATCGCCATCGCCTTGGTGCGGTTGTCTTCCGTCGTGAGGTCCGCGATGAACGCGATCACCGCCGACGACACCGCGCCCATTCCCTGAATCACGCGCCCGACGATGATCCAGGTCATCGAGTGCCCGGCCGCCGCGACGAAGCTGCCGATCGCGAACACGATGAGGCCGAACGCGATCACCGGCTTGCGGCCGAGCTTGTCGGAGATCCAGCCGTAGAAGATATAGAGCATCGACTGCGTGACGCCGTAGGCGCCGAGCGCGAGGCCGACGAGAAAGACGTTGTCGCCGCCGGGGATCGTCTTCGCGTAGATCGAGAACACCGGCATGATCATGAACAGGCCGAGCATGCGCAGCGCGAAGATTGCGGCGAGCGACACGGTCGCACGCAGTTCGGGCGCGCTAAGACGTGAAGACGTGGCAGACGGATTGGACATCAGAAACGGGAAATGTATGAGATACGCGTTGGCTCGGGCGCGTGGTGAAGCCCCGGCGCGGCCGCCTTGTCGCTGCTCGAAACGGCACTATGTGAGACGCACTGCACTGGCGCGCCACTCGGACGATCCGCCCCCCGCAACCGTGTTCCTGGTGCTTGGCCGGCGCTGCCGGACGCGGGTACCGCGCCCTTGGTAGGGTAGCCCCTCCTCCTTGCGGAAAGAGGGGCCCCCTAAGAACTGTACGTGCGAGTTTCCCCGCATACAGCTCAAGCCTACATACAAAGCCCTGCCTACGGCAGGGCCGGTTTAGTTACAGCTATTCTACCAGCGTGCACGTGCTGGTGGCAGTGCGGGTGGAGCAATACACGATTTGCGAGAGCGTCCGACCCGCCATGCATCCGATATTCCAGATGATGGTCGTGCCAGCCTGTCTCGTCTGTCAAAGCCGTACCACAGTGCGCACAACGGCCGCCCTGTGACATGTACAACCCCGCCCACTGCTTTCGGTACCGCATCGATTCCCACATGCGACCCTGCCGCAGCTTCTCGCCGTACTGCTCCCAACGAGGATCAAAGGGATTGAATTCCCCTTTGATCTTCGTGTGCCACTTGATGACCATACCGCTGATTTGATACAGGTCGAGCAGCCCGTTACTGCCATCCGTGCGAACCACTGGAACGGCGAAAACCCACTGTCGATCACCGACGGAGTGAAAATACTTCTTTCGCACCCAGCCAGTGTTCTTTTGTGGGTGTCGCCGCCTTGACCACCGCCAGAGCCGCTGAAAGACCAGATGCTCCATGCGGCTGTACGCCCGCTTCGCTGAAACCGGACAGTGATACTGCGCCCATCCGCGCAACATCGGGTTGAGCAGGCGGATCAGACTTTCCTGCTTTACCGTCTTGTTGCCACTGATCGTTTCCGCCACCTTGCGATAGAACGCTTGCGCGTTTTTCTTGCTCGGTTTGATCAGGAACTTGCCCGAGTACTTCCGGAAATTCCAGCCAAGGAAATCGAAGCCTTGGTCAATGTGGGTGATCCGCGTTTTCTCCTCGGAAAGCTGCAACCCTCGAACCACAAGGAAAGCTTCTACCCAGGGTCGGACTTCGTTCGCCAGTATCTCTTTCGAGACGCCAGTGATGACAAAGTCGTCCGCGTAGCGCACCAGATTGATCTTCAGCTTCTTGGCCTTTGCGACGCTAAACTTCGCACGGAGGTGCGCGTCCAGTCCTCGCTCCAGCCCGTTCAGTGTGACATTGGCTAACGTCGGGGAGATGATGCCTCCCTGTGGCGTACCGGCCTC
>Ga0163162_10000596_pt1 | contig 33489 bp, 34 predicted proteins | sample S55metaG_FD_115310 | JGI IMG/M metagenome (GOLD analysis project Ga0163162, IMG submission 115310) | Switchgrass rhizosphere microbial communities from Kellogg Biological Station, Michigan, USA - S5-5 metaG | ecosystem: Host-associated > Plants > Roots > Rhizosphere > Soil | place: USA... | reverse complement strand
TGCGAGGAACTGTTCTCGGCCTGCAAGACCGAGTTCAAGCATCTGGAGTACTTCTACTTCCACAACTTCGTTTATGAATCGGTGTGGAAGAACAACATGCGTCGCACCTCCGAGCGCACCTCGACCCAGGATCTGCTTCACTAGTATGGCCCCGACTACAAAGTGATCTTCATCGGTGACGCCGCCATGGCGCCGTATGAAATCACCCAGGCCGGCGGCAGCGTCGAGCACTGGAACGAAGAGCCGGGCTACGTGTGGATGCAGCGCTTCATGGAGAAGTACAAGAAGCTCATCTGGATCAATCCGTATCCGAAAGACACCTGGGGCTATACCTCGTCGACCAACATCGTGCGGGATCTGATCGAGGATCAGATGTATCCGTTGACGTTGCGCGGGCTTGAGGAAGGGATGCGGTTTTTGTCCAAGTAAGATTGCGAACGTAAATACTGAAAGGCAGACCGTATGAAAGCGGCTGCCTTTCAGGCTCGCGAATTTACCAATCTGTCGCGAGATAAGACTTGCAGAGCCGGTCCATGAAAGAGGTGTCCAGAATCGCGGGGCCGACAGCAGTCGTTTTTTGCCCGCGGCGTTTTTTCTTCCCTTTGGCGACAACTTTCGCCCCACCATTTTCCAGCGCTACCCTGCGATTTTTTTCAATGTCCGTTTCAGGACTCAGGGTCATTTCATTCTTCAATTCGCCCTCAGGGGTCAGAATGCGAAACCTTACGCTTTTCACCTCAGTACCCGCGTTGGTCTCCACGGTCATCAGCTCCATGGCGTTACCACTCGCCTCCGTGCGGTGATTCCAGTGAAACATACGCATCATGTCGACGGTTGCGGTGGACATAAATGTCTCGATACGCGCAACGATGTCCTGATGACCGGCCCGGTCGGCGTCCAGTCGTTGCACATTGTAGAAACGATCGATGCTCGCCCGATAAACCGGCACGCTGTCCACCCCCTCATAAAAACCGACAATGTGCCCATCGACACTGTTCGCACATTCGCCCTTTGACTGGGCCATTACTGTCATAAAACGCATCTGTAACTTCCTTGTAAAAGATGAAGACCGATAGTTCCACACCCTCTAGACAAGTGATGTAGGGCGACTTACCTAAACGTGGGGAATCGTCTCGGTCTTCAGTCCGAAGTACGGACACTTACAAGTAGGACTGCAGGTAGTGGATATGGTCTTGCCATGCACGTTCCTGCATGACCGGGGTGAACCGAACCTTGTCACCCGGCAGACGCTGCGCCAGCCGCGCCAGTGCCAACGGCGTCAACGCCCCCAACCGTGGATAACCACCAATGGTCTGCCGATCATTGAGCAAGACGATCGGCTGCCCGTCTGGTGGCACCTGCACCGCACCGAGCGGAATGCCTTCGGAAATCATCGGTTGCCCCTGATAGTGCAAGGCGCTGCCCAACAAGCGAATGCCCATGCGATCAGCGCGACTGTCCAGCGACCAAGCCGTGTTGAACACATCAAACAGGCTCTGCCCGCTGAACTGGCCGATCTGCGCGCCGAGTACCAGATCCAGCGGTGCATTCGATTGCAAATCCGGCCGTAATGCCAAAGGCACTTCGCGCAGCAACAGCGATTCACCGCGATAACTCAGCGCCGCCCCCTTGGCCAACGGCAAGCCCATGCCATCCAGACCACCGAACTCTTCGCGCACCACTGTCGCGCTGCTGCCCAAGACCTTGGGGGCCTCGAAGCCGCCGGGCGCCGCCAGATAAGCCCGGGCACCGAGCAACGGTTGCGTGAACAGCAACTTCTGTCCTTTACCCAACTTGAAACTGCGCCACGGCGCCAGCGGTTGACCATCAATCTGCGCGCCAAGATCAGCTCCGGCCAGCGCCAGCAAACAATCCTCTGCAGCGACGACGGCAAACCCGCCGAGGGTGATTTCGATCACCGTTGCATCGAGGTTATTGCCGAGCAACCAGTTGGCCCAGCTCATCGAACACCAATCCGCCGCACCGCCCTGGGTCACGCCCAGATGGCGCACGCCGAAACGTCCCGCATCCTGCAACAGACAGAGCGGTGTACTCGCTTCAATCGTCAGTCGGCTCATGCCAGTGCCTCCAGTGGCGTGTCATCACCGCCCAGATTGACGAATTCGGCATGACTGACCGCTTCGAATCGCACGGTGTCGCCCGGTTGCATCAGGCTGTAGCCATCACGATTGCGGTCGAACAGTTTGGCCGGAGTGCGACCGATCAGGTTCCAGCCACCGGGTGATACCACGGGATACGCAGCGGTTTGGCGCTCGGCAATGCCGACGCTTCCGGCAGCGACTTTTTTGCGTGGCGTGCTCAGACGTGGCGCGGCCAGAATCTCTTCGACCAGCCCCATAAAGGCGAACCCCGGCGCAAAACCGAGAGCGAACACCTGATACTCCCGAGCACTGTGCCGCCGGATCACCTCCGCCACCGCCAGACCGCTGCGCTCGGCCAGCAAGTCCAACTCAGGGCCGACGCTCAAGTCGTACCAGACCGGCAGCACATGGCATTGGCCAGCAGCTTGCGCATTCGGTGACAGGTCGATCAGCGCTTCGGCGATCAATTCCCGCGCCTGACTCGGACTCAGTGCAGTCAAATCGTAATGCACCATCAGCGTCGTATAGGACGGCACCAGATCGATCAGTTGCTCGCCGAATGCCCCGCGCAAACGCTCACTGGCAGCGAGCATCCACGGCATGTTGGCTTCGGCAATTTCATCGAACAGACGCAGCATCAGGCAATCCAGTGCCACCACTTCAATCCTTGGGTTCATAAGGCGCTCTGCTGATTCAGGGCCTCGCGGATGCGCTGCACAGCGGCCACCGAGCTGGCGTTGTCGCCGTGTACGCAGAGGGTATTGGCGTGCAAGCGCAAGGCGCTGCCGTCACTGGCGACAAGGTTGTCACCGCGGGCGATGGTCAGGGCTTGTTCGATAATCTTCTCGGGATCGTGATGCACCGCGCCCGGCAATTGTCGTGAAACCAGTTTGCCGGCGCTGTCGTAGGCGCGGTCAGCGAAGGCTTCGAACCACAGAGCCACGCCGTGCTCATCACCGATCTGCTGCGCCGCCGAGTTGTCGCGAGTGGCCATCAGCATCAAAGGCAGGCTGCAGTCATAAGCAGCCACCGCCTGAATCACTGCACGCAATTGCGCCGGGTTGGCCATCATGTCGTTGTACATCGCGCCGTGAGGTTTGACGTAGCTGACCCGGCCGCCCTGCGCTTTGCAAATGCCATCGAGGGCACCGATCTGGTAATGCAGAATGTCTTGCAACTCTTGCGCGGAGTACGCCATGGAACGGCGGCCGAAGCCGACCAGATCCTGATAGGCCGGGTGGGCACCGATCTGCACACCGTGGCTCAACGCCAGGCTGACGGTCTTGCGCATGATGCTCGGGTCGCCGGCGTGGAAACCACAGGCCACGTTGGCGCAATCGATGAAGGGCATGACCTCCGCATCCAGACCCATGGTCCAGCTGCCGAAGCTCTCGCCAATGTCGCAATTCAATAGCAGGCGGCTCACGGTGAACACTCCTGTAGGTGCTGGTCTTTTTATCTGTAGGACTTTGCTACGCAGGTTATCAGTTACTGCGCATCGAGTTGCTTGCCACGGGTTTCCGGCAGGCTCAATGCCGCGATAATCACCACGCCGTAAGACGCCGCCGCAAACGCGCCAATGCCGACACTCAACGGCACCTTCTGGCTAAGCAAGCCGATCAGCAGCGGAAACAATGCCGCCAACGCCCGACCGATGTTGTAGCAAAAGCCCTGCCCCGAACCGCGAATTCGCGTGGGGAACAGCTCAGTCAGAAACGCACCCATGCCGCTGAAAATCCCCGAGGCGAAAAAGCCCAGCGGGAAGCCCAGCCACAGCATCACGCCGTTGCTCACCGGCAACTGCGTATAGAGCAGAACGATGGTGAACGAGCCGACCGCAAACAGGATGAAGTTCTTTTTGCGCCCGAGCAGGTCAGTCAGATAAGCGCTGATCACGTAACCGACGTAGGAGCCGACAATCACCATCGCCAGATAACCGCCCGTGCCGAGTACGCTCAAACCGCGCTCGTTTTTCAGAAAGGTCGGCAGCCAGGAAGTGATCGCGTAATAGCCACCCAGAGCACCGGTAGTCAGCAGCGAAGCGCGGAACGTGGTGAAGAGCATGCCCGGCGCGAAGATCTCGTAGAACTTCGATTGATTCTCCGGCGTTTGTCGGGCTTTAGCCTCGCGATATATCTCCGGATCCTTGACCAGACGACGGACGAAAATCACGAAAATCGCCGGCACGATGCCAAGGATGAACAGCGCGCGCCAAGCGTCTTCCGGCGGCAGCACCGAGAACAGCAGCGCATACAAAATCGCTGTCAGCCCCCAACCCAGCGCCCAACCGGATTGCACCATGCCCACCGCTTTGCCACGGTCTTTGGCGCGGATCACCTCGCCGATCAGCACCGCACCGGCGGTCCATTCGCCGCCGAAACCGAAGCCCATCAAGGTGCGCGCGATCAACAGTTGTTCATAGTTTTGCGCGAAGCCGCAGAGGAAGGTGAAGAAGGCGAACCACAGCACGGTGAGTTGCAGGGTGCGCACGCGACCGATGCGGTCAGAGAGAATTCCCGCGACCCAACCGCCGATGGCCGAAGCGATCAATGTGCTGGTATGAATCAGCCCCGCCTCGCCGGTGGTGATGCCCCACATCGCGATCAGCGTCGGCACGACGAAGCTGAGCATCTGCGTGTCCATGCCGTCCAGACCGTAGCCGATCTTGCAGCTCCAGAACGTGCGACGCTCCTGCTGATTGATGTTGCGATACCAGTCGAACGGCCCGGGACGCGCCGTTGCCGTGGATGCTTCTAGGGTGTCGGGAGCACGCATGGCTTATCTCCGCAGGTTTTTTATTGGTCTTGTTCGTAGCCCCGACGACGCCTATCGTGGGGACCGGATGCGTCGATTTTTCGTCGCGCGGCCCCGCTGCGTCCAACGAATAAAAACCCGCCTTAGCCATAAGAAAAATTTGTCACCCGAGCCTTGCCCATGAACCTGAAGGTTCTCGAGACCTTTGTCTGGGTCGCCCGACTGAAGAGTTTTCGCCTGACCGCCGACAAGCTGTTCACCACCCAGGCATCGATTTCCAGCCGCATTGCGGTACTGGAAGGTGAGCTGGGGGTGAAGCTGTTTTTGCGCGATTCGCGTGGTGTCAGCCTGACGCCCGAAGGGTTGAAAGTGCTGGAGTACGCCGAGCAGATGCTCGACACCATGTCGGCACTGAAGCAGTCGATCGAGACCCGCTCGAGCAAAGTCGGCCGCGTGCGCATCGGCGTGATGGACACGGTGATTCACACCTGGCTCAGCCCGTTGGTGGCGCAGATGACCGATCTGTATCCACGGGTGGAAATCGAGCTGGTGGCGGATACCTCGCTGAACCTCTGCGATCAGCTGCAAAAAGGCTTTCTCGACATCGTTCTGCAGACCGATCTGATCCGCCATGAAAGCGTGCGCAGTCTGGAGCTGGCCAGCCATCCGCTGGGCTGGATCGTCGCCAGCAATTCGATCTACAACCGCGACTATGCCGACCTTGCCGAACTGGCGCAGGAACGGATCATCACCTACTCGAAAAACTCCCGACCGCATCAGGACCTGTTGGCTTTGATGCAAGCCAGTGGCGTACTCGCGCCACGCTTGAATTGCGTGAACTCGGTGTCGGCGATCACGCGGTTGTTGCGCGATGGTTTTGGTATTGGCGTGCTGCCACCGGTGCTGGTGGCTGAGGAATTGGCGCGGGGGGAATTGACCTTGCTGGCCATTGATCAACGGCCACCGAACTTGCAGGTGGTGGTGTCGTGGCTGGTGGGCGTGGAATGGGTCGAGGAGATTGTGACGTTGTGTCAGCAAGTGTTGGCGGGGTATGCGCAGAAAGTCGGTGATGGTTACATCACCCTCACACCGTGATCGTTCCCACGCAGAGCGTGGGAACGATCCTTGCTGCGCTGATCTCAGAGGCCGCGCACGTCGCGGTCTTCGATCGGCCGGCTCTGGCGCAGGCGGCGGCCACCGAGCACGACCCAATCGATCAAGCGGAACAGGCACTCGATGCCGAACGACAGCAGCAACGCACCGCTCATGCCCCAGATCATTGCTTCCGGGGTCAGCAGAATCTGGTAGCTGTAACCGTTCCAGGTTTCCTTGCGAATGTCCGGGTCGGCGGCCAGCACCACTTGCAGGAAGCGGATGTACCACGGCCCTTGCATCGCCTGGAACTGCTTGTCCAGCGCGATCTGACGGCTGAGCAAGGTGCTCAGGCTGTCGGCATCGCTGCGAAATACCGGGTCTTCACTGGCGCGATAATGCGCGACCAGCGCCTGCATATCCCCCTTGAAAAACTGCTCGGCGGTGCCCTGAAAACCGCGCAGACCGGTCTGCGCTTCGATCAGATGCGCCTCGACACGTTTCGCGTAATCGTTGATGAAGCCCGGCACCTGGACACCGATCAACAGGCCCGCCGCAAACAACACCAGCCGTACATAACTGAGCAACATGGGGTGCAATCCTTATTCGGTCTTGCCCTGACTGACGCATTCGCCGCGTCGCCACAGGCTCCATTGGCCCGGTTCGTAGCGGGTCCAGGTTTCGTTTTCGGTCCAAGGTTCGGTGGCAATCACCGTGACCACGTCGTTGGGCGTGGTTTCCGCCTGGAAATCGACGATGACGTCGACATCCTTCAGGCGCGCTGGGCCGAACGGGGCGCGACGGGTGATCTGTGCGAGTTTGGTCGAGCAATAGCAGAACAGCCAGTCGCCGCCGCTGAGCAGGCAGTTGAACACGCCTTTGCTGCGATATTCGGCGCACGCGGCGACCAGATCCGGCAACAGTTCTTCTATATCGACCGGCTCCGGGAATGCTGCACGCACGCGGTTGAGCAAATCGCAGAACGCCGCTTCGCTGTCGGTATCGCCGACCGGGCGGTAGAAGCTTTTGATCGGGGTGAAATCGGCCAACTGGCCGTTGTGCGCGAAGCACCAGTTACGTCCCCACAGTTCGCGGACGAACGGGTGGGTGTTGGACAGGCAGACCTTGCCGACGTTGGCCTGGCGGATGTGGCCGATGACCACTTCGCTTTTGATTGGATAGCGCTGCACCAGATTGGCGACTTCCGACTCGCAACTCGCCGCCGGGTCCTGAAACAGACGCAAACCCCGGCCCTCATAGAAGGCAATGCCCCAGCCGTCGCGGTGCGGGCCAGTGCGGCCGCCACGCTGCATCAGGCCGGTGAAGCTGAACACGATATCGGTCGGCACGTTGGCACTCATGCCCAGTAATTCACACATGTGCGGACTCTCGGGATTACAGACGCGGCTCGACCCGCATGCGCTGCGGATTGTTCGGCAAGGGTGGACGACCGTAGCGATCATCACCGGCGCCGCCAAACGGTTGATCATCGTCACGATCATCGGCGCGGGCGGCAGCTTTCGCGGCTTCGGCTTGTTCGCGGCGCGCACGCGAAGCACGCTCGATCGGCAAGCGGATCAGCACGAAAATCAAGTAGATGCCGAAAGCGATCATGCCGTACATGAACAGATCGGAGACTGCACGCCAGGCGTTGTTGCCAACCTTGAAGGCCAGGTCCAGCGCGGTGATGGCGATGGACGGTGCAACCTTGGCTTTCACCGGGTCGATGATGGTCGGGCTGAACAGCAACACCGCCATCAGCACCCACAGCGGCTCGCGCAGGTAGCGCCACATCCAGGTGGTCAGGCGCATCCATACCAACAGGCAGCCTACGGCGGCAAAGGCGTAGAGGCCCCAGGCGATCAGATAGTCGTTCTCGGTCATGGTGTCCATGGCAAGGCAGGCAAAGAGGCGCTTATAGTAACGACTTTTCGCCCGTCCGGCTTGTCCCAATAGACATGCGACCTGTGGGAGCGAGCCTGCTCGCGAATACGGACTGTCAGTTGAAACATTGTTGTCTGACCCACCGCTTTCGCGAGCAGGCTCGCTCCCACAGGGGCCTGCGACGGTTTCAAAAGCTGCGAAAACCCTATTCCGTAATTTGTCCGAGAGCCTTCCATGCCCCAATCCGCCAACGTCATCAGTGCTCCGATTGCTCACAAAGCGCCCGGTGCCGACCCGTATGCCTGGCTGCAGGAGCGCGACACCGACGCGGTGCTCGATTACCTCAAGGCCGAAAACGCCTGGCAGGAAGCGCAAACCGCCGATCAGGCCGAACTGCGTGAAACCCTGTTTGAAGAGATCAAGAGCCGGATTCTGGAAACCGACCTGTCCCTGCCCTCGCCGTGGGGCCCGTACCTTTATTACACGCGCACTACGGCGGGTGACGAATACGCCCGGCACTACCGTTGCCCGCGCCCGGCGGACGACAGCCTGACCCTCGATGAAAGCCGCGAACAACTGCTGCTCGACCCGAATGTGCTGGCCAACGGCGGGTTCTTCTCACTCGGTGCGTTCAGCATCAGCCCCGATCACCAGCGTCTGGCCTACAGCGTCGACGCCTCGGGCGATGAGATTTACACGCTGTTCGTCAAGGAACTGGCAAACGACAAAGTCAGCGAACTGGAATTCGAAGACTGCGACGGCAGCATGACTTGGGCCAACGACAGCCTGACCCTGTTTTTCGGCGTGCTCGACGACACCCATCGTCCACACAAGTTGTTCCGCTATCGCCTCGATGGCACTGCTGCCGAAGAAGTTTTCCACGAGGCAGACGGGCGTTTCTTCCTGCATTGCTACCGTTCCAGCTCCGAGCAGCAACTGCTGCTGTCGCTGGGCAGCAAGACCACCAGCGAAGTCTGGGCGCTGGACGCCAATCAGCCGCATCTGCCTTTCACCTGCCTGGCCCCGCGGGTCGAAGATCATGAATACGATGTCGATCACGGCCTGCTCGATGGCGTGTGGACGTGGTTTATCCGCACCAACCGCGACGGCATCAACTACGCCCTGTATCAGGCCCCGGACACCGGCACCGCGCCGACCGAAGCCGACTGGCAGAACCTGATCCCACACAGCGATACGGTAATGCTCGATGGCGTCAGCCTTAACACCGAGGCCATGACCCTGAGCCTGCGCGAAGGTGGACTGCCGATTATCGAAGTTCACCCACACGGTCTGGCGCCGTATCGCGTGCAATTGCCGGACGCGGCCTACAGCCTTTATGTGCAAAACAGCCTGGAGTTCGAGAGCGACCGCATTCGCCTGCGCTACGAGGCGTTGAACCGTCCGGCGCAAGTGCGCCAACTGATCCTCGCCAGCGGCGAACAAATGGTGTTGAAAGAAACCCCGGTGCTCGGCCCGTTCGACGCCGATGCCTACGTTAGCCAACGCCTGTGGGCGACGGCGCCGGACGGTACGCAAGTGCCAATCAGCCTGGTGATGAAGCGCGAAATGGTCGGCCAAGCAGTGCCGCTGTATCTGTATGGTTATGGCGCTTACGGTTCGAGCCGTGATCCGTGGTTCTCCCATGCGCGCCTGAGCCTTCTGGATCGTGGCATGGCCTTCGCCATTGCTCACGTGCGCGGCGGCGGTGAACTGGGCGAAGCCTGGTATCGCGCCGGCAAGCAGGAACACAAACACAACACCTTCAGCGACTTCATTGCCTGCGCCGAGTTTCTGATCCTCAACGGCATTACCACTGCGGACAAATTGGCAATCAGTGGCGGCAGCGCGGGTGGTTTGCTCATCGGTGCCGTGCTCAACCAGCGTCCGGATCTGTTCGGCGTGGCGATTGCTGAAGTGCCGTTCGTCGACGTGCTCAACACCATGCTCGATCCGGAGCTTCCACTGACCGTCACCGAGTACGACGAGTGGGGCAATCCCGAGGAGCCGGAAGTTTACGAGCGGATCAAGGCGTACGCGCCCTACGAAAACGTCAGCGCGCAGGATTATCCGGCGACGCTGGTAATCGCCGGCTACAACGACAGTCGCGTGCAGTACTGGGAAGCGGCCAAGTGGGTGGCAAAACTTCGCGCCACCAAGACCGACAACAATGTGCTGCTGCTCAAAACGGAACTGGGCGCCGGGCATGGCGGGATGAGCGGGCGTTATCAGGGATTACGTGACGTAGCACTCGAATATGCATTTGTTTTCAAGGTTTTGGGCCTGGCCTGAGGAACTCCGTCGGTCACTTGGGTCTTAATTGCAGACCCGAGAGGCCGATACACCCAAGATCCCTTTGTGGGAGCGAGCCTGCTCGCGAATGCGACCTGTCATCCACATCGTCGGTGACTGACACTACGCTTTCGCGAGCAGGCTCGCTCCCACTGGGGCAATGTATAGCCTTGAAAATGTAAAAACAAAAAGACCGTCACGACATGTCAGAACCGACCTTCCTGAACAACGAAATCCGCGACTGGCTGATGGACTGCGGCCTGTTCGATCAATTGCAGCTGGCTGACTTTGCGGCCGCTTCCGGCTACTTCAGCATCAGCACCGTGGCTGAAGGCGAAGCGATTTTCCGCGAGGGCGATGCTGGCAGTTTCATGTGCATCCTCCACACCGGTCAGGTCGCCGTGCAGAAAACCGGGCCCGATGGCCAGGTGATCACCATGGCCACCCTGCGCAGCGGTCGGGCGTTCGGTGAAATGGCTGTGCTTGATGGTGAGCGACGTTCGGCCACCTGCATTGCCGCGAGCAACTGCCAACTGCTGAACCTCGGCAAGGATTCGCTGGAAAAAATGCTCAGCGACGCGCCGAAGATCGCCGCGAAGATCATCCGCGCCCTCGCCGTCTCCCTGTCGAAACGCTTGCGCATGGCCGACGGCCAACTGGCGGCGCAACAGGTTTAACCGCCGGGGGATTTCGCCTTGCTGCCGCTCGGTTCGATGCCCGGCACCGGTTGATCCTTGCTCGGCGGGCTGGGCATTTCGATCGGCACCAGCGGCGGGCTGCCACTGCCGGCGCCCGACTTGGGAATGGTGATCGGCGTGATCTGCGGATACGGCGTCGGTGTCGCGGTGCCGGGCGAGCCCGGTTGCGGCGCCGGGCTGACCGGAATGGTCTGTTGCGCCTGCACTGCAGTAATCGAGAGCACGGCCAGGGCAATGACCGTTAGAATGGTGCGCTTCATCAAGGGCTCCGTTTGGCCTCTAGTCTGCGCTCAGGCTACTCCCAACGGGCCTGCTTGCCTTCCCCCTTGTAGAGATTTCCATGAAACGTTTCGTTCTGCTCGACACCACCCCGATCCCTGAAAGCGGCGGTGCCCTGTGCCTGTTCGAGTATGGCGAGGATTTTGTCATCAAGATCCAGGGCGGCGACGGCGGACAATTGATGAACACGCGCATGCACGGTTCCGAAGATGCGCTGGCCGAGATTCCTTGCCGCAAGGTCGCTGGCCGCCCGGATTCGCGGGTACTGATCGGCGGTCTTGGCATGGGCTTCACCCTCGCCTCCGCGCTCAAGCATCTGGGTAAAACTGCCGAAGTGGTGGTCGCGGAACTGGTGCCCGGCGTGGTCGAGTGGAACCGTGGCCCGCTCGGCGAGAAGTCCGGCCGGCCGCTGCTCGATCCGCGCACGGTGATCCGTCAGGAAGACGTGGCCAAGGTCCTGCAAAGCGAGCCGAACGGTTTCGACGCGATCATGCTCGACGTCGACAACGGTCCCGACGGCCTGACCCAGAAGGCCAACAGTTGGCTGTACTCCACCGCTGGTCTGAATGCCTGCGCCAAGGCCCTGCGCCCGAAAGGCGTGCTCGCTGTGTGGTCGGCCAGCGCTGATCGGCTGTTTTCCGACAAATTGAAGAAGGCCGGTTTCAAGGCCGAAGAAGTCCAGGTCTTCGCCCACGGCAACAAGGGCACGCGCCACACGATCTGGATTGCCGAGAAGCTCAAGGGCTGAGCTAAACTCTGCCCATAACCGTCATTAGTCTTTTACAAAGGTGAACCCATGAGTTCGTCCACCCCAACCAATACGTCGAAGCTGGATCGCATCCTCGCCGACAACCAGCGCGACAAGGAAATGGGCTACCGCGACAAGGCCCTGAAGATGTACCCGCACGTCTGTGGCCGCTGCACCCGTGAGTTTTCCGGCAAGCGCCTGAGCGAACTGACCGTCCACCACCGCGACCACAACCACGACAACAACCCGCAGGACGGCTCGAACTGGGAATTGTTGTGCCTGTATTGCCACGACAACGAACACTCGCGCTATACCGATCAGCAGTACTTCAGCGAAGGCTCGCTGAGCACGCCGAAGATCGCCAAGGCGACGCACAACCCGTTTGCCGCCCTGGCCGGGTTGATGAAGAAAGAAGACTGATGATCTTCAGCGCCTGAACTGGCCCCTTCGCGAGCAGGCTCGCTCCCACATTTGATCGGTGGTGTACACAAAATCAATGTGGGAGCGAGCCTGCTCGCGAAGGCGGTCGGCCAGACACCACAGATCTCGAATCTGACCACAACCGCCCAATCCCCGTATAATCGCGCTCTTTTTCCCGAAGGCACCCCGCTCGTGGCAGACAAACGGTACAGCTGCATTGGTTTGTATAACCCCAAATCACCGGAGAACGTCGGTTCGGTGATGCGCGCCGCAGGCTGCTATGGCGTGGCGTCGGTGTTCTACACCGGCAAGCGTTATGAACGCGCCGCCGACTTCGTCACTGACACCAAACGCGTGCACTACGACATCCCGCTGATCGGCATCGACGATCTGAAAAAGATCCTCCCGCTCAACTGCGTACCGGTCGCCGTGGAACTGGTCGAAGGCGCCCGCCCGCTGCCGGAATACACTCACCCGGATCGCGCCCTGTACATCTTCGGCCCGGAAGATGGCTCGCTGGATAAAGAGATCCGCGACTGGTGCGAAGACGTCGTGTACATCCCGACCACCGGCTGCATGAACCTCGCCGCGACGGTCAACGTCGTGCTCTACGACCGCATGGCCAAGGGTTTGAACACCCGCTCCGGGCCGAAATTCCGCTGAAGCGTCGCACATTTGATGGAACGAGCTGACCGTCCGCACAGTCAGCTTGTTTGTCGATTACTCATTGCCTGGAGAAAGATCATGACCGAACTCAAACGCGTCGAACGTATCGAATCCACACCGTTCCAGAGCCATTCCGAGCAGAACGTCGAAGGCTGGGAGCGCATTGGCTCATTGGCCGGTGGCGTGATCATGGTCGGCAAAGGCCTGCGCCGTGGCGGTGTGTTCGGATTGATTCAGGTGGCGATTGGCGGCGTGGCCATGGCGCGCGGGATTACCGGGCACAGTTCGGTGAAAAGCCTGATCGAGAAGAGTCGTCAGGACATGAACAATGTGCGGGCGAAGATCGAGCGGGCCGGCGAAGAACTGAGCAAACTCAAGGCCAATGCCGAGGCGGCGACCAGCACCGCCACCGTGACCGGCAATGATTCGGTGAAATCGCCGAAAGCCGGGGGTTGATCCGAGATTTGCGGTGGGGCTGACGGCCCTATCGCGAGCAGGCTCACTCCTACATTTGGAATGCGTTCCCCTGTAGGAGTGAGCCTGCTCGCGATAGCGGTGTCACTGAAGCAACGTGGTATCAAGGACTTTCGAGGACTCGCCAAGAACATTCTCGGCCAGTTGCACAAATTCCTTGGTACTCACCATTCCCAGATGCATCGCTCCACGCAACACATCATCCAGCGAGCGCTTGTTGCGCGTCTTCAAGCGAATCTCGCCATCCAGTTCCTGCAACACCACCACTGCTTTCGCTACCTGCGCCGGGCTGATCTGCTCGCCGCGCAAGGTCGTGACTTTCTGGCTGTCCTTGCTCAGTTTCGCCTGCAAACTCTGATAACGCTCATCGCTCATGCCGCCCGCGCGGCGCACCAGTTCGATCGCGTAATACTCAGCAAAACCTTCGCTGATCCAATCACTGCGCTGCTCGTCATTGATCCGCCCGAACACCTGCGCCAGCTCACGCACCAGCGCGCTGCTGCCGCTTTCGCTGACCAGCGGCAACCGTGTGTTCACGTAGATGGATTCATGCGCACCGAGGCTGCCGCGCCACATCGGGTCGTTGGCGCCGACAATCAACAGTTTGGCCGGATGGCGTGGATAAACCGCCTGCACCTGCGGCCAGACGAACGTCAGCAACGTCAATATATCCATCCGACGCATGCCCTGCCCTTGCGGCGAAGCCACGGTGACTTCGGTTTCGCCCAGGCGTGTGCGGCGGCTGCCGAGATGACCGGCGAGCATCCACCCGGTCGGGCGGTCAAACAGGCGTGAAGGGTTGTCGATGCGGAATTTGTTTTTGCCGATGCGCGGCCAAGCGGTTTCGATGCTCTTCCAACCGTCGGGCAATTCGAATTGCAGACGCGCGACCAGTTCGGTGCCGTCCTGTTGATCGAGTTTGGCTGGCGGTACCAGTTCGTCGCCACGCATCAAGGCCCAGTTCGGGGTCATGCGCGTGTCGAAGCTGCCATTCTTGCGGCCGTGGCTGATACGCACGCGGTAGGTCAGGCTGGCTTTGTCGCTGGAAGGACGCCAGATGCCACGGGCATTTTTGCCCGGGCTCAGTAGCCACTGGCCGTCAGCCTTGAAGTCGCTGTAATGGCTGCCGTCGCCAAGATCGAAATCGAGACTGCGCACCGCCTCGCCTTTGGCCAGGGTCAGGCGTACTTCGGCCTGATCGCTCTGTGGCAACAGGCGCACGTGATAATCCAGATCGACTTTCTTCGCCGCCCATGCCGGCGCGCTCACCGCCAGCAGCGCAATCATCAACACTCGCGACAATCCGACAGCCATACACACTCCTTGGTAAAGCTTGAATCCGCAGGTGTTCAGCCCGCGCGGAAGATCAGGTGATCTTCCCAGTCATCCTCCGGCACGCTGCCTTCGGCGAGCATGCGCCCGGATTGGGAGATCCGTTCATGGTGCACCGCGTCGCGGTCGCCGCACACCAAGTGGTGCCACAGCGGCAGATCCTTGCCTTCGCTGACCAGACGATAACCACAGGTCGGCGGCAGCCATTTGAATTCTTCAGCCTGGCCCGGGGTGAGCTGGATGCAATCCGGGACAAACTTCAGGCGATTCGGATAATCGCTGCACTGACAGGTTTTCAGGTCCAGCAGTTTGCAGGCGATGCGCGTGTAATAAACGCTGTTGTCTTCCTCATCCTCGAGCTTTTGCAGGCAGCACAGACCACAGCCGTCGCACAGCGATTCCCATTCCTGGTGATTCAGCTGATCGAGGGTTTTGCGTTTCCAGAACGGTTCGACTTCGGCGGCCATGGCTCAAGCATCAACATCAGGTGGTGAAAAGGCCGCCAGTCTAGTGCTCAAGGCCTTGCGGGCCAAGCGTTGGCGACTGCCGGTTGTGCGGGACTTGTCAGTTTTTGTGGCGGCGCGTAGCTTTGCCAGTCGCAAGGAGCCTTGCCCGCAAGCCATTAACGCTCGACCGCGTTGCATTGTGGTGAACCCTCAGGCTCGGAAAACCCCATCGTTCAGCGCAACTGATCCCGCCGGGTTTTCATTCAAATCCCTGACTCAAACGTAGCAAGGAATCTCTCGATGAGTGCCAACCCTCGCGTTGCCGATTACGCCATTCACCCGCAATTCACCGACCGCTGGTCGCCGCGCGCCTTCACCGGCGAAGCGATCCCGGAAGAAACCCTGCTGAGCTTCTTCGAAGCGGCACGCTGGGCGCCCTCGGCGTACAACTCGCAACCTTGGCGCTTTCTGTACGCGCGTCGCGATACGCCAAACTGGGAGCGTTATCTGGGTCTGTTGAATGAGTTCAATCGTAGCTGGGCGCAGCATGCGTCGGCGCTGGTGATCGTGATTTCGAAAACCACCTTCACCGCACCGGGTGCCAGCGAAGAAACCCCAGCGTTGTGGCACACCTTCGACACCGGTTCGGCGTGGGGCCATCTGGCGCTACAAGCGAGCATCAGTGGCTGGCACACCCACGGCATGGCGGGTTTCGATCAGGAGCTGACGCGCAAAGAACTGAATATTCCTGAAGGTTACGCGCTGCACGCGGCCGTGGCGGTCGGCAAACTCGGGGACAAGGCAACGCTGGCTGAATACCTGCAGGCTCGCGAAGAACCAAGTCCGCGTCGTCCACTGAACGAGCTGGCGGCGGAAGGCGACTTCACCCTCTAAGCCAGCACAAAAACAAATGTGGGAGCGAGCCTGCTCGCGAAAGCGGTATATCAGGCAACAATGATGTTGGCTGACACTCCCCCTTCGCGAGCAGGCTCGCTCCCACATTTTATCCGGCGAACATTCAGTAGCCGCGACTGAAATCCACTTCCCCGCGCAACGCTTCGCTCGCCTGATACGCCTTCAGGTTCTCGACAAACAACTGCACCATCAACGCAGGTGACGTCGGTGCCGAGCTGTGCCCGGTCAGCAGCAAACCCCACGCGGTCCAGAACGGATGGCGCTGTGGCAGTGGCTCCTGACGGCAAACGTCGATCACCGCCCATGCCAGATGGCCTTCCTTCAGGGCTTCCACCAGATCCGCGTCAACCACCGCGACACCGCGCCCGGCGTTGATGAACAACCCGGTCGGTTTGAATTGCTTGAACAGCGCCGCATCGTAGATATCGTGGGTGTGCTCGGTGTTCGGCAGCAGATTGACCACGTAATCCACCTCGCCCACCAGTCGCGGCAGATCGGCCATCGAGCCGACTTCGACAAACGGCGCCTGCTCGCGTGCAGCGCTGGCGATGCCGTACAACTCGATGCCGAACGGCAGCAGGAACTGCGCCACGCTCTGGCCAATGTCACCGGTGCCGACAATCAGCACCTTGCGCCCGACCAGACTCTGGCCGCTGCGGTTGTCCCACTTGCGCTCGACCTGGCTGACCAGTCGCGCCAGCACTTCGCGTTCGTGGCCGAGGATATAAGTCAGCACGTACTCGGCCATCACCTGACCGAAAATCCCCACCGCGCGGGTCAGGCGGTAATCACGGCGCAAGCCATCCGCGAGCAACGGTGTGATGCCGGCCCAGGTCGATTGCAGCCATTGTGGCTGATGCCCTTGGCGCAGCAGGGTTGCCAGCAGATCCGGCTGGCCCAGCCACACCGGGCAATCGGCAGCCTGACGGGCCAGTTCGGCGGAGTCGCCGCTGGTCAGTACTTCAAGCTCGGGCGCTGCCTGACGCAGCAGCCGGGCGTATATCGCATGGTCGTGTTCAGCAATCAGAACGCGCATCTTCAAACCTTTCGCAAACCGTGCAGACGGCCGCCGGATTCGGGCGACCATCGCGGTAAAAACAGTTCCAGGGTAAACCGAGACTCAGAACAGAGCCTCGCAGATCAGACCGGGTCGTTGCGTCGCAACAACTCTTCGGGCAAGTGCTCGATGTACTCATCCTCGGCCGGCGGCATTTGCAGGTGGTAGCCCTGCTTGTCGAGGTTCTCCAGGACCACGACGATGTCTTCGCTGGCCAGTTTGCGCTCGGGCGACAGCACCAGATCGAAGGAATGCTTCGGCTTGCCGAACGCCAGCATCAACGCTTCCGGCACACGCTCCAGCGCGTCACTCTTGAGCACGTAAAGGTACATGCCGCTGCGCTTGGAGCTTTGGTAGATGGAACAAATACGTTTCAAGGCTGTTCTCCGGCGGTGGCCAGGCTGTCGAGCAGCTTCTGACCCATGAGTTCGCGGCGCCAGCCACGCAACGACTCAGGCAATTGGTAAGGACCCTCGGGATAACCACTTTTGACCAGGGCTTCGAGGGTTTTCTTGCGCAGCATCAGTTCCGGGGCAATGCCCAGTCGCTCGGCCTCTGCCTGGCCCAAGGCGCGCAGTTGTTTGATCAACGCAGCGGCTTCGATCGGCAATGGCTCCGGTACGGCCGGCGGCCATTGATCAGGCCCTACACTGCCAGAGCGCTTGATCAGATCAAGCAGAAACTGGCCGTCCTGACGCACGGTACGCAGGTGCATGTCTTCGATCTTGCCCAGCGCTGCGAGGTTGTCCGGTTGCGTGCGGGCCAGCGGCCACAGCGAATGCTCGCGGACGATACGGTTGCGTGGCAGATCGCGGGCGCGGGCTTCGGTTTCCCGCCAGGCGCACAGTTCACGCAGTACGGCCAGTTGCGCACGCGAGAGTTTCCACGCCAGTTTGGCTTCGCGGTAGACCTCGTAAGGATCAGTTTCGCGGCGCAGGTTGGCGACCAGTTCGGCGCCGTCCTCAAGCACCCAGGCGAATTTGTCGTCAGACAGTTTCGGCCGCAGTTGTACGAAAACTTCCGCCAGATGCACGGCATCTTCGGCGGCGTAACTGATTTGCGTGTCGGACAACGGACGCTGCAACCAGTCCGAACGGGTTTCGCCCTTCGGCAGCTCGATGCCGAGCACTTCCTGCACCAACCGCGAATAGCCCATCGAAAAACCGAGGTTCAGGTAAGCGGCGGCCAGTTGCGTGTCGAACATCGGCGCCGGCAGGCTACCGGTCAGGCGCAACAGCACTTCGAGGTCTTCGCTGCACGCGTGCAGGACTTTGAGCACCGCCGGGTTTTCCAGCAACGCGGCCAGCGGTTGCCAGGCGTTGATGGTCAGCGGATCGATCAGGTAGGCGCGTTTGCCGTCGCCGACCTGCAACAGACCGGCAATCGGGTAGAAGGTGTCGACCCGCATGAATTCGGTGTCGAGGGCAACGAATGGCAACTGCTGCCACTCGGCGCAAAACTGCGCGAGGCTTTCGTTGTCGCGAATCCAGTGAATATCGATGGCCACACGGCTCTCCCTTGAAGAATGGCGCGCAGTATATATCGCCACCGGCGATTTACGCGCCTGTGAAGGGCAAGAGCTGTAACGAAATGTCCTGCCAGAGAGCAAGAATAGTCTGACAGAGAAAACAGACAGGCCCGTCAGGTCAGGATGACCGGCCCGAATCGGCTCAGTCCTTGGCCAACACGCCGTCGATCACCGCGCCACGGCAACCGGCGAACATGTCCAGATCCGCCTGATAGACCTTGCTCTTGACCTCGAGCAGGCCAAGCATCGAGTGGAACAGGTTGTCCTGACTCAGCGGTTTGTCGCGGCTCATTTGCAGGCAATGGGTGTCGACCGAGTAAGCTTTCTGATAGTTGTCGGAGAACCACGCCAGCATCGCTACATGCTTTTGTTGCTCTGGCGCCAACAGGTAAGGCGTACCGTGCAGGAACAGGTTGTATTCGCACAGCGACTCACCGTGGTCCGACAGGTACAACATGGCGGTATCGACTTTGTCCTGATTGCTGCGTAATACATCGATCAGGCTCGACAGCACATGGTCGGTATACACCAGCGTGTTGTCGTAACCGTTGACGATACTTTCGCGGCTGCAATTGTTCAGCGCGTTACTTTCACAAACAGGCGTGAAGTGCTCGTATTCCTTCGGATAACGCTTGAAATATTCCGGGCCATGGCTGCCCATTTGATGCAGAACCAGAACGGTGTCCTTGTCGAGATGTTCGATAAAACTCTGCAGGCCTTGCAGGAGGATTTCGTCGCGGCACTCGCTGTTGGCGCACAGCGCCGGGTCTTTCAGGTTGCTGACATCTTGCAGGGTGACGCGATCGCAAGTGCCTTTGCAGCCGGACTGGTTGTCACGCCAGATCACGTCGATACCCGCACGCTTGAGCACGTCGAGCAGACCTTCTTCATTCTTCGCCTTGCTGGCGTCGTAATCCTTGCGACCCATGTTGGAGAACATGCACGGCACCGAAACAGCCGTTTCCGTACCGCAGGAATGTACATCGGTGAAGGCAATCAACCCGGCTTCCTTATCGAGTTGCGGCGTCGTATCGCGGTTGTAGCCAAGGATGCCGAAGTTCTCCGCACGGGCGCTCTCCCCCACAACCAGCACGGTCAGGGATTTGCGCGGCTGGAGTTTCAGATCGGGATTGCGCTGGGCGTCTTCGCCGATCTTGACGAACGGTTGCTGCGCCGAAACCACTTGCTCACGCAGGTAACCAGCCGAAGCACCAATGTAATTGCTGGGCACCAACATCAGGCGAATTTCGTGATGGTTGCGAAACAATGAAGACAAGCCCTGATAGTTGGCCAGGGCTACGCCGCCAATTACCGCTGCCGAGGCAACACTGACAATAACTTTACTGAGCAACTCACGGTGCCAGCGACGATAATTAATCGGTAACTTCCACAACAAAAACGAAGGCAAGACACCGAGCAACAGAATATAAGCAAACAACTTTAACGAGAGCAGATCTCGCACTTCCGTTGCATTGGTTTCGGCAAAGTTACGGAACATGCCGGCATCGATCATGACGCCATACTGACTCATGAAGTAAGCCACACCGGCGCTGACCAGGAATATCAGAATCAACAACGGTTTGAGCAGCGGACGAAAGGCCAGAAACGTCAGCACAATGTTGAATGCCGCAAGGATCATCACCCCGAACGCCACGCGCATGGCGATGCCCTTACCATCGGCGCCGGTAATCTCGAACAGGTGCTGCCAGAGGACAACATTGCAGCCGATTAAAAGAAAAGCGCTGGCAATCAACGTCACCCATTCCGGGCGCACGGCTTTTAACTTCAACATAGAAAGGGCGATTCCTGAAAAGACGAGCCTCGGTCCATGAAAGAAATTTCAATTGTGAAAATTTCATTAACTAAGGCACGAGAAACTTTAAGCAGGCAACCATCAATTTTTTGTGAAAAAGACGCCAACGATTAGTTGACGTTGGGTCGTACGTTGAAACTTGTGAAGTATTTGAGAATGGTTCAGCTTTTATTCAGTAAAAACAACAAAGCTGTCCATTGTGGGAGCGAGCCTGCTCGCGAAGAGACCGGCACATTCAACATCTTTCGTGACGGACAATCCGCTTTCGCGAGCAGGCTCGCTCCCACAGTGAATTGAGGGTTATCGACTTTTTAAATACTGCTGTGGATTTTCTGGTTTGCCCGAAGCAAACGGCTCCGCGCCTAATCGTCTGCCCCGCTCAAAGGTCTGATGATGGAAAACGTCCGCGCCACCACTCGCCCCGCTGTCTGGTTGATGCTCGCGATCATGCTCGTCGCCCTCAATCTACGTCCGTCGACGGCGGCGGTCGGACCTTTATTGTCGGCCATTCGCGCTGACATCCCGCTGAGTTTCAGCATCGCTTCACTGCTGACCATGCTGCCGGTGATGACCATGGGGCTGGCGATGTTTTTCGGCATCGGCATCAGTCAGCGGCTGGGTGAGCAACGGACGGTGTTGCTGTCCCTGCTGATCATCGCCCTGGCGACGTTGTCACGGCTGTTTATCGAATCGGCCCCCCAGTTGATCGTCAGCGCCGTGCTGGCCGGCCTCGGCATTGCGCTGATTCAGGCGTTGATGCCGGCGCTGATCAAATCGCGCTTCGCCGACAATGTCGCTCTGTGCATGGGCTTGTATGTCACGTCGATCATGGGTGGCGCAGCGATTGCCGCTTCGTTCGCACCGCTGGTGATGGTGCAGACCGGAAGCTGGCGCAGCGGTTTGAGCATCTGGGCGATCCTGGCGTTGCTGGCGCTTGTGTTCTGGTGGTCGCAACGCCGCCAGTTGTCCTCCAGGGTGTCGGCGATAACCGGCAAAGATTCGTTCTTTGCCCATTCCCGCGCCTGGTTACTGGCCATCTTCTTTGGTTTGGGGACGGCGTCCTATACCTGCGTGCTGGCCTGGCTCGCGCCGTACTACGTGGAAAAAGGCTGGAGCGAACCAGACGCCGGGCTGTTGTTAGGTTTTCTGACGGCCATGGAGGTGATTTCCGGCCTGGTGGTGCCCGCGATCGCCAATCGCAGCCGGGATCGGCGGGTGATGCTGATGGCGTTACTGATGCTGATCATCGCCGGGTTTTGCGGCCTGATCCTCAGCCCGCAACAGCTCAGCCTGCTGTGGCCCTGCCTGTTAGGGCTGGGCATTGGCGGTTTGTTTCCGATGAGCCTGATCGTCTCGCTCGATCACCTCGACAACCCGCAACGTGCCGGTGGGCTGACCGCATTCGTGCAGGGCATCGGTTACTTGATCGCCGGCCTTTCGCCGCTGCTGGCCGGAATGATCCGCGATTGGCTCGGGAGTTTCGAGTGGGCCTGGTGGTCGCTGACCGTTGTGATGGGAGTGATGCTGTTGATGGTGTGGCGCTTCGATCCCAGGCATTACGCCCGACACTTTCCCTCGTCGAGCTAAAGGCTTCTGGCCATCTTTCAGCGGTTTGAGTAGCGACGTCGTGTTACTAAAACTTTCTGTCCCACAACTGACTGTGAAACGTCCTACAGGGCTTTGTCCTGGCACCATCGTTCCGTTAGGATCGTTCGCACACGTTTGCGCGGATTCAGCGCAAGGAGCACAGCGAGACAGAACGGATGCTGAACAGTAACTTGCTTCGAAAGCTCGACATGCAGGATCTCATGGTGTTTATCGCTGTTTATGAGCAAAGCAGCGTTACCGATGTGTCAGAAACCCTGTTCGTCAGCCAGTCCACCGTCAGTTACTGTTTGAAAAAACTGCGCACCAGTTTCGAAGACGAACTGTTCATCAACACCCGCACCGGCATGCGCCCGACCTACAAGGCCAGCACCATGTATGGCCATGTGCAGAAGATCCTTGAAAGCATCAACCTGTGCCACGCCGGCGCCCCCACGTTCGACCCGACCCAGCAAGCCGTCACCTTCAACATCTGCGCGCCGGAATACTTCGAGCAACTGATTCTGCCGCGTCTGTTGAAACGTTTCGATTTCGACGATTTGCCGGTGATGGTCAACATGCACAAATTTGAGACCGACGTCCCGGCGGATGAACTGCGCGACGGCAGCCTCGATCTGGTGATCAGTTTCGGTCCCAATTTCCACCGCCATCACACTGACCTGAAGTCTCGAATGCTGCTGGAGGATGATCTGGTCTGCGTCTTCGACAAACGCGCCACGCCACTGGAACCGCGCCTGAGCCTGCAGGCCTTTACTGAACGTCGGCACGTGTTTCCGACGCCGTGGACATCGACCACCAACATGGTCGACGGCTGGCTCGCGCGGCAGGCGCAAAAACGCCAGATCGTCGCGCGCTCGAACAGCTACAGCGCGGCATTGAAAATGATCACCGGCACCGACTTCATCCTCACCCTGCCCCGCCGTATCCAGCGTTTGCTGACCAACGAGGCGGTGTTTAATCACTGTGAGGCGCCGAACGGCTTGCCGGGCTTCACCCTCGACATGCAGTGGAGCCAGAGCGTTGATCAGGACAGCGCCAACCTGTGGTTGCGTGAGCAAGTGGTCAAGGTGTGCAGCGAACTCGAAGCGGCCTGAGCCTAAACACCAATCGCGGTTTTGCTGTAAGACTCGCGATCCATATCGACCAGTTCGACACATAGCTGCACTTCGATGCCGGCCGGCCATTCGCACAGGTCCTGCAAGACTAGCAACAGGCTTTCTGACAACTGCTTCTTGATCTGCGGCGAACGCCCGCTGAGCAGCGCCAGCTTCACATAGACGAAGGCGCGCTCGGCCATGGCGGTACCGACCTTGAAAGTCTCGACTTTGACCGCACGGCTCTTGATATCGAACTCCGCCGCGAACTGACCGGAGCCCACCAGGGTGTTGTTGAGCCGCATCAACGCGACGTCGGCGTTTAACTGCGGCAGGTTGGCGGTGTATTCCATGTGCAGGTGTGGCATTGCAGATCCCCAGTGAGTTGGCAGAAAGGTCGTACATATAGCACAGCTCTGCCCTACCCTCCCGGGGACTTTCACATATCAATGTGGGAGCGAGCTTGCTCGCGAATGCGATCGTTCAGCGACACTTAAGGTGCCAGGTACAGCGCTTTCGCGAGCAAGCTCGCTCCCACAAAGTGTGTGATGTGCATCAGGACGCGTTCAGTGGCCGTTCGCTCATGAATTGCTCCAGCCGCGAACGCAACCAGCGCTCGGCCGGATCGCTGTCCACATGGCTGAGCCAGACCATCGACAGATCCAGCGTCGGCGTCTTGAACGGAAAGGGTTCCTTGAACAGCAGCCCCGAAGTGGCCATGGCCGCTGCGGTGTAATCCGGCAGGCTGGCAATCAGGTCGGTGCCGGCCAGCAACGCCGGCAACGCACTGTATTGCGGCACCGACAGTACCACCTGACGCGTGCGCCCCAGTTCCGCGAGCCACTCATCGGCAAACCCACTGACATTGGCCGTGTGCGAAACCAGCACGTGCGGCCGCGCGCAATATTCATCCAGCGTCAGCGGTGTATCGCTGGCGTCGGCGCGCAGGATGCTCGGCTGGATGTGCCGCAGCAGTTTGCGCTTGGCATTGGCCGGCAAGCCGCGGGTCTGGCTGATGCCGACCGTGATATCACCCGCCGCGAGCAGGTCGGGGATGCGCCAGTAATCGACGTGTTGCACCACAAACACCACGTTTGGCGCTTCCTGGCGCAGCGCACGCAACAGCGGCGGCAACAGGCCGAATTCGACGTCATCGGACAGACCGATGCGAAACGTCATGGTGCTCACGGCCGGGTCGAAATCGCGGGTCAGGCTCAGCGCGACCGACAGCGAATCCAGCGCCGGCTTGAGATGGCGGAAAATATCTTCGGCGCGGGCGGTCGGTTCCATGCGGTGACCGACGCGGATAAACAGCGGATCGTTGAGCATCGTGCGCAAACGATTGAGCGCCGAGCTGATGGTCGGCTGGCCGAGAAACAGCTTCTCGGCCGCGCGGGTCACGTTGCGTTCGAGCATCAAGGTCTCGAACACCACCATCAGGTTGATATCGGCCTTGCGAAGTTCATTGCGGTTCATCCATTGCCCCCTGCCCCCCGGAATACCGGCAGTGTAGAAAGGCCGGGGCCCCGGCGTCCATCGCCACGGTGCGTCAGTTCACCGTCAAGCGCTTCAAGCCCAGCCCCATGACCCGGAAATCGTCGTTCAGGCCCAATTGTTGCGGACTGATGGCATCGGGCAAATGAAACTCGATCGTCAGGCGATCATCGCCCGCTAGGTGCTGACGGATCGCAGGACTGATCGGTATCTCCAGATGATTACCCTGATGTTGCACCAGGCGCGTAGTCAGCACCTGCTCGCCATTCACACTGACGATCACTCGCTGCGCCGGGTGTTGCGGCAAAACGAATGCCATGACCTCCAGCACAATCGAGCGCGCCTCGGGCGATACCCGCAAGTCGAGCTGCGCCTGCTGTCCCGCCGACCATGTTCCCCAGTTTTCCGGGGTCGACCAGCCGCTCGCCAACTGCCGGGCTGAGTAGTTGAAGATCAGCGTCTGACCGGGGCGCATCAATGCCAGTAGTGACATCCGCCGCCCTTCATCCGGCATGCTCAGGCACTGCGAACAATGCTTCCAGCCCGGCGCCAGCACCACCAGACCATCCACTCGGGTCAGCAGATCCGTTTCACTGTTGACGCTTTTGGCGGCATCGGCCAGCACAGAGTCGTCGAGGATGTACAACGAATCGGCATCGTATTGCCCTGATTCGAGCATGCGCTGCGTTTTCTGCCGGGCCTGCTCAAGCGCAGTGGAACTCATGCGCCCCAGGTAAACGGCGTCGGTTTTCAGGCCGTGAGTCGCGGCAAAATCGGCGATCACTTGCCAGCGCTCAGACTGATTCTGCGGCATCAGACTGCGGATATTCGGGTAATGCGCCGCCGCACTCGCCCAGAACGGATCACGCATCGGCGTTGGCCATTCTGCGGACGGTGTCATCACTTTGCCGTTGCGCAAGCCCATCCAGCCGTTGCGCGTGTCGACGACCTGCAACGTCAACGCCAGCGCCAGCAGCGCGACGACGATACGTGGCCGGTAACCGCGCACCAGCAGGAACATCACCGTCAGAATGAGCGCGTACAACACCGGCCAGAACATCCGCCCCGAAGCGCGAAAAACATTCGCCAGTTTGATAGCGATTTTCGGTAGCGGGTAGCTGAACGTGTGTGCGCCGACACCGATCTGGTTCGATAGTGCGAACAACGATAAGCCGATCAATGCCAGCAATAACCAAGGGCGAACGCGAAGCTCATCCTTCAGCGGCTGGCGATTTCTCAGCCAGGCAATCAATGCCAACGGCACCAGCAACAACACGCCAAGGCCCGGATAGTTGAAGCCTTCGTAATCGCCACTGGCTTTTGGCAGGTCCGGCAAAACCAACGACCAGCCTGCCGGGTCCAATGGCGACAGCAGGTTCATCCGGTACAAACCGAAACCGCCGGATTGCGCGCCATCGGCAATAGCGAAGTAACCGACCTGCCAGCAACACACACTCACCACAGCAAAAAGCAACACGCCTTCGAGCAGACTCTGACGCCGCGTCAATTGTTGGCTGAAGGTCTTGCCGAGCAGATCCGCCACCCAGATCAGCGCCACCATCGCCAACAGGTAGGCATGCACCATCGCCGTCACCGCCAGCAGCGCGCCCCAGGCCAGACGACGTCGATACAGGTTCGGCAGCAACGCCAGGTACAACGCTGCCAGAATCAGAAAATGCCCGGACAGGGAAAGGTGCCCGCCCATGCGCAGGAACATCGGCGGCGAAAATACCAGCAAACCGGTGCCCAGCAAGCGAATCAGTGGATTCCCCGTCATCAGCCACAACAGTTTCCAGCCGAACCACGCTTGCAGAACGAAGCACGCCAACAGCCACAGACCGAAATACTGGAAGGTCGCCGGTAACCAGGCATTGAACGGTTTGAACAGCAGCGCCAGCAGCGGATTGGAGTCGGAGAAAATAATCGAATTGCCCAGCTCCAGACCATAGAACGGGTTAAGCCCCAGCGGGAAGGTCCAGGGTGAATGGCGGAAATATTCCCAGCACAGATAATGCGTCGCCGGATCGCCCTGCTCCAGCCAGGCAATGTTTTGCGGATCCAGCGCTTGCGGCCCGATCACGCAGAAAAACGCCACGACGCCGAGCAGTAAGGGCAACAGGGACAGCGCCGGATGGTTTGGTGAAGCCTTCATCGATACGTCCAGAAATTGTGCAAGACAAAGGTGAACGCCGGAATCGTCAGCGCCACCGCAACAATACCCAGCAGATAGTGCAGCCCGGCAATCTGTGCGGCCCAGGCAACGAACATCGCCAGGAAAAAGCCACCCACGGACACCAGCAGAAAACGCAGCAGCGTTCGTCCGTGCAAGCGGGCAGAAAAACTCCAGGTGGTATTGATCACGTAGGACACCACCGTCGCCACGACAAACGCCACGCCGTTGGCCAGCGGCGGTTGCGCGGCGATGAAGTTGATGAACAGCACCGCCACCAGCGCATGCAGCGCGGTGACGAACAGTCCGGTCACGGCAAAGCGCACACCACGCTGGATCAATGCTGATCTTTGCGCCGAGGTCACGGTTTGCGCGCCAGCACGAACACACTCAACCCGGCCAGACGGTTCGCGCCCATCAGCGGCAGTTCAAGGCTGCACAAGGTTTTGAGGACACCGTTCACCAGCGGATGATGACGCTTGAGTTGCGAACGCGGCGGCTGGGCTTGCGCGCCTTGCGGCAACAAGCGCAACGCCGCCGCAATCGGAAACACCGCGCCGAAATAATAGGCACCGCGCTGCACCGTCAAACCAGCATCACGCGCCAGCGTTTCGAACTGAGCCAGCGTGTAGCGGCGCTTGTGCTCGAGAAAGTCGTCGTGACCGCTCCACAAGAACTGGAACGCCGGCACTGTCATCAAGAATCGACTGCCCGAGGGCACCCTATCAACGTACATCTTGAGCAAACCGAGGTCGTCATCGACATGCTCCAGTACGTCCATCAACAGCACCAGATCGGCATCAATGGTTTCGATCCCGCGACGGTAGTGCACCGGTTTGCCGGCGGTGGTCGCGCTGGAGTCGGCGGGATAACTGATATCCACGCACCACGCTTCGCGCGCATCGGTGTGCGTCAGCAAATGGTGGGAGAAAAAACCCGAGCCGGCGCCGACATCGAGGATTCGGCTGATGGGCGCATCTCCCAGCAAACGCCGGGTGGCCGCGGCTTTCGAGCAGTAATACCAATGCTCGCCGATGCTGTCGCCGAGGATGTCGGTTTCCTTGAGATCCATGTTTCAGTCCTTGGGGTCGTAGACGCGACGCACCAGAAAAACCGGCCGGCGTTTGGATTCGATATACGTGCGGCCCAGGTACTCACCGAGCACCCCGATGCCGATCAATTGCAGCCCGCCGAGAAAGGTCACGGCGACCATCAGCGAGGCATAACCGGGCATGTCGATACCGTGAATCAGCGTGCGTAGGACAATGAATATGGCGAAGGCAAAAGACACCAGCGACACCAACGCGCCGACATACGTCCAGATCCGCAGCGGCTCGGTACTGAAGCTGGTGATGCCTTCCAGCGCGAAATTCCACAACCGCCAGCCATTGAACTTGCTCTGCCCCGCCACGCGCTCCGGACGCTCGTAATCGACGTGGGTGGTGCGAAAGCCGACCCAGGCAAACAGACCTTTCATGAAACGTCGGGATTCGGGCAATGTCAGCAAGGCATCCACCACGCAGCGATCCATCAGACGAAAATCGCCGACGTTTTCGGGTAAAGGTTGTTCGGCGATCTTGTTGTGCAGGCGATAGAACCAGTGGGCGGACGTCTGCTTGGCCCAGGTGTCGCTGCGACGGCTTATGCGGTGACCGAGCACCACTTCAAAGCCTTCTCGCCAGCACTCGATCATCTGCAAAATGACCTCCGGCGGGTCCTGCAAGTCAGCATCGATGGGGACCACGATCTGTCCGGTCGCGATCTGCAAACCGGCGGACAGCGCCGCTTCTTTGCCGAAGTTGCGGCTCAGGTCGACGATACGCAGGCGCACATCCTGACGCTGATGCTCGAGCAGGCGTTCGAGCGTGGTATCGGTGCTGCCGTCATTGACGAACACCAGTTCAAGATCGATCAACGCCTGCGTCTGAAAGACTTCATTGATGCGCCGCAGAAACGTGTCGAGGCTGTCCTCCTCGTTAAAAACGGGGACCACCAGCGATAACGTCACCTGCCCGGCCTGTTGCGTTCCGTGCTCAGTCAAAGGAGTGCTCTTCTTATAGTGTTTGTCGGTCGCCGAACGATTTTCGACGCCATGAGCCGTCCGGTATTAAGCAGGAGCATCGACGGTGTTGCAAGGATCAGACGGCGTCATATTGGCCAATCCACAGGCCTATTGCCGCGCTCTAGACCGCGCCCTTCAGAAACATCCGCGAACGATTGGAAACAAATGTCAGATAGCCAAAAAAACCGTCTGCGCTAGGCTTGCGACCATGCGCCACACAGGCTGTCGCACAAATGAATCGCATGGAGCGAACTGAATGTATTTCGAGATTTACAGGCAATCCAAAGGCACCCCGAGCACCGGCAAAGGGCAATGGCGCTGGAGGCTGAGGGCGGGTAACCACGAGACCATCGCCAGTGGCGAGTCGTATGTGAACAAGGCGGATTGCATGCACGTGATCGGGTTGATCAAGGCTGTGCAGGGGGAGACGCCAGTCAAGGAGATCTAGCCGCTCTGCACGGTCCAGCAGATATGAAAAAGCCCCACAGCTTTAAGGCTGTGAGGCTTTTTTTCGGGCCGGTATCGAAAGACATTGAAGAAGCAGCGCGCAACGCTAGCCTCTTGTTCAGTCCGCCAGCCAGGCATTTCGCCACGCCAACAGATGTTCGTCCTTGAGCATCCAGTGATCGAGTACAACGCTGCGCAGGGCGTCTCCAGCCTTGGCGCTGGCATCGGGTTCAGCCAGATGTTCGCGAATAGCGGCAATCCTGTCTTGCGAACGGTTCCTGACCCTCGTCACCGGGAAATCACCCCGATAACAAGGGATGTCCGAGCAGATCACAGGGAAACCACAGGCGCCATATTCCAACAAGCGCAAATTGCTTTTGCAGGCGTTGAAAAAGTTGTCTTTCAGAGGTGCCAAAGCCAGGTCGAGGTTCAGGTCAGCCAGTCTTTGCGAGTATTTTTCGATACTCACCCCCCTATGGAACTCATGGACATAGGGACGCAGTGCTGGTGGGCACATCCCCATGAACACCCATTCAACTTCTCCTTCCAGCGCACGAACCACTTCGGCAAGGACTTGCAGGTCGGCGCTGTGACTCGAGCCGCCGGCCCAGCCAACCCGAGGCTTGCGGCCTTGTTGGCGCTGGCTGCTCAGGTCGCTCCACCAATGGCTCGGCAGACGGTTTTCCATCACCCGGATATCGGCGTTGAACCCCTTCAGCGCATTGGCCAGCGGCTCGGTAGACACCACCAACCGATCGCACAGCCCTACGGCTTTCTTCAAGCGTTTGGTGATGTCTTTGGGCAGCAATTCGTGGTTCAAGTTGCCAGCGGGCACGTCAAGAATATAGTCATCCAGCTCGTAAATCTTGAACGCCCTGGAGAATGCCTTGGTGTCCTGCATGTACTCCAGATGAGGCGTTGTGTGCTGTCCCTGGAAAATGATCGTGTCCGGCGCAATGCGCTCCAGTTCTGTCGGTTGCAGTCCCTCGTTGCTCACCGTTCCGCCGATCAGCTGCGCAGCTTTCAGAGCAGCGAAAGGCTGACGCACGCGGTAGTGTCCGCTGCCGAAAGAATCGAGGGGGTGACACAGCACATGAGGCAACTCACGACTGGCAAACGGGTGCCAATCAGTGTCGGTGCGGTATTTGGAGGAGAAGCCACTGCCCTCCAGGGTCAGGTTGCGGTTGTAGGCCGGATCGTTGGCGATTTGCGCAAGCCAACGCTGGTACATCACCGACTGTTCGCCCTTGAACCGTTTGCGCTTGGCTTCCTCCTTGGTCGTGTCGACGTTGTTCTGGCTCACACTGGCTTCGTGAACGAGCAGCGCATAGGGCGTCCAGACAATCAGCCGTCCAGCCTGGCCGACTTTCAGGCACAGATCCACATCGTTAAAGGAAACGGCCAGGCCGACCTCGTCCATTCCCCCCACTTGCTGGTACAGCTCAGTGCTGATCATCAGGCAGGCGGCGGTGACCGCGCTGTAGTTCTGATCAAGATGCAAGCGGTGAAGGTAGCCGTTGGACTGCATTGAATCGCCGATAAACGGGTGGTCTGCAACGCCACGCAACCCGAGTACCACACCTGCATGCTGAACAGTCCCGTCGAGGAATAACAGTTTAGCGCCCACTATCCCCACTTCCGGCCGCTGGGCGTGATGGAGCAGTGCACCAAGCCAGTCGCCATCAATGATCGCCGTGTCATTGTTGAGCAGCACCAGGTAATCGCCGCGGGCATGACTGGCAGCAAAATTATTGATCGCCGAATAGTTGAACGGGTGCGGATAACGCAGGATGCGCACCTTGGGATTGTTCAACAGCTCCATACCGTTGAACCAGTCCCGGGCCTCGGCTGTTTCGCTGTTGTTGTCGACGATGATCAGTTCGTAATTCGTGTAGCTGGTTTTCTCCATGATGCTTTCGATGCAGCGCAGCAGCATCGGCAGGCAGTCCTTGGTGGGAATAAGGATCGAGACCAGCGGCTGCTCCGCATGGCGGTAGACCACACGGTTAGCCATTGGCAAAGGTCCGGCCAGCAGCTCATGCGCCACGCCCAGCCGCTGCAAGTGCGCCCCGACGATGGCTGCCGAGTTTGCGACGACTTGAGGTTCACCGAGCCACTGGGGAAAATTGATCGCCTGATGCACCAGCACATCCGCGAGGTGCCCGACAGTGCCCAGACCGTGAGTTTCAATCAGCCGAAAAAGCAAATCATGGGGCGCCAGTTCGCTGAAGGCGGGATCAAAGCCGTCAGCAGCCAGTGCGGCCTCGCGACTGAAGGACAGTGCTCGGCCGACATACGGATAACTGCGCAACATATCCAGATTCAAATCCGGCTTGAATACCGGACCCTGGCAGCCGTCAGCGGTCAGTGAGTCTTCATCGCTGTAGCACGCGCTGACACCGGGATTCAGCGCGATGCCTTCGGCGAGCAAAAGCAGCGCGTGAGGATCAAGTTCGTCTCCGCCCCGTAACAGGTACCACCAGTCGACGTCGATCTCCTGCAACAACTCATTGAGCTGGCTCGGCCACGATTCGGTCAGCGGTAACCAGACCAGATTGTCGGCCGGTGTCACACCAACAGGCTCGGCGTTGGAGAGCACCACGATGGCCGCTGCCTGATAAAGCTGGCGATCGATGCTTGCCAGGCTGGAACGCAACAGTCCGATGTCACCCGCAGTGTCGGTCAACACCAACAACACGTCCGGTTGCCGCGGCCAGCTCGCCAGTCGCGCGGGTAAACCTTCGACCTCGACGGCGGCCAGTTGCCGACTCGCCAGCCAGCGCTGATAAAGGTCGATATTGCGCTGCTGGCGGCCAACATTCGCCAGAACGCCGAAAAATCGCTCCAGAGTGTGTGCGAGGGTGCCGTCGAGCTGGCCGCTTTCCGCTTCGAAATCGTTGCCCGTGAGTTGCATCCGCTCCAGTGGGACAAACACTTCAGTGCGCGCAAAGAACATGGTGCCGGCAAAATAATCCGCTTCGTTGATGCCTTGCGGATCAATGCCGCCACGCTCGGCCAAGGTGACAAGCAAGGCGCGATTGCTTTCGCTGAGGAATCGGGTGACTGGCAGCAGATATCGCTGGGGACCCAGCATTGGAACGTGCACCGGGTCGGCAAGGTGTTCCAGCGCTCGACTGAATCGTACCGGGCCCAACAGATCATCGAACAGTTCAACGCCCCAGTCGTTCTCCCCGCCCAAGTGCAGCGAACGCTTGGTGTGCAGCTTGACCAGCGTGCGGATATTATCGGCACGCAAGAACGGCAGCACCCGCAGAAACGGCAAAACGTCCCTGCCGTGGTTCGGCACCCGGTATAGCGAAAAACTCAATGTGCTGGCCGTCAGCTGAGCACAGATCTCATCGTCACGACCGGCTACGCAGGTTACGTAAAGATGCAGGCGTTCAGGCAGTTTGATCAAACGGCGCAGGATATCTTGCAAAACGTCGGGGTAATACGCATGGATAACCACGCCGACTGGCGGCTCGCCATCCTCGAATACTGGCGGCTGCGCAACCAGTACTTCGCACCCGTCGACGTGGGGAGCGGCGCTGCTGCCTGACTTGACGGACTGACGTTCAGAAACGCGGTGAGCACCTTGGGCTGATGGTGGAATTTTCATATTCAAACCAATTCAAATAGGGAGCGAGGCTGGAACTCGCTGGATGCGCCTTTCACGGCCGAGGTGAGCAAGTCTCCACTTTAGTGAAAGCGCTGGCCTCATGGCTGGACAGAGGATAAACGACGACAAGTGTGATCTGGCGGCTGATCGCTGGCCAATAATGACGGCCCCCTACTCTGCGAACGCGGCTTTAAATGGGTCGGCGAGTCCTGTGAGCGTTGTGTCTCTAATGTCGGCAGAGGCTGTGTTTACTTAAATTGCCTCTCTGCCGACGATCTCACCGTGCAAAAACGCGCTTTAACACCTTCGCTATCGCCACGAATGCTGGATTCGCAGAAACGAAAAAGCCCCGTAGATTTTCATCTACGGGGCTTTTTCTATGTAATGGCGGAGAGATAGGGATTCGAACCCTAGGTACCGGTGAAGGTACAACGGATTTCGAATCCGTCCCATTCGGCCACTCTGGCATCTCTCCAACGGCGCGCATCATAACAACACTTT
>Ga0163162_10000591_pt1 | contig 33702 bp, 30 predicted proteins | sample S55metaG_FD_115310 | JGI IMG/M metagenome (GOLD analysis project Ga0163162, IMG submission 115310) | Switchgrass rhizosphere microbial communities from Kellogg Biological Station, Michigan, USA - S5-5 metaG | ecosystem: Host-associated > Plants > Roots > Rhizosphere > Soil | place: USA... | reverse complement strand
TGTGAAAGCGTGGATCATGTTGTTGCTGGCCCTGTCTCTGCCTGTGGCAGCGCTGGCCGAAGAAGCCAAAGAAGGCGAGGCGCCGAAGGTCAACTACATCACCCTGAGCCCGCCATTCGTGGGCAATTACGGGCTGGACGGCACACCGAAGCTCAAGGTCTACAAGGCCGATGTGGCATTGCGTGTGACCGGTGAAGAGGCGACCAAACTGGTCAAGGCCAACGAACCGTTGATCCGCAATCAGCTGGTAGCGCTGTTCACTCAGCAGACCACCGAGGCGATGGGCAGCATCGAAGGTAAAGAGAAGCTGCGTCAGGAAGCGCTGAAACAGACCCAGCAAGTGATGAATGACGAGACCGGCAAGCCGGTGGTTGAAGATCTGTTGTTCAACAACCTGATCATTCAGTAAGACTTCTGCTGTCCGGGCGGGCCCCTTCGCGAGCAGGCTCGCTCCCACACTGGACTTGTGATGATGCGCATTTTTGCGTTCACCGAAGATCTCTGTGGGAGCGAGCCTGCTCGCGAAGGCATTTTGTCAGGCGAAGGATTATTCAGGGTTTCAGCGCAATCACCGCTGCCCATTGCTCCGGCGTCACCGGCATCACCGACAACCGCGAACCCTTCTGCACCAACGGCATCTCGGCCAACGCGGTCTGCTGCTTCAGATACTCCAGCTTCAATACCCGCGCAAACGTCTCGACGTGTTCAACGTCAATCGCGCTCCAGGCATTTTTCTCCGCTGTAGCCTTCGGATCGAAGTAATGGCTTTCCGGCTCCAGTGCGGTGGGATCCGGGTACGCCGCCTCGTTTATCTTGCCGATTCCGGCTATTCCCGGCTCCGGGCAACTGGAATGGTAGAAAAAGAACTCATCGCCCACCGCCATCGCACGCAGGAAGTTGCGCGCCTGATAGTTGCGAACCCCGTCCCAGCGCGCTTTGCCGAGTTTTTCCAGACCTTTGATCGAGAGTTCGTCGGGCTCGGACTTCATCAGCCAATAGGCCATGGTTATTTGCTCCTGAAACGGTCATTGGGCAGGTTGTCGGGCAATTTTATGACAAACCGACAGTCGGTTGACGTCAGCGTTTGCGCGCAGGTTCACGTTGTCGCAAAATGCCGGCCTTTAAAGCTTGACGCTGCTGCACGGCCTACAAACGGAAACCGCTGCTGTCATCGTGATGATGTGCCTTGAGGGGGGCAATCGATGAAACGCAAACCGGATTTACTATGGACTTTGGTAATTTTGTTCGGCCTGGGCGTCGTAACCACCGGTTACGCGCAGAGCCTGTGGGCGAACAAGGCCGACGCGCCGATCGAAGTTGCACAGCAAGTACAACAGTCGACAGCCTTCAAGCGCTGAAACTGCTTTCTCGACGCCGCTGATCTGCGCGGCGTCCTATCCCGCGAAATACCACGCCTTGTCGCTGACCGTGCCTTGTAACGGTACATCCCAGCTTGCCTGCGCCAAGCGCTCGACCTTCTGACATTCGTGGGCCAGCCCCAGCAGCGTCGGCTTGCGCCAGCTTTTGCGCCGAGCCAGATACGCCAGGCTGCGATCATAGAAACCGCCGCCCATCCCCAGGCGTCCGCCGACATCGTCAAACCCTACCAACGGCAACAACACCAGATCCAGCGCCCAGGCCTTGCGTTGCTGTGCCAGATTGGCCCGTGGCTCGAGAATGCGGAAGCGATTGGGTTTGAGTTTTTCCCCGGGACGAATTCGCTGAAAGACCATTTTGGTTCGCGGCCAGGCGCTCAGCACCGGCAGGTACGTTGCCTTGCCCCGACGCTGGGCTTCGCGCAGCAGCAGGCGCGGATCGATTTCACCGTCGGTGGGCAGGTACAGAGAGATATGTTTGGCCCGACGAAAATGCGGGTCTTGTGCCAGTTGCCGGTACAGGCCTTTGGCGGCCTGGCGTTGTTCGCTTTTGCTCAGCGAACGGCGTGCCTTGCGCAGCAGGCGGCGGAGTTGCGGGCGGGGCAGCAGCGCGGGTTCGGTCATGGTTCGGCTTCGGCAGGATGGATGCAAAAACGTACGCATAAAAAATCCGATGGCGGTTTTCACCGACATCGGATTCGAATCAGGCTCCCCGGATGAACCGCTGTCAACTTAGCCCTTGAACCCGAAAGTTCAAGGTGGAAGATGCAGTAGACTTTAAGGCTTTCCGTCTAGCGGACATGCACACCAGCCCAACGTGCAACTTCCAGGGTAGTGCGAATCGGCTCAGGGACATCGTCAACTGGCAAGCACCCCAGGGAGTGCCGCGAGTATACCGCAAGCGGCCAGTTGAATCAGCCCTTGCTGGTGGTCTGATCGTCGGCGAGGACCAGATCGACACGATCGAGCAAGTCGCGCACCTGCTCACGGGTCGAACCGCTGGCCTGGATATCCGGGCGCTCTTCTTTGTGCAAGAGGTCATGGGTGATGTTCAGCGCGGCCATCACGGCGATGCGATCGGCGCCGATGACTTTGCCGCTGCTGCGGATCTCGCGCATTTTGCCGTCGAGGTAGCGCGCGGCGCTGACCAGATTGCTGCGTTCTTCCTGCGGGCAGATGATCGAATATTCTTTATCGAGGATCTGCACGGTGACGCTATTGCTTGAACTCATGAGTCTTGCTCCAGGGCCTTGAGGCGCGAAATCATCGATTCGACCTTACGCCGGGCGATTTCGTTTTTTTCAATGAGGTGAGCGCGTTCCTCGCGCCAGGTCTTTTCCTGAGCTAGTAAGAGTGCGTTTTGGCTCTTAAGTTGCTCGACTCGGCCAATCAGCAGTTCGAGTCTGGCCATCAGCGCTTGCAGGTCGGTATCTTCCATTGTGTCCACTGGGTCGGAGTCTGTCTGATGGGATGGCTGGCGGACAGCCTTTAATAGTCTTGGCGAGTCTGTCGATGTAGGATACAAGGCCTTCATTCTAGACATAGCGCCGTCTGGCGCCTAGCTGCCCATGACCATTGCGAATTCCCCGTACCAAGCCTTTGCCACCCTGCTGACCTCCAGCGGCCACAACGTCTCGCCTGCCGAACTGCACGGCGTGCTGCTCGGGCGCAGTTGCGCCGGCGCCGGCTTCGATAACGAAGGCTGGTTGATCGACGCCGCCGAACTGCTCGAAGGCGACATCCAGGACAACGTCCGCAACGCCCTGATCGGCCTGCAAGAGATGGTCAAAGGTGAACTGACCGGCGACGACGTCACTGTCGTCCTGCTGCTGCCGACCGATGATGCGCCACTGGCCGACCGCGCCGCTGCACTGGGCGAATGGTGCCAGGGCTTCCTCAGCGGTTTCGGCCTGAACTGCCGCGACAGCAGCATGCTCAGCACGGAAGCCACCGAAGTGCTGCAGGATCTGGCGGCCATTTCCCAGGTGCAAGACGCCCTCGAAGAATCCGAAGACGGCGAGACCGACTACATGGAAGTCATGGAGTACCTGCGCGTCGCGCCGCTGCTGCTGTTCTCGGAAACCAAGAAAGCCGACGTGCCGCCAGCCGCCAAACCGTCGCTGCATTAATCGCGTGCCAGGGAAAGCCATCTGCCCATGACCCATATCCCGAAAGCGGAATACAGCCGTCGCCGCAAGGCCCTGATGGCGCAGATGGAACCCAACAGCATTGCGATTTTGCCCGCTGCCGCGGTGGCCATTCGCAACCGCGACGTCGAGCACGTCTACCGCCAGGACAGCGACTTCCAGTACCTCAGCGGCTTTCCCGAGCCGCAAGCCGTCATCGTCTTGATGCCCGGCCGCGAGCATGGCGAGTACGTGCTGTTCTGTCGTGAACGCAACGCCGAACGCGAACTGTGGGACGGCTTGCGCGCAGGGCAAGAAGGCGCGATCCGTGACTTTGGCGCCGACGACGCTTTCCCGATCACCGACATCGACGACATCCTCCCGGGCCTGATCGAAGGCCGCGACCGGGTGTATTCGGCGATGGGCAGCAACCCCGAATTCGATCGTCACCTGATGGACTGGATCAACGTGATCCGCTCCAAGGCGCACCTCGGTGCCCAGCCGCCGAATGAATTCGTTGCCCTGGATCATCTGCTGCACGACATGCGTCTGTATAAATCGGCGGCAGAAGTGAAGGTGATGCGCGAAGCCGCACGGATCTCGGCGCAAGCCCATATCCGCGCGATGCAGGCCAGTCGGGCCGGGCTCTACGAGTACAGCCTCGAAGCCGAACTCGACTACGAATTCCGCAAGGGCGGGGCGAAAATGCCCGCCTACGGTTCGATCGTCGCCGCAGGGCGCAACAGCTGCATCCTGCATTACCAGCAGAATGACGCGCTGCTCAAGGACGGTGATCTGGTGTTGATCGACGCCGGTTGCGAGATCGACTGCTACGCCAGCGACATCACTCGCACCTGGCCGGTCAACGGCAAGTTTTCGCCCGAGCAGAAAGCGATCTATGAATTGGTACTGGCCTCGCAAGAAGCCGCGTTCGCCGAAATCGCCCCGAACAAACACTGGAATCAAGCGCACGAAGCCACGGTGCGAGTGATTACCGCAGGGCTGGTGAAGCTCGGATTGCTGCAAGGCGAGGTCGACGAATTGATCGCCAGTGAAGCCTATAAAGCGTTTTACATGCACCGCGCCGGCCACTGGCTGGGCATGGACGTACATGACGTCGGCGAGTACAAGGTCGGCGGCGAATGGCGCGTGTTGGAAGTCGGCATGGCGCTGACCGTGGAACCGGGCATCTACATCGCTCCGGACAATCAGAACGTTGCGAAGAAATGGCGCGGCATCGGCGTGCGCATCGAGGACGACGTGGTGGTGACCAAAACCGGTTGTGAAATCCTCACCAGCGGCGTGCCGAAAACCGTCGCAGAAATCGAAGCGCTGATGGCGCAAGCAAGGACACACGCGGCATGAGTCGAGTCAATCTGGCAATCATCGGTGGCGGTCTGGTCGGCGCCAGTCTGGCGTTGGCCTTACAGGCCGGCGCCAAGGCGCGAGGCTGGAAGATCGTGCTGATCGAGCCGTTCGCTCCGGGCGACAGCTGGCAGCCGAGCTATGACGCGCGCTCGTCGGCGCTGTCCTTCGGCTCTCGGCAGATTTATCAACGGTTGGGCGTGTGGCAGGAAATCTCCCGTCGCGCCGAGCCGATCAAACAGATTCACGTCTCCGACCGTGGCCGTTTCTCTACTGCGCGCTTGTCGGCGATGGAAGAGGGCGTGCCAGCGCTCGGTTACGTGGTGGAGAACGCCTGGCTTGGCCAGTGCCTGTGGCAGCACATCGACACAGACGTGATCAGCTGGCGCTGCCCGGCAGAAGTCACGCGCATGGAACCGTTGCCCGACGGCTATCGCCTGACCCTCAACGATGAAACCACGCTGGAATGCGACCTTGCGGTGCTCGCCGATGGCGGTCGTTCCGGACTGCGCGAACAGTTGGGCATCAACGTACGCAAGCGTCCGTACAACCAGAGCGCGCTGATCGCCAACATCACCCCGAGTGAAGCCCACAACGGCATGGCCTTCGAGCGCTTCACCGACGAAGGGCCGATGGCGCTGCTGCCGCTGCCGGACAACCGCTGCGCACTGGTCTGGACGCGTCTGGGCATGGACGCGCAGCGCTTGGCCGATTTGAGCGAGCGTGATTTCCTCAGCGAATTGCAGGGCGTGTTCGGTTACCGCCTCGGCACGCTGAAACAGGTCGGCGCACGGCATTTGTATCCGCTGACGCTGGTCGAGGCCGAAGAGCAAGTGCGTTCGCATCTGGCCGTGCTCGGTAATGCCGCGCATAGCCTGCACCCGATAGCCGGGCAGGGTTTCAACTTGTCGCTGCGTGACGCCGATGCCTTGGCCGCTGCCCTGCTGGCCAGCGATAAACCGCTGGGTGACTTCGCCACGTTGCAGGCGTATCGCGAGCGTCAGCGTCTTGATCAGGACCTTACCGTCGGTTTCTCCGATCAGGTCACGCGGCTGTTTGGCAGCACGCAGCCACTGGTTTCGCTGGGGCGCAACATCGGTTTGCTCGGTCTCGATCTGTTGCCGCCGGCCAAGCGCTGGTTTGCGCGTCAGGCCATGGGTTTGGGAACGCGTCCGGATGCTTAAGTGGTGGACCGCAAAATTCGGCAAGGCACGGTTGATGCGCTGGGTGATGACGTTCTACCCGCCGTACCTCGGCGCCGGTGTCCGCGTTCGGCACATCAGCGATGATTTTCGCGACGTTCAGGTGTCGATGGGCCTTGGCTGGTACAACCGTAACTACGTCGGTACGCAGTTTGGCGGCAGTTTGTATTCGATGGTCGATCCGTTCTTCATGCTGATGCTTATGGAAAACCTCGGTTCGAAGTACATCGTCTGGGACAAGGCAGCGGATATCGATTTTATCGCGCCTGGCAAAGGCCCGGTGTTTGCGCGGTTCAGCATCGACGAGACACTGCTCGGCGAGATCCGCCGGCAGACCGCCAATGGCGAGAAATACCTGCCACAGTTGCAGGTCGACATTCATGACGGCGCCGGCAATCTGGTGGCGCGGGTCGGTAAAACCCTTTACGTGCGGCTCAAGCCGCAAGCGAGACAGGCTTAAAGCATGGAAATGCGCGCAGATCTGCTGATTGTCGGAGCCGGAATGGTCGGCAGCGCCCTGGCGTTGGCGTTGCAGGACAGCGGCCTGGAAGTCCTGCTGCTCGACGGCAGCCCGCTGAGCGTCAAACCCTTCGACGCCGAAGCCGCGTTTGAACCGCGAGTGAGCGCCTTGTCGGCCGCCAGTCAGCGAATCCTCGAACGCCTTGGCGTGTGGGAAGGCATCGCCAAACGCCGCAGCAGCCCGTACACCGACATGCACGTCTGGGACGGCAGCGGCACCGGGCAGATCCATTTCTCGGCGAGCAGTGTGCACGCCGAGGTGCTTGGCCATATCGTCGAAAACCGTGTGGTGCAGGATGCTTTGCTCGACCGTTTGCACGATTGTGATCTGGGCATGCTCGCCAATGCACGACTGGAACAGATGCGCCGCTCGGGCGATGACTGGTTGCTGACGCTGGCCGTCGGTCGACAGTTGCGCGCGCCGCTGGTGATCGCCGCTGACGGTGCCAATTCAGCTGTTCGCCGTCTCACCGGTGTGGCGACGCGTGAGTGGGATTACCTGCATCACGCCATCGTTACCAGCGTGCGCAGCAGCAAATCGCACCAGATGACCGCGTGGCAGCGCTTTACCGATCACGGGCCGCTGGCGTTTCTGCCGCTGGAACGTGACGGGCAGCAGGATTGGTGTTCGATCGTCTGGTCGACCACGCCGAGCGAGGCCGAGCGTTTGATGGCGCTGGATGAAGCGGATTTCTGTCGTGAGTTGGAGCGCGCCTTTGAAGGTCGCCTCGGAGCAGTCGTCAGTGCCGATCCGCGACTGTGCGTGCCGCTGCGTCAGCGCAATGCCAAGCGCTATGTGGCTGAAGGCCTGGCGCTGATCGGCGATGCGGCGCACACCATTCACCCGTTGGCGGGGCAGGGTGTGAACCTGGGTTTCCTTGATTCGGCGGTGCTGGCGGAGGTGTTGTTGCAAGCGGCCGAACGCGGCGAGCGGTTGGCGGATGTGAAAGTGTTGAGTCGTTACGAGCGTCGGCGCATGCCCCACAACCTGGCGCTGATGGCGGCGATGGAAGGGTTTGAGCGGTTGTTCCAGGCCGATCCTTTGCCGGTGAGGTGGTTGCGTAATGCCGGGTTGAAGCTGGTGGAGCAGATGCCGGAGGCGAAGGCGCTGTTTGTGCGCGAAGCCCTCGGGTTGACCGGCGATCTTCCGGCCCTCGCCAAAGCCTGACCTCTTCATTGAGGCTGATGGCCCCTTCGCGAACAGGCTCGCTCCCACAGTTGAAATGCATTCCACTGTGGGAGCGAGCCTGTTCGCGAAGGCGTCAGTCCAATCACTGCAACATTCAGCCTGTGCAACATCTGGTAACTCCTTCAAAAAGAGTTCGATTGAGGTGGTAAATGTGAGTCCTTATCATTTGGCCCACATTTCCCGACCGAGAGACCACTCCCATGTTGGCACCCAAGCGCATTCTGACCGCACTGGCCCTGACCCTGATCGGCAGTACAACCGCTCAGGCCGCTGATGAGGTGGTGGTTTACTCGTCGCGCATTGATGAACTGATCAAACCAGTCTTCGATGCCTATACCGCCAAGACCGGGGTGAAGATCAAATTCATCACCGACAAGGAAGCGCCGCTGATGCAGCGCATCAAGGCCGAAGGTGAAAACGCCACCGCCGACCTGTTGCTCACGGTCGATGCCGGCAACCTCTGGCAAGCCGAGCAGATGGGCATCCTCCAGCCGTTCACCTCGAAAACCATCGACGCCAACATCCCCCTGCAATATCGCTCTTCGACTCATGCCTGGACCGGCCTGAGCCTGCGCGCGCGGACCATCGCTTACTCCACCGAGCGGGTGAAGCCGGGCGAACTGACCACCTACGAAGCACTGGCCGACAAGAACTGGGAAGGGCGCCTGTGCCTGCGTACGGCGAAGAAGGTCTACAACCAGTCGCTGACCGCGACCATGATCGAAGTCCACGGTGCCGAGAAGACCGAGAAGATCCTCAAGGGCTGGGTCAACAACCTGTCCACCGACGTGTTCTCCGATGACGTCGCGGTGCTCGAAGCGATCAGCGCCGGCCAGTGCGATGTCGGCATCGTCAACACTTACTACTACGGCCGTCTGCACAAGCAGAAGCCGGAGTTGCCGGTGAAACTGTTCTGGCCGAATCAGGCTGATCGCGGTGTGCACGTCAATCTGTCGGGCATTGGCCTGACCAAACATGCGCCGCACCCGGAAGCGGCCAAGGCTCTGGTTGAATGGATGACCACGCCCGAGGCGCAGAAGATTTTTGCTGATGTGAACCAGGAATTCCCGGCCAACCCGGCGGTGGCACTTTCTGAAGAAGTGGCGGCGTGGGGCAAGTTCATTGCTGATACCTTGCCGGTAGAAGTGGCGGGCAAGCGTCAGGCCGAGGCGATCCGGATGATGGATCGGGCGGGTTGGAACTGAGGCTTTTCCGATAGACTTGTCTGCTTCAAGATCGCAGCCCCTCACCCCAGCCCTCTCCCAAGGGAGAGGGAGCCGATCTGTGTTGGATTCAAATACAGAGTTCGACTCAATGTTTCAGGTCGACGTAAATTGACGGAGCACCTCGGTCAGTCCCCTCTTCCTCTGGGAGAGGGAGTCGATCTATGTTGAATTCAAATCCTGAATTCGGCTCGATGTTTCAGGTCGGTGTAATTCCCATAAACTACGCGGTCAGTCCCCTCTCCCTCCGGGCGGTCCGACGTTTCGGGAGGGCTAGGGTGAGGGCAACAATTTCAACTTGAAACCCTAATCCCAAAAACACCCCCAATCCCCCAGAGACCCAAAAGTGGCCCACCCCGCCCAACGCCGCTGGTACCCCATCGTCTTCGCCATCGCCGCGCTGGTGCTGTTGCCCCTGAGCGTTCTGCTGCTGTCCTGGCAGACCATCGATCAGCAAATCTGGTCGCACCTGTGGGAAACCCAGATGCCACGCTTGCTGGGCAACACTCTGACGCTGGTCGTTGGCGTCGGTGTCGGCGTAACGCTGCTCGGTGTCAGCCTGGCCTGGCTCACCAGCCTCTGCGAATTCCCCGGACGGCGCTGGCTCGACTGGGCGCTGATGCTGCCGTTCGCCATCCCCGCGTATGTGCTGGCCTTCGTTTTCGTCGGCCTGCTGGATTTCGCCGGCCCGGTGCAGACACTGCTCAGGGAATGGTTCGGCACAGGTCTGCGCCTGCCACGCGTGCGCTCCACCGGCGGGGTGATTATCGTGCTGGTGCTGGTCTTCTATCCCTATGTTTACCTGCTGACGCGCACCGCGTTCCTCGCGCAGGGCAAGGGCTTGATGGAAGCGGCACGGGTACTCGGGCAATCGCCGTGGCAAGCCTTCTGGCGCGTGGCACTACCCATGGCGCGTCCGGCCATCGGTGCGGGCGTGGCGTTGGCGCTGATGGAAACTCTCGCCGATTTCGGTGCCGTGTCGGTGTTCAACTTCGACACCTTCACCACGGCGATCTACAAAACCTGGTACGGCTTCTTCAGCCTGTCGAGCGCGGCGCAACTGGCCAGCCTGTTGCTGCTGGTGGTGATGCTGGTGCTGTACGGTGAACACCGTGCGCGTGGCGCCAACCGGGCAAGTAACGAGCGACCTCGGGTGAAAGCGCTGTATCACTTGCGTGGACTCAAGGCTTTCGCGGCGATGAGCTGGTGCGGACTGGTGTTCGCCTGCGCCTTCGTGATTCCGATGCTGCAACTGATGGTCTGGTTCTGGCAGCGCGGACGTTTCGATCTGGATGAGCGTTACGCCGGGCTGATCCTGCACACCCTGTATCTGGGCGGCATGGCGGCGCTGATTACGGTCAGTGTTGCCCTATTGCTGGCGTTCGCTCGGCGACTGGCGCCGACGCCAGCGATCAACTCCGGGGTTGGTCTGGCCAACCTCGGTTACGCCTTGCCGGGTTCGGTGCTGGCGGTGTCGATCATGCTGGCGTTCAGTTATCTGGACCGTGAGCTGGTGATTCCGCTGTCAGGCTGGCTCGGCGGTGCGGGCAAACCGTTGTTGCTCGGCAGTCTCGCGGCGTTGTTGATGGCGTATCTGGTGCGCTTTATTGCGGTCGCTTACGGCCCACTGGAAAACAGTCTGGCGCGTATACGGCCGTCTTTGCCCGAAGCAGCACGTAGCCTCGGTGTCAGTGGGCCGCGACTGTGTTTCAAAGTGTATCTGCCACTGTTGCTGCCCGGCACGCTGAGCGCCGCGTTGCTGGTGTTCGTCGATGTGCTCAAGGAAATGCCCGCGACCCTGCTGATGCGCCCGTTTGGCTGGGATACGCTGGCCGTACGCGTCTTTGAAATGACCAGCGCAGGCGAATGGGCACGGGCGTCTCTGCCGGCGCTGACCCTGGTTCTGGTCGGACTGTTACCGGTTATCGGCCTGATTCGCCGCTCCGCTCATCGAAACACTTAGTAGTGAGTCCTGAATCATGCGGCTACAATGCGCGGCATTCGGTGCGGTTCGTCTGACAGATCTTTTCGCTGAAATTGGCTGAAAGCCTTCTATTACAAGGCTTTCACGCTGTGCAGCGACTGTCCGCACCTTCGCCACGCCCGGAAGGAGAAACCCATGGGACAGCGTACGCCTCTGTATGACCTGCATCTCGCCCTCGGCGCGAAGATGGTCGATTTTGGCGGTTGGGACATGCCACTGCATTACGGCTCGCAAGTCGAGGAGCACCACGAAGTGCGCCGCGATTGCGGGGTGTTCGATGTATCCCACATGACCGTGATCGATGTCACCGGCACCCAGGCCAAAGCCTGGCTTCAGCATTTACTGGCCAATGATGTCGACCGCCTGCACCGCCCCGGCCGTGCGTTGTACAGCACCATGCTCAACGAGCGCGGCGGCATCGTCGACGACATGATCGTCTACCGCCTCGATGACGCTTATCGTCTGGTGTTCAACGCGTCCACCCGCGATCAGGATCTGGCCTGGATGAACGCGCAGCGCGGCGATTACGACGTGCAACTGCAGGAGCGCACCGAGCTGGCGATGCTCGCCATTCAAGGCCCGCAGGCCCGGCACAAGATTGCCGAACTGGTGACCCAGTCGCGCGCTACGCTGATCCAGCACCTCAAACCCTTCGAAGGCTACACCGACGGTGACTGGTTTATCGCCCGTACCGGTTATACCGGTGAAGATGGTCTGGAAATCTGCCTGCCGGCCAGTCAGGCGCCGGGGTTCTTCAACGATCTGGTCGGTGCCGGCATTTCCCCGATCGGCCTCGGCGCCCGTGACACCCTGCGGGTTGAAGCCGGCATGAACCTGTACGGTCAGGACATCCATCAGGAAGTTTCGCCGCTGGCGTCGAACATGGCCTGGAGCATTGCCTGGGAACCGGCCGCGCGCCAGTTCATCGGTCGCGCTGCTCTGGAGGCGGAAAAAGCCGCTGGCGTTGCGCACAAACTGGTCGGTCTGGTGCTGGAAGAGCGCGGTGTTTTGCGCGCTCATCAAGTGGTTCGTATCGCCGATGTTGGCGAAGGGGAGATCACCAGTGGTAGTTTCTCTCCTACGCTAAGCAAATCGATTGCCCTGGCGCGTGTGCCGATGGCAACTGCCGACCGCGCCGAAGTGGAAATCCGTGGCAAGTGGTACCCGGTACGAGTGGTCAAACCGACCTTCGTACGCCATGGCAAAACTTTGATCTAACCTTTTTCCGGCGGGCATGACCGCTGACCCAATTCCCGAGGACACCGAAGATGAGCAATATCCCCGCTGAACTGCGTTTTGCCGAAAGTCATGAATGGGCACGTCTGGAAGCCGACGGCACCGTTACCGTGGGCATCAGCGATCACGCGCAGGAAGCGCTGGGCGATGTGGTGTTCGTTGAGCTGACTGAAGTGAGCAAGGTGTTCGCCGCTGAAGATCAGGCTGGCGTCGTTGAATCGGTGAAAGCTGCTTCCGACATCTATTCGCCGATCAGCGGTGAAGTCATCGCGATCAACGAAGAGCTGAGCGGCTCGCCGGAACTGCTGAACTCCGACCCGTACGGTGCGTGGATCTTCAAAATCAAGCCAAGCGACAAGGCTGAGCTGGACAAGTTGCTCGACGCTGCCGCTTACAAGGCTGCCATCGGCGAGTAAGCGTTAAGCAACACCCCAAAGCCCCGACTCGTCGGGGCTTTTTTATGCACGATGCAAATCCCCTGTAGAAGTGAGCCTGCTCGCGATAGCGGTGGGTCAGTCAGCCTTAAGGTGGCTGAAGGAACGCTATCGCGAGCAGGCTCACTCCTACAGGGGTATGCTGTGCACTGAAAATGGGTTGCCACATCGGCTGCTATGCTGGTTTGACCGTGTTGCATTGACGCCGAGCGCCAGCCAAGAGAGAGCCCGTCATGTCCCAGTTGCCGTCCCTGAGCCAGTTACGCGATCCCGACGCTTTTCTGCGCCGCCACCTCGGTCCCGACGCCGCCGAACAGCAGGCGATGCTCGACAGCCTTGGCCTCGGTAGTCGAATCGAACTGATCGAGCAGACCGTGCCGCCAGGCATTCGCTTCAATCGCGCGCTCGACCTGCCACCCGCGCTGGATGAACAAGCCGCGCTGGCCAAACTGCGCAGTTATGCCGAGCAGAATCAAGTCTGGACCAGCCTGATTGGCATGGGCTACCACGGCACCCTGACGCCGACCGTCATCCTGCGCAACGTCCTGGAAAATCCCGGCTGGTACACCGCGTACACGCCGTATCAACCGGAGATCGCTCAAGGCCGGCTCGAAGCGCTGCTGAATTTCCAGCAACTGACCATCGACCTGACAGGTCTGGAATTGGCCAACGCCTCGCTGCTCGATGAAGCCACGGCAGCGGCGGAAGCCATGGCGCTGGCCAAGCGCGTCGCGAAGTCGAAGAGCAATCTGTTTTTTGTCGATGAGAACTGTCATCCCCAGACCATTTCCGTGGTGCAGACCCGCGCGGAAGGTTTCGGCTTCGAGCTGATCATCGACGCTGTGGATAACTTGAAACAGCATCAGGTGTTCGGTGCGTTGTTGCAGTATCCCGACACCCACGGCGAGGTGCTTGATCTGCGTCCGCTGATCGATCATTTGCATGCGCAACAGGCATTGGCTTGTGTCTCTACCGATTTATTGAGCTTGCTACTGCTGACTCCACCAGGTGAGCTGGGCGCCGATGTGGTGTTCGGTTCGTCTCAACGATTCGGCGTGCCCATGGGTTACGGCGGCCCGCACGCAGCGTTCTTTGCCAGTCGCGAGGAATACAAACGGGCGATTCCGGGGCGGATCATCGGTGTGTCGAAGGACGCCCGGGGCAACGTGGCGCTGTGCATGGCCCTGCAAACCCGCGAGCAACATATCCGCCGCGAGAAGGCCAATTCGAACATCTGCACCGCGCAGGTACTGCTGGCCAACATCGCCAGTTTCTACGCGGTCTATCACGGGCCGGAAGGTTTGAAACGCATCGCCCAGCGCGTGCATCGGCTGACCTGCATTCTGGCGGCGGGACTTGAGCGAAAAGGCATCAACCGGGTCAATGCGCAGTTTTTCGATACGCTGACGCTGGACGTCGGCGGTGCGCAAACGGCGATCATCGAGAGTGCTCAGGCTGCGCAGATCAACCTGCGAATTCTTGGCCGTGGGCGGGTAGGGCTGAGCCTCGACGAAACCTGCGATGAAACCACCGTCGCCAAACTGTTCGATGTATTGCTCGGAGCTGATCACGGGTTGATCGTCGCCGATCTCGACGCCGAGGCGCTGACCTCAGGCATCCCCGACAACCTTCAGCGCCAAACACCGTATCTGCGTCATCCGGTATTCAACGCCCATCACAGCGAAACCGAGATGCTGCGCTACCTCAAACAACTGGAGAACAAGGATCTGGCGCTCAACCAGTCGATGATCCCGCTGGGTTCCTGCACCATGAAACTCAACGCCACCAGCGAAATGATCCCGATCACCTGGCCGCAATTCGCCAATCTGCATCCGTTTGCGCCCCGCGAGCAGGCCGTCGGTTACACATTGATGATCGAGGAGCTGGAGCGCTGGCTGTGCGCAATCACCGGGTTCGATGCTATTTGCATGCAGCCCAACTCCGGCGCTCAGGGCGAATACGCCGGGTTGCTGGCGATCCGCAAGTATCACGAAAGCCGTCAGCAGGGCGCGCGGGAGATCTGCCTGATTCCGTCCTCGGCCCATGGCACCAACCCGGCCTCGGCGCAAATGGCCGGGATGCGCGTAGTGATCGTCGAGTGCGACGAGGCGGGCAACGTCGATCTGCAGGATCTGAAAGCGAAAGCCGCCGAGGCTGGGGATAAGTTGTCGTGCCTGATGGCGACTTATCCGTCGACCCATGGTGTGTACGAGGAGGGCATCAGCGAGATCTGCGAGGTTATCCACAAGTACGGCGGTCAGGTTTACATGGACGGCGCCAACCTCAATGCGCAGGTCGGGCTGGCGCGGCCGGCGGACATCGGCGCCGACGTGTCGCACATGAATTTGCACAAGACCTTCTGCATCCCCCACGGCGGTGGCGGCCCGGGCATGGGGCCGATCGGCATTCGCGCGCATCTGGCGCCGTTTGTCGCCAATCACCCGGTAGTGCCGATTGAAGGGCCGCTGGCGCAGAACGGCGCCGTCAGTGCGGCGCCATGGGGCAGCGCGAGCATTTTGCCGATCAGCTGGATGTACATCGCCATGATGGGGCCGCAATTGGCCGATGCCAGTGAAGTGGCGATCCTGGCGGCGAATTACCTGGCGCAGCATTTATCCGGTGCGTTTGCGGTGTTGTATACCGGGCGCAACGGGCGCGTTGCCCACGAATGCATCCTCGACCTGCGACCGTTGAAGGCGCAGACCGGCATCAGTGAGGAAGACGTTGCCAAGCGTCTGATGGATTACGGCTTCCATGCACCGACCATGTCATTCCCGGTGCCGTGGACCTTGATGGTCGAGCCGACCGAGAGTGAATCCAAGGCTGAGCTGGATCGGTTTATTGGTGCAATGTTGAGTATTCGCGCGGAAATCACTGAGGTGCAGAACGGCAACTGGCCGGCCGAGGACAATCCGCTGAAGCGGGCACCGCATACCTTGGCGGATGTCACCGGGGTGTGGGAGCGGCCGTACAGCATCGAGCAAGGAGTTACCCCGGATGCGCACACCAAGGCACACAAGTATTGGCCGGCGGTGAATCGTGTCGACAATGTCTACGGCGATCGCAACCTGTTCTGCGCCTGCGTCCCGGTGGATGATTACCGCTGATTTCCCGGCAAGCACACCTTCCCCTGTGGGAGCGAGCCTGCTCGCGAAAGCGCTGATTCAGTCACCGAAAATGTTAAGTGAAAGATTGCTTTCGCGAGCAGGCTCGCTCCCACAGGGTTATGGGGTGGGTCTGAAATCCGGGCAAAAAAATGCCGCTCATTTGAGCGGCATTTTTTGTTACTCGGAAGCCACGGCGTTCTTCGCCAGGATCGCATTCGCCAATTCCATATCGGTCGCCTGCAGGCCCGGATTGTCGGCGCGGACTTTCTGCATCGCCGCTTCCAGATACGGCCCACGAATACCGCCGTCACTGGCAACGAAACTGCCGGCATCGTCCTGCGCGGCGATGATCAGCTTGTGATCCTTGAAGGTCAGGTAGGTCGAACCGGTGGTGGCGCCGGACGAGATGACGTTACGCCAAAAGCTGTCCGCCATGGCCGAACCAACGGGAAGGGACAGCAGGGCCAGTGTGGCAACAGCAAGTTTGAGACGCATGATGAGGTGACTCCTGGGGGTTAACTAGGGCCTTGGATCGCCATTTCCCCGATCCGGTTCCGTGGCGGCTTATTTCTGCTCGCTCTGCGGTGTCACCCTTAGCACTTCCTCAACCGTCGTCAGCCCCGCGGCGACTTTTTGCGCACCGGACAAACGCAAACTGCGCATGCCTTCCTTGAACGCCTGCCGGCGAATCGCCGTGAGGTCGGTGTCCGGGGTAATGAAGGCCTTGAGGCTGTCGCTCAGTTGCATGATTTCGTAGACCCCGGCGCGGCCGCGATAGCCGGTGTCGCGGCATTCCACGCAACCGATGGCACGTTGCGCGTTGCCCGGCAGCGGCGCTTGCCACGGGCGGGTCAGGGTTTGCCAATCCTCGTCTTCCAGCGTTAGTGGCGCCTTGCAGTGCGGACACAAAGTGCGCACCAGACGCTGAGCCATGACGCCGAGCACGGTGGCTTTGATCAGGTAATGCGGCACGCCGAGTTCGAGCAAACGGCTGATCGCGCTGGGTGCGTCGTTGGTGTGCAGCGTCGACAGCACCAGGTGTCCGGTGAGCGCCGCCTGAATCGCCATTTCAGCAGTTTCCAGATCACGGATCTCGCCGATCATGATGATGTCCGGGTCTTGCCGCATCAGCGCGCGCACCCCGGCGGCAAAACTCAGGTCGATGTTGTGCTGCACCTGCATCTGGTTGAAGGCGGGTTCGACCATTTCGATCGGGTCTTCGATGGTGCAAAGGTTTACTTCCGGCGTCGCCAGTTTTTTCAGCGTGGTGTACAGCGTGGTGGTCTTGCCCGAACCAGTCGGCCCGGTAACCAGAATGATGCCGTTGGGCTGGCGGGTCATGTCTTGCCAGCGGCGCAAATCGTCGGCACTGAAACCCAGCTGGTCGAAATCCTTGAGCAGCACTTCAGGGTCGAAAATCCGCATGACCATTTTTTCGCCGAACGCGGTGGGCAGCGTCGAAAGGCGCAGCTCCACTTCACCGCCGTCCGGGGTCTTGGTCTTGACCCGGCCGGCCTGGGGTTTGCGCTTCTCGGCGACGTTCATCCGCCCGAGGCTTTTCAGGCGACTGACAATTGCCATGGTCACCTGCGGCGGGAATTGATAGACGTTGTGCAGCACGCCGTCGATGCGAAAACGCACGGTGCCTTGCTCGCGGCGGGGTTCGATGTGGATATCGCTGGCGCGCTGCTGGAAGGCGTACTGGAACAGCCAGTCGACGATGTTGACGATGTGCGCGTCGTTGGCGTCGGGTTCCTGATCGCTGGCGCCGAGGTTGAGCAGTTGCTCGAAGTTGCCGAGGTTGCCGCTCTGGGCGTCGGCATTGCTGGCGCCGCTGACCGATTTCGCCAGGCGGAAGAATTCGACGCTGAAGCGCTGGATATCCGCCGGATTGGCCACCACCCGTTTGATCGGCAGCTTCAGCACATGGGTCAGATCGGCTTCCCAGCCGGTAACGTAGGGTTGAGCGCTGGCCACGGTCACCGAATCACGGTCGACCGCGACCGCTAGAATCCTGTGCCGTTGCGCGAAGGCGTACGACATCAACGGTGTGATGGCGGCGACATTGATCTTCAGCGGGTCAATGCGCAAATACGGCTGGCCGGCTTGCTGCGCCAGCCACAGGGTGAGGCTTTCCAGGTCGAGGTGTTTACCCGGACGACTGAGGTCATCCAATTGCTGACTGGCGATGAATTCCAGCGGGTGCATCTGGCCATGGGCGGCGTGGCGACGGCGCGTATTCAGCGCTTGTTCCGCCGAGTCCTGGCAGATAAAGCCCTGTGCGACCAGCTCACGCAACACCTCGTTGAGTTCCAGCCAGCGGTCCTGAGTGGCAAGTTGAACGGACATGCGGGCTTCCTTTTGAGCGACAGTGCGCAAAAGGATAGTCGCGGCCCGGTAGGCCGTTGGGCCACTACCCGACGAAGCCGTTGCCGGATTTGTCAGCCAGCCGCTTGCGTCCGCGCATCCCAAGCGCTGTCGGCGTTTTGCAGATTTACCGAGCAGACGCTGATCAGATTACGAAGTTTTTCCGCGATCACTTGCGCGCGATGCCAACTGAAACCGCCCATGACGATGTCGATCGACATCAAGTCATCCATGCGCTGCACATTGACCTGCTCGGGCGTGAGGCACTGCAACGCGAACAGATTCAGCACCCGCACCAGCAGATCCGGCTCAGCCTCGGCAAGGATCTGATATTGCGCCAGGCAATGGGCATTGCTGACGTTCCAGACATCGGCGCGGGTTGGCTGGGTGGTGACGGCTTCAAGGTGTGGCATGGCGATTCTCCAAAATCTCTGGAGGAATTTTTACATTCGGTGCGGGGTATTTCTTGGCTATGATCGGCGTTAATGACGGCTGATCGAAAAGATCAATTCGCATAATCCGGTTATTGAGGTTTTTCTATGCACAGCGAGCTGGACAGCTACGACCGCAAGATTCTCGCCCTGCTGCAAGAGGACGCTTCACTGTCGAGCGCGCAGATCGCCGAACAGGTCGGCCTGTCGCAATCGCCGTGCTGGCGACGGATTCAGCGGATGAAAGAAGAGGGGATCATTCGCGGGCAGGTGACCTTGCTCGATCGCAAGAAAATTGGCCTGAACACGCAGATCTTTGCCGAGATCAAACTCAACGCGCACGGGCGTTCGAACTTCACCGAGTTCACCGAAGCGATTCGTGGCTTTCCGGAAGTGCTGGAGTGTTATGTGCTGATGGGCGCGGTGGATTTTCTGTTGCGGATTGTCGCGGCGGACATCGAGGCGTATGAGCGGTTCTTCTTCGAGAAGCTGTCGCTGGTGCCGGGGATTCAGGAAGTGAATTCGATTGTGGCGTTATCGGAGATCAAGTCCACCACCAGCCTGCCGGTTTGAGGCAAGGCAGCTGGCCTCTTCGCGAGCAGGCTCGCTCCCACAGGGGATTGCATTCCAATGTGGGAGCGAGCCTGCTCGCGAAAGCGCTGTTACATACGCAGGAGCATTTTCCACGCGCGATTCTGGTAAACCGCAATCGCCTGCTGCTTGCGTGCATCGAGCAGTTCGTCAGTGATCGTCGGCTCGTTGGCCAGTTGCGCCAGCTTGTTCAGCTCGCCGTACAGGCGATCCATTTCCGGAATCTCCAGCACGTTACGCGCGTGATGCAGCCAGACCTGAATGCGCTCGATACGCGGCAGTTGTTCAGCCAGATCTTCCGGCTGCTGCTGGTAGCGCTGCAATTGCAGGGCCGTGGCTTCTTCGCCCAACAGGCGTGGCAACCAGCTGTGCAACTGCGCGCCACCCTGACGATTGCCACGTACGTTACGGTCGGCGGTCCAGGTGCGGGCCAGCAACCAGCGTGAAGTGCTCAGCGAGAACAGGCCCCAGCGCGGGTCTTCGAGTTCTTCGAGGAACTGCTCTGGCGCAGCTTTGCGCACGTCTTCGTCTTCGATACCGGCCTGCACCAGCGGGCGCCAGTCTTCCAGCAAGGCATCCAGCGCAACACGCAAGTCGTGCGTCGACTGGCGCGGTGCGGCCTGGCCGAGGCTGCTGAGCAGGGCGCGCATTTCGGCGAGGTTCTCGACCCAGTCGAGCAACAGGCGCCAGTGGCCGTTGAAACGGTATTGCTCAGCCAGACGCTGGCTGCTGCCGAGCAAATGCCAGCTCAGTGCGGCGAAGGCGTCATCGAGTTGGGTTTCCGCGGTCAGCTCCGGCGCCGGCAGTCTCAGCGAGTAGCTGTTGGCGTCGTACAGACGATAACCGCGCTCAGCCTTGCTGATGTCGCACGGCATCAGTGCCAGGGTTTCGGCCAGTTCGGCAGCCAGTTCCAGCAGCGCAGCAGGCTCGCCTTCGCGCAGTTCCAGTTCCAGCTCGCAGATTTCTTCTTTTTGCTTGCCGACGACAACGTGGCCAAGATCCAGCGCGGCTTCGATGACCACTTTGCTCTTGCCACGGCCCCAAGCGATTTCGGCGCGCTCGCGGACGAAGTCGGTGGTAAAGATCGGCTTGAGGGTTTTCTTGTCCAGTTCGGCCAGCGACTCGGGCCAGCATTCGCCGTCGAGTTTCTTCACGTCGAGTTTGGCTTTCGGCAACGTCCAGTCGTATTCATTACGCTCGGACAGGCCGGCGACGCTCTGGCCACGGGTCTTGAGGGTCTGAATCACTTCGTCACCGTCCTTGCGCAGGCGCAGGGCGACTTTGGCCTGAGCCAGATCACGCTCGGGGGTGTCGAAGTACTGGTTCATCAACTCACGGCGTTCCCAGCCACTTTTGTTGCGTTTTTTCAGTAACGGGTGCTCGCGCAGGGCCGCGAGGGTTTCGCGGCTGACGCGGAGTTTGATTTCGGTTTCTTTCTGCATGGCCGGAAAATCCAGGATCGGGAGCGCAGCCGGGGAATATGTGGCTGCCAAGGCCGTGCAGTGTACAGGACTGATTCGTCCTACGCCCTGCGGCGGTTTATTCCTGACGCCGGATGGTTCTATGATGGACTTCAATTCGGGAGTTGGAGTCAGCGATGCCTTTGCCGTCCATGCAAGACCAGTTCGCTGCGCTGATCGCCGCGCCATCGGTCAGCTGTACCCAACCGAACCTCGACCAATCCAACCGCGCGGTGATCGATTTGCTCGCCGGCTGGCTGGGGGATCTGGGTTTCAGCTGCGACATTCAGCAGGTCAGCCCCGGCAAATTCAACCTGCTCGCCAGTTTCGGCAGCGGCCCCGGCGGGCTGGTGCTGGCCGGGCACAGCGACACGGTGCCGTACGACGATGCGTTGTGGCAGACCGATCCGCTGAAGCTCACCGAAGTCGATGGCCGTTGGGTCGGCCTCGGCAGTTGCGACATGAAGGGCTTCTTCGCCCTGATCATCGAAGCCGTGCAGCCGCTGCTCGAACAGCCGTTCAAGCAGCCGCTGCTGATCCTCGCCACTTGCGATGAAGAAAGCTCGATGGCCGGCGCCCGTGCGCTGGCCGAGGCCGGGCGTCCGTTGGGCCGCGCAGCGGTAATCGGTGAGCCGACCGGGCTGAAACCGATCCGCATGCACAAAGGCATCATGATGGAACGCATCGATATCCTTGGGCAGAGCGGCCATTCGTCGGATCCACGCCTGGGGCACAGCGCACTCGAAGCGATGCACGATGCCATCGGCGAACTGCGCGGTCTGCGCCTATTGTGGCAGCGTGAATTCAATAATCCGCAGTTCAGCGTGCCGCAACCGACGATGAACTTCGGCTGCATCCATGGCGGCGACAACCCCATCCGTATCTGCGGTCAGTGCTCGCTGGAGTTTGATCTGCGGCCATTGCCGGGCATGGACCCGAAAGTCCTGCGTGCGGAGATTCTGCGCAAGCTCAACCCGGTGGCCGAACGGCATCAGGTGAAGATCGATTACAAACCGCTATTCCCGGAAGTGCCGTCGTTCGAGCAGGCAGAAGACGCGGAACTGGTGCGCATCGCCGAAAAGCTCACCGGTCACAGTGCCGAAGCAGTGGCGTTCGGCACCGAAGCGCCTTATCTTCAGCGCCTTGGCTGCGAAACCATCGTGCTTGGCCCGGGCGACATTGCCTGTGCGCATCAACCCGGCGAGTACCTTGAAATGTCACGTTTGCAGCCTACCGTGCATCTATTACGGCAACTGATTGAACATTACTGCCTGACTGCTGACGAACGATGATCCACCCCTGTGGGAGCGAGCCTGCTCGCGAAAGCGCCATTTGAGACACCTCGATGTCGACTGATACACCGCTTTCGCGAGCAGGCTCGCTCCCACAGGGGCCTGTGTTTTATCCGATCAAACGCTGTAAATTGCCAGCATTCCAACCCGTATTCATGAGGAGAGCGCGCGTGTCGCCAAGCCTGTTCCGACGATAACCATCAGCCCGCTGTGCGTTTTCCGTTTCGCCCCTTTTTAGGCTGCTATTTATTACAGGCCCAGGTTCATGCCCGAATACGTTAACTGGCTTCGTCACGCGTCCCCTTACATCAACGCCCACCGCGACTGCACCTTCGTCGTCATGCTGCCCGGCGACGGTGTGGAGCATCCGAACTTCGGCAACATCGTCCACGACATCGTTCTGCTGCACAGCCTTGGCGTGCGTCTGGTGCTGGTGCACGGTTCGCGTCCACAGATCGAAACCCGCCTCGCCGCCCGTGGCCTGACCCCGCATTACCACCACGGCATGCGCATCACCGATGCCGCGACGCTGGAGTGTGTGATCGACGCGGTCGGTCAGTTGCGCATTGCCATTGAAGCGCGGCTGTCGATGGACATGGCCTCGTCGCCGATGCAAGGCTCGCGCTTGCGCGTGGCCAGCGGCAATCTCGTCACCGCGCGGCCGATCGGCGTGCTCGAAGGCGTCGACTATCACCACACCGGCGAAGTGCGCCGGGTCGACCGCAAAGGCATCAACCGTCTACTTGATGAGCGCTCGATCGTGTTGCTGTCGCCGTTGGGCTACTCGCCGACCGGTGAAATCTTCAACCTCGCCTGCGAAGACGTCGCGACCCGCGCCGCCATCGACCTCGGCGCAGATAAGCTGCTGCTGTTCGGCGCCGACCTCGGCCTGATCGATGAGAACGGCAAACTGGTTCGCGAACTGCGTCCGCAACAAGTGCCGGCACATTTGCAGCGCCTTGGCAGCAACTATCAGGCAGAACTGCTCGATGCCGCTGCCGAAGCCTGCCGTGGCGGCGTGGCGCGCAGTCATATCGTCAGTTATGCCGAAGACGGCGCGCTGCTGACCGAGCTGTTCACCCGTGACGGTGGCGGTACGCTGGTCGCGCAGGAGCAATTCGAACTGGTGCGCGAAGCGGCGATTGAAGACGTCGGCGGCTTGCTCGACTTGATCAGTCCGCTGGAAGAGCAGGGGATTCTGTTGCGGCGTTCGCGCGAAGTGCTGGAGCGCGAGATCGAGCAGTTCAGCGTGGTCGAGCGTGAAGGCATGATCATCGCCTGTGCGGCGCTGTATCAGATTGCTGATTCCGATGCCGGTGAGCTGGCGTGCCTGGCGGTGAATCCGGAGTACCGCCATGGCGGCCGCGGTGATGAACTGCTTGAACGCATTGAAACCCGTGCAAGGGCGCAGGGTTTGAAGACGCTATTTGTCCTCACCACCCGTACCGCTCACTGGTTCCGCGAGCGTGGGTTCGAGCCGAGCAGCGTCGAACGCCTGCCGGCGGCGCGGGCTTCGCTGTACAACTTTCAGCGTAATTCGAAGATCTTCGAAAAGACTCTGTAACCGAGGCGCTCCATTCGCGAGCAGGCCCGCTCCCTCTCCTGTGGGAGCGAGCCTGCTCGCGAAGCTTTTATTGCGCCACAAACTTCGCGCTGACATACGGCGAATAATCCGGTAGCACCGTTTCAACCTTGCCCTGTTCCTTCAAAAACTTCGCCGTCTCACCAATCGCTTTCGCCGTGCCGCCGTCCAGCAGAGCTGTGGTTTGCTGTGCTTTGGCATCCGGGAACGCTGAACCGGCCAGTAATTCAGGCACATCGGCGGCATTGGCACCGGTCAGTTTGGCGATTTTCTGTACCGGCACCGAGTCAGCCGTCCAGCTGTCTTTATGCGCTGCGTAATCGGCAAATGAATCCAGCGTGACCTTGGCGAATTTCGCTACGACGTCAGGATGCTTCTCGGCAAAATCCTTGCGCGCGACCCAGACTTCGAAGGTCGGCGCGCCCCACTGACCAACCTGTGCGGCATCGGTCAGGGTCTTGCCGGTCTTGCGGATTTCACCCAGCGCCGGCGACCAGACAAATGCGCCATCGATATCGCCACGCTTCCACGCCGCTGCGATCTCTGCTGGTTGCAGGTTCACCACTTTGACTTTCGAGCTATCCAGCCCCCAGTGCTTGAGTGCGCCGAGCAGGCTGTAGTGGGAGGTGGAAACGAAGGGCGTGGCGATGGTTTTGCCGACCAGATCCTGCGGTGTGTTGATGCCGCTGCCATTGCGCACCACCAGCGCTTCGGCGGCATTGATCTGCGCCGAAACGATGAACGCCACAATCGGCAGATTGCGCGAAGCGGCAGCGGCCAACGGGCTGGAGCCGAGGTTGCCGATCTGCACGTCACCCGACGCGATGGCTGTCACAACTTCCGGGCCACTGTTGAAGCGGCGCCAGTCGATTTTCTCGCCGATGGTTTTCTCGTAGAGGCCGTCGGCCTGGGGGACTTTGCTCGGGTCGATACCGGTTTGATAGCCAACGGTGAGGTTGGCGGCATGGGCGGAAAAAGAAATCAGTGCTGACACACAAACTGTAACAAATTGACTAGATAGTGCGCGTTTGGCCATCATGGCGTCGCCTTTTCGATAGGGTTTGACGAATTGCGGTTGCGCCAAAGCTAATCGATATAAAAAAAGGCTAACAAATACCATTTAGGAATGAGCTTAGTCGCCGATACGCTGTTTCCCGGCGGAGGTGGCAAGATACTGGCCATATTCCGAAATGATATGAAAAAGAATGAATAAATTCTTTTTGGGTTTATCAGGAAATCTTTACTCTGCACGGACCAAATCACTGCGATTAGACCTTGGTCGTAGACACACAAGGTTACGATTGACTTGTCAGTCACGGTCTGGCGCTAATCGCGCATCTTAGGACCCGGGGCATCAGACCCAGGGCCAGGAACACAAGAATTAGAAACGAGAGGAGCTTTACATGAACAAGTCCACCTTGGCCCTGGCTGTGGCCGTAGGGGTTATGGCGCAGCAGGCAGGCGCCGCCGGTTTCATCGAAGACAGCAAAGCTACTTTGGGGCTGCGTAACTTCTACATCAACACCGATAACCGCGATTCGGGCACCAAAGCTGCTGGCGCTCAGAACAAGCAGGAAGAGTGGGGCCAAGGCTTCGACCTGCGCTTCATTTCCGGTTACACCCAAGGCACCGTCGGCTTCGGTATCGACGCCATCGGCCTGCTGGGCGTGCGCCTGGATTCGGGCGGCGGCACCAACGGCGCCACTGCTTCCTCTTACGGCGGCACTGTGTTCCCGAGCAAGTCCAACGGCGAAGCGGTTGATAACTTCTCGAGCCTGGGCCTGACCGCCAAAGCCAAGATCTCCCAGACTGAGTTGAAGCTGGGTACTCTGCAGCCGAAGAACCCGGTCATCGTGACCAACGACGGTCGTCTGCTGCCACAAACCTGGCAGGGTGGCCAGATCACTTCCGGCGACATCAAGGACCTGACCCTGGTCGGTGGTCAGATCGAAGCCGTGAAGGGTCGTAACTCCAGCAACAACGAAAACCTCTCGATTGGTGGCGCCAACTCCCGTGGCACCGCATTCCGTGACAGCAATAAGTTCATCCACGCCGGTGGTGACTACAAGATCACCAAAGACCTGACTGCCCAGTACTACTACGGCAATCTGGAAGACTTCTACAAGCAGCACTTCCTGGGTCTGGTTCACAGCTGGGCAATCGGCCCGGGCGTTTTGAAGTCTGACTTCCGTTACTTCAACAGCTCCAACGACGGCAAGAACGGCAACGATTCGGCGTACTACAGCTCGGGTAACTACACCGGTTTCCGTAACGGTCGTGGCGAAGTCGACAACAACCTGTACAGCGGCCTGTTCCTCTACACCGTTGAAGGTCACACTTTCGGTGGCGGTTATCAGGTTTCCAACGGTAGCAGCGACTTCCCTTGGCTGAACCAAGGCGACGGCTCGTCGAACTACACCATCACCGACATGCAGATCCAGAAATTCGGTCGTGCCGGCGAGAAAACCTGGCAAGCACGCTACTCGTATGACTTCGCCAAAATCGGTGTACCTGGTCTGACTGCCGGTATGGTTTACCTGCGTGGCGACAACATCGACACCGTGGGCACCAACGGTCGTGAAAACGGCAATGGCCGTTCCGAGTGGGAACGCGACCTGACCGTCGGTTACGTCGTACCAGAAGGCCCGCTGAAAAACCTGGGCCTGATGTGGAAAAACGCTACCTGGCGCAACGACATTCCAGGTCAGCGTGACCAGGATGAAAACCGCCTGATCGTCAGCTACTCGATCCCGCTGCTGTAATAGCGCGTCTCGATTCGCGGATGTAAAAAAAGCCCCGTCCGGCATCGCGCCGGACGGGGCTTTTGCGTTTTCGAGTCAGGCCCACCCCCGTAAGCCCTCCCCGAAATTCCCCTCTTTAAAGCAACTCAAGGCCTTCTCGAACCTTGCGAGTGATGTTCGTCGGGATGCCGACGAGCGTCCAGTGAACAGATGTTTAATATTCACTTATGATCTAGATATCTCATTATTTATTCTTTTTCACGATGGCAAATCCCGGGCTACAGTTGAGGTCTTGAACAACTCATCAGGAGCAGCACCATGAGCCTCAGACTCGGCGACATCGCCCCCGATTTCGAACAGGATTCCAGCGCCGGCAAGATTCGTTTCCACGAATGGCTGGGCGATAGCTGGGGCGTGCTGTTCTCCCACCCGGCGGACTTCACCCCGGTGTGCACCACTGAACTGGGCTTTACCGCCAAGCTCAAGGATGAGTTCAGCAAACGTGGCGTCAAAGCCATCGCGCTGTCGGTCGACCCGGTGGATTCCCACCACAAGTGGATCGAAGACATCAACGAAACCCAGAACACCGTCGTCAACTTTCCGATCCTGGCCGATGCCGATCGCAAAGTTTCCGACCTCTACGATCTGATCCACCCGAACGCCAACGACACGCTGACCGTGCGTTCGCTGTTCGTGATCGACCCGAACAAAAAGATTCGCCTGACCATCACCTACCCGGCGAGCACCGGGCGCAACTTTCACGAGATTCTGCGGGTGATCGATTCGCTGCAGCTCACCGACAACTACAAGGTGGCCACCCCGGCCAACTGGCAGGACGGTGAAGAGGTGGTGATCGTGCCTTCGTTGAAAGATGAAGAAGAGATCAAGCAGCGCTTTCCGAAGGGCTATCGCGCGGTGAAGCCATACCTGCGCCTGACGCCGCAGCCGAACAAGTGAATCCAGTGAGATATTTGTTGTAGCTACCGGCGCTTTCGCGAGCAGGCTCGCTCCCACATTTGAAATGCAGTCCCCTGTGGGAGCGAGCCTGCTCGCGAAGGCGTCAGTCCGGGCAGCACAGAATTCAGAACCACTAAGCAGGGGATTTCAGGCCGTTTCGACGGCCTTTTTTTCGCCTTGAATAACCTGAATCGCATATCTCCAAAACGCGTAACCAAATGAATAAATATGATTTATGGATATATAAATCAGCTGGTAAGGTCACTCCATTGAAGCGAGATCGCAACCCGCGAATCGCCTGTAACGCTTAAGGAATTGTCTCAATGCTGGTCGTCTCACTCGGTGGCAGTCCCAGCCTGCGCTCCCGTTCCGGGGTGCTGCTGGAGCGCTCGCAACGCTGGTTGCAGCAGCAAGGCGTGGAAGTGGTGAGTTATCAGGTGCGCGACTTTCCCGCTGAAGACCTGCTCCACGCCCGCTTCGACAGCCCGAAGGTGCTCGACCTGCTGCAACAGATTGAAAACGCCGACGGCCTGCTGATCGCCACGCCGGTGTACAAGGCCTCGTTTTCCGGCGCGTTGAAGACGCTGCTGGATCTGCTGCCCGAACGCGCCCTGAACCACAAGATTGTCTTGCCGATGGCCACCGGCGGCAGCATCGCCCACATGTTGGTGGTCGATTACGCGCTCAAACCAGTACTGTCGGCGCTGAAAGCCCAGGAAATGCTACAGGGAATTTTCGCCGAGGACAGCCAGATCGCTTACGGCGAAGGCAGTGCCGCAGCACAACTGGCACCGGCGCTGGAGCAGCGACTGCATGAAGCGCTGGATCAGTTTGTCGGTGCCATGGCCCGCCGGCCGAAACCGCTGGAACCGGGCCTGTTGAACGAACGTTTGTTGAGTGCTCGCTGGAGCATTTGAGCCACACCCGAACTTGATGTAACTCACCTTACTCAGCCGCTAACGGCCAAGCAGGTGCAGCCAAAACCCAACAGCAAAAAAGGAGAGCGCTATGCGCACTGTATTTTTGCGTCGTGGTCTGGTCGCTCTGTTTGCTGCGGCTGTCACCTTCGGCGCCATCACTCAAGCTCAAGCCGAGACATTGCGGATCGGTTATCAGAAGTACGGCACGCTGGTGCTGCTCAAAGCCAAAGGGACTTTGGAGAAGCGTCTGGCCGCCCAAGGCGTCGACGTGCAATGGACTGAATTCCCTGGCGGCCCGCAACTGCTCGAAGGCCTGAACGTCGGCTCGATCGACTTCGGCGTCACTGGCGAAACCCCGCCAGTCTTCGCTCAGGCTGCCGGCGCCGATTTGCTCTACGTCGCCTACGAGCCGCCAGCGCCAAACAGTGAAGCGATCCTCGTGCCGAAAGACTCGCCGATCAAGTCGGTGGCCGATCTCAAGGGCAAGAAGGTCGCCCTGAACAAAGGCTCCAACGTGCACTACCTGCTGGTGCGCGCACTGGAAGACGCCGGCCTCAAATACACCGACATTCAAACCGTCTTCCTGCCGCCAGCCGATGCTCGCGCCGCGTTCGAACGTGGCAGCGTCGACGCCTGGGTCATCTGGGACCCGTACCAGGCTGCCGCCGAGAAACAACTGCAAGCGCACACCCTGCGCGACGGCAAAGGCATCGTCGACAACCATCAGTTCTATCTCGCGACTAAACCTTACGCGCAGAAAAACCCTGAGGTGATCAAGACCCTCGTCGAGGAAGTGCGCGCCGTTGGCGAGTGGTCGAAGGCCAACCCTGAAGACGTCACCCAACAAGTTGCGCCACTGCTCGGTCTGCCGGCGGACATCACCCTGACTTCGGTGAAACGCCAAGGCTACGGCGCGTTGTTCCTGACCCCGGAAGTGGTCGCCGCACAGCAGAAAATCGCTGACACGTTCTTCCAGCTCAAGCTGATTCCCAAGCCGCTGAGCATCAAGGACGTGATCTGGACACCACCGGCCGCTGTGGCTAAAGCGCAGTAATTCGAATCCCCAAGGAGACCACTCCATGAGCCTCAATATCTTCTGGTTCCTGCCTACCCACGGCGACGGCCATTACCTTGGCACCGCCGAAGGCGCTCGCGCCGTCGATCACGGTTACTTGCAACAGGTCGCGCAAGCGGCGGATCGTCTGGGCTTCGGCGGTGTGCTGATTCCTACCGGCCGTTCTTGCGAAGACTCGTGGCTGGTGGCAGCGTCGCTGATCCCGGTGACCCAGCGTCTGAAGTTCCTCGTTGCTCTGCGCCCCGGGATCATTTCCCCGACGGTCGCGGCGCGGCAGGCCGCCACGCTGGATCGTCTGTCCGGCGGCCGTGCGCTGTTCAACCTCGTGACTGGCGGTGACCCGGAAGAATTGGCTGGCGACGGTCTGTTTCTCAGCCACGAAGAACGCTATCAAGCCTCGGTGGAATTCACCCGCATCTGGCGTCGTGTGCTGGAAGGCGAAACCGTGGATTACGACGGTCAGCACATCAGCGTGAAAGGCGCGAAGCTGCTCTATCCGCCGATCCAGCAACCGCGTCCGCCGTTGTACTTCGGTGGCTCGTCGGAAGCCGCGCAGGATCTGGCTGCCGAACAAGTGGAAATGGTCCTGACCTGGGGTGAGCCGCCAGCAGCAGTGGCCGAGAAGATCGCACAGGTTCGCGCCAAAGCCGCCAAGCTCGGCCGCACCGTACGCTTCGGCATTCGTCTGCATGTGATCGTCCGCGAAACCAATGCTGAGGCGTGGCAAGCGGCGGATCGGCTGATTTCGCATCTGGACGACGACACCATCGCTCGCGCTCAAGCATCGCTGGCGCGTTTCGATTCGGTCGGCCAGCAACGCATGGCCGCACTGCACGGCGGCAGCCGCGACAACCTCGAAGTCAGCCCAAACCTTTGGGCCGGCGTCGGTCTGGTGCGCGGCGGTGCTGGCACGGCGCTGGTCGGCGATGGCCCGACCGTGGCAGCGCGTGTGAAGGAATACGCCGATCTGGGCATCGACACCTTCATCTTCTCCGGTTATCCACACCTTGAAGAGTCGTATCGCGTCGCCGAACTGCTGTTCCCGCACCTCGACATCGAGCGTCCGGAACTGCCGAAAAGCGCCTGTTATGTCAGCCCGTTCGGCGAGATGGTCGCCAACGACATTCTTCCCAAAGCCGCGTCGCAGAGCTGAGGCGCGCCATGAAGAAAATCATTCACAGCCTCGCGCCCTGGGCGTTGCCGGTATTGCTGCTGGCGGTGTGGCAGTTGTCAGTGTCGGCGGGTTGGTTGTCGACACGGATTCTGCCGGCACCGGTGGCCGTGATCGAAGCCGGCGTGAGCCTGGTGCGCAGCGGCGAAATCTGGACGCACCTGGCGATCAGCGGCTGGCGCGCGGCCCTCGGTTTCACCATCGGCGGCAGCATCGGTCTGGTCTTGGGTTTCATCACCGGCCTGTCGAAATGGGGCGAACGCCTGCTCGACAGCTCGGTGCAGATGATCCGCAACGTGCCGCACCTGGCGCTGATTCCGCTGGTGATCCTGTGGTTCGGCATCGACGAGTCGGCGAAGATTTTTCTGGTGGCGTTGGGCACGTTGTTCCCGATCTACCTCAACACTTATCACGGCATCCGCAACGTCGATCCGGCGCTGGTGGAGATGGCGCGCAGTTATGGCCTGAGCGGTTTCAGCCTGTTCTGGCAGGTGATTCTGCCGGGCGCGCTGCCTTCGATTCTGGTCGGCGTGCGCTTCGCCCTGGGCTTTATGTGGTTGACGCTGATCGTCGCCGAAACCATTTCTGCCAGCTCGGGCATCGGCTATCTGGCGATGAACGCCCGCGAGTTTTTGCAGACCGACGTGGTGGTGCTGGCGATCCTGCTTTACGCGGTGCTCGGCAAACTCGCCGACCTTGCGGCGCGTGGCCTTGAACGTGTGTGGTTGCGCTGGCACCCGGCGTATCAGGTTGCCAAAGGAGGTGCGGCATGACTGCTCAACAACCTCCACGCCTGCTGCGCGGGATCCCGCTGGCGGTGCGCAACCTGCAGAAAACCTTCGGCGCGCGGCAGGTGCTGCGTGACATCGATCTGCACATTCCGGCAGGGCAATTCGTCGCTGTGGTCGGGCGCAGTGGTTGCGGCAAAAGTACCTTGCTGCGCTTGCTCGCCGGGCTTGATCAACCAACGGGCGGTGACTTGCTCGCCGGTTCTGCGCCGCTCAGCGATGCGCGGGAAGACACCCGATTGATGTTCCAGGAAGCGCGTCTGCTGCCATGGAAAAAGATCATCGACAACGTCGGCCTCGGCCTTAAAGGCAACTGGCGGCCGAAAGCTCTCGAAGCACTGGATGCGGTGGGGCTGGCGGATCGCGCCAATGAATGGCCGGCAGCGTTGTCGGGCGGACAAAAGCAGCGCGTTGCGCTGGCCCGTGCGCTGATCCATCAACCGCGTCTGCTATTGCTCGACGAACCGCTCGGCGCACTGGACGCGCTGACCCGCATTGAAATGCAGCAATTGATCGAACGTCTCTGGCAGCAACACGGCTTCACCGTGCTGCTGGTGACCCACGACGTCAGCGAAGCGGTGGCGATTGCCGACCGGGTGATTCTGATCGAGGACGGCGAAGTCGGTCTCGACCTGCATGTCGAACTCCCGCGCCCAAGGGTGCGTGGTTCACATCGACTGGCGGCGCTGGAAACCGAAGTGCTTAACCGTGTTCTCTCCCTGCCCGGCGAACCGCCGGCGCCGGAACCTGTTTCACCACTGCCTACGCAACTGCGTTGGGCTCAATAACTCAAGCAAACGACAGGAATTATTGCCATGACTATCAAAGCCATCAACGTCCGTAACCAGTTCAAAGGCTCGATCAAGGAAATCGTCCTTGGTGACGTGCTGTCGGAAATCGACGTGCAGACCGCTTCCGGCATCGTTACTTCGGTGATCACCACCCGCTCGGTCAAAGAGCTGGAACTGGTGGTCGGCAGCGAAGTGATCGCCTTTGTGAAATCCACCGAGGTGTCGATCGCCAAGTTGTAAGCCGGTGAGTAAAAAACAACCCCGGAGGGCGTGAGCCCTGCGGGGTTTTTTGTGCCTGATCTGAAAACTGCGGTGCGGCCTTCGCGAGCAGGCTCGCCCCCACAGGGGATCGCATTCCAGATGTGGGAGCGAGCCTGCTCGCGAAGAGGTCAGTCAGATCACTAGAGATCTTTTGGGTAGATACGGCGGTAGATACAGGCCGATATAAGCATCAAACACGCGCATCCCTTCCTCGGCCATGCGCGGTGTGATCTGCCCATGTTGCTGCACCGAACGCGCATAAACCCGGTCGCCCAGTTCCATCGCCAAGGCAAATACATCGACATCTTCCGGCAGCCTCGGCAACTCGAAGTGATGATCGAACAGCTTGTGCATCAGGTCGCCAAGTTCGATGTCGTGCTGACGGTCAGCCTGGGTCACTTCGGTCAAGCCGTGTTGGGCGAGGATCAACTGGCGCGCCGCCGCATCTTCGTCGTAGATCTCCAGCATCCGTTGCTCGACCAGCCGCGACAGATCACGCCAGTCACGCAGCGCGTCATGATCGATCGGCGCTTGCAGGCAGGCGCGGAACGCCGCGTGTACATCCGCCGTCAGTGCCTCAAGCAGCGCTGGCACACTGGCGAAGAAGTGGTACACAGAGGAGGGCGGGATCTGCGCGCGCTCGGCGACGCTGTAGATCGACAGACTCGCCACACCCTCGGCGGCCAGCAATGTGCGCGCGGCGTCGAGTATCGAATCGATGCGCGCCTGGCTGCGGGCACGGGGTTTGCGGACGGGGGCGGGTCGCGTCATGGAAGTCTCCTGCGGGGCAGCGGGCATTGTACGAGCCGGCTCTTGTGTTGTCTGCCAGTACGCCTTCGTCGGAACGCCGCCCGGAGCAGGCTCGCTCCCACAGGGAGGCTCTGTGGACGCAGCATTCATGTTCACTGGAGATTAACTGTGGGAGCGAGCCTGCTCGCGAACCGCCGCAGGCGGCCATTCACTCCCATCCCAAGGATTTGTGTTCGGCCATAAAAAACGCCGTTGGCTGAATCAGCCAACGGCGTTTTTCCTGAAGCTGCAATCCGCTTAAACGGTATGCAGATACCAGTTGTACTCAAGGTCGGAGATGGAGTGTTCGAACTCCTCCAGCTCACTTTCCTTGCAGGCGACGAAGATATCGATGTACTTCGGATCGATGTACTTGGCCATCACCTCGCTGTCGTCCAGCTCGCGCAGAGCATCGCGCAAGTTGTTCGGCAGGCTTTGCTCGTTTTGCTCGTAACTGTTGCCTTCGACAGGCGCGCCCGGTTCGATCTTGTTGGTCAGACCGTGGTGCACGCCGGCCAGAACCGAAGCCATCAGCAGGTACGGGTTGGCATCGGCACCGGCGACGCGGTGTTCGATACGCACGGCATCGGACGAGCCGGTCGGTACGCGAATCGCCACGGTGCGGTTGTCCAGGCCCCAGCACGGCGAGTTCGGCACGTAGAACTGTGCGCCGAAACGACGGTAGGAGTTGACGTTCGGGCAGAGGAAAGCCATCTGCGCGGGCA
>Ga0163162_10000589_pt1 | contig 33742 bp, 26 predicted proteins | sample S55metaG_FD_115310 | JGI IMG/M metagenome (GOLD analysis project Ga0163162, IMG submission 115310) | Switchgrass rhizosphere microbial communities from Kellogg Biological Station, Michigan, USA - S5-5 metaG | ecosystem: Host-associated > Plants > Roots > Rhizosphere > Soil | place: USA... | reverse complement strand
TCGTCTCAAATTGATCGAGGCTGGAAGTAATTTCATCAACTGTCTCTTTGGTGTTTTGTCGCTCGTTGACGAGCCCTTTTAATTTGTTCAGGTTTGTCTGCAAGCGAGTTTGGTCGGCTTGCAACGCCGTAAGTTGAGATCGAGCGGGAACGAAAAAATAGATATAGCTTAACAACACGAGCAACAGGACGAAGCAGCTGAGGGCGAGTGCAATGATTTCCGTAGGTCCAAACATCCGGTTTCGTCGCGACTCCACCAGTCGACTGAACGGCGTTCGGCGGCGAGACGCAGAAACGGTAGGAGGTGTTTCTTTCATTTTGCGCTCTCCTCGTTCTTCGCCGGTTCTTGAACCTCTGCGAGGCTTTCACTGGCAACACCAGGACGTGGCCGGTAGATAACACTCAGTTCGTATTCGGTTCCGCCCTCACCTCTTCCCTTCTGCAGGTTTTGTGACACAAGGTCCGCGTGGAAAACGCCATCGTGATCCATTGATTTGATCATGTCGACGATCGTCGTTGGGTTCTTAGAAAAAACTGCTAGATCCAGGTCCGCGATTGTCTGCCCGCCTTGAGTGGAAACCCCTCTCACCGCTATACGAGATACCCTCACATTGTCCGGTAACGACCCTTCCAGATCGGCCAACAAGCGTGACCACGAAAAACTCTTGCGATCAACCAACTGATGAGCTGCCTGTAAAGTCTGTTGCTGTGCGGGTGTCAACGATTGTTTGACAGCATCAACGCGAGCGAGCAACACCTGTTCTTCCTGCTTTAGCTTGTTGACTTCAGTTTGGACTGATGCGGACTCTCGCCGAGTGCTCGTCGTAAGTTGCACAACAACCATCAGACCAATAAGCGAAACAAAGAGAATCGCTACCGTCAGGATCCACGGGAGCGCGCGATTGTTAAATGGCTTGGAGGCTAAATTGAGATTTACGTTCACGCCGGAAATCCTCACCCAATCACATAACCTTGGTGGGTATTCGAAGGATACACGTCCGAACAAACCCTTCGCAAACCGGCCGGTCACACAACTCCCCGCCACCAATTACACGTCGGTCATCAGAGTCTGTTGCAGAAATGCTTGCTTTTGAATCAACCCCGCCTGGGGCGGAGCGGTTTTTCCGCGGCTGCCAGGGAAGGACTATAAGCACAAATCGTATTGCGGCCGTTCCTCTTCGCCCTGTACAAAGCAGAGTCGGCCATTTCTACAAGTTGAACAGCATCCTTACTGTCATCTGGAAATGCAGAAATGCCAATACTGATAGTAATACGGAAAAGCTGACTGGAATCCGGCGACGTTACATTCGCACCAGAAAACAAGTGAGCTTCCAACGCACTTCGAACCCGCTCAGCAGCGACAAGCGCCTGGGCATAGTCAGCATCGAGAAGAAAGGCCGCAAACTCTTCTCCACCAAAGCGAGCCGCAACATCACCTGATCTCAAGGATGCTTTGATGATAAGTCCAATATCCTGAAGCGTACGGCTGCCAACAAGATGGCCATACTTGTCATTAACCAACTTGAAGTGATCCAAATCCATCATCAGAACGCAAAACGGTTGATTTTCCAATTCCGCTCGCGCTGCCTCACGCCTCAACTCCATGAAGAACGACTTGCTCGTTAAAAGGCCGGTTAACTCATCATGACCTATGAGCCTGTGGATCTGCTGCTGAAATTCATGATCGATCTCATCCAGGAGTTCGAATCGAAATAGATGATCACCGATCAAGATCTTGTCGCCATTGTTCAGAAGTGCTTCTGGTACAACTTGGCCGTTTACCAGCGTTCCATTTGTCGATCCAAGATCTCTGACCCGAAATCGAGTGCCACCTTCGATCGGTTCTGCACAAATCTGGGCATGTAGACGCGACGCCTTGAAATCGTTTAATCGAATATCCGCATCGAGAGCCCTTCCAATAGTCACTACATCACGTTCCAATGGAATAGGAGTCGCCAATAACTCCCCTCGCAGTGAAGTCAACACCGGCCTGCGTTGCAGCCCCTTAACGAACGATGTTGTTTGGGTACTATTCAGTTGAGTGGTATCCGCAGCTTTCTCGTCGTGTTCGGCTGTCATTCCGGAACCTTGCTATCGCTGACGGGGTCTTAAAGGTTTGAAGCCCGAGCTTTGCGGTATCTTATCTTCCCCATTATTGACCAGCAAGACCAACTATCTTGAGCCCTTCACGGCAACTCAATAGTGGCGGCGCTTGTTTGGGCCGATTCGGACTTCTATAATTGCCGACATACCTTGAGCAGCAGCTTTGATGGGGAACTTTACCTTGAAAGAACTTGCAACCAATACTTGTTGTGAACAGGCTGAGGCCACTTCCGTTAAACGCGTGGCACTCGCTAATCTACCCACCGAATGGGGCGACTTTCAGATAGCCGGCTATCGTTCATTGATAAGTGACGAAGAATATGTAGTCTTATTCAAAGGAGAGATGAGTCGTGACGTTCCGACTCTGGTTCGTATCCACTCTCAATGTCTCACTGGCGACGTATTCGGGTCCGTCAAATGTGACTGTGGCCAGCAACTTCACACCACCCTGCAAATGATTCAACAAGAAGGGCGCGGCGCAATCGTCTACCAACAACAAGAGGGGCGAGGCATCGGCATTCTGAATAAGATTCGGGCATATGCCCTTCAGGACCAAGGCGCGGATACTGTTGAAGCAAATGAACGCCTGGGTCTCGCAGTAGACCTCAGGGATTACCGACAGTGCGCGGAGATACTTTTCGATCTTGGATTATGCAAAGTCAGGGTCATATCCAACAATCCCCTCAAACTTCAAGCCCTTGAAGACGCTGGATTAAAGATTGTCGAACGGGTCTCGATCGAGGTTGATTCAGCTGATGACGCGGCAGGTTATCTGCGTACCAAGAAAGAAAAACTTGGGCATCTTCTCGAGCTGAAGCGAAGCTAACATTGGCGCAAAAAGGTCGCCAGTTGGCGACCTTTTCTATTAAGAACTGTCTAGACCTATTTCTTCTTCCTGAGTTCTTCTATCGTTCCCTTGATGCGATCGGCATCGGCCGCCTTTGGATCCAACTTCAAATACTTTTCCAGTTCGTCAGCTGCTTCAAGTTTCTTGTTTGAGCCCATGTAAAGGCCGCCGAGATATTTATGAGCGAGTGGGAGGTTCTCACCGCCATTGGCGATGGTTAATTCCAACTCCTTTTCCGCTTCAGCATATTGTTTCAAGTTCACGAGCACGAGTCCCAGGTAGTAATGAGCAGTTGGAAGTTTTGCGTTGAGCTTTAACGCTTCGCGAAGATGCACTTCGGCCTCGTCGACCTTTTTCAAATTGAACAAAGCAATCCCAAGATTCATCTGCGCCGCTACGTCAGTAGGCGTAGCTTGTATCAGGCTCGCATACGTTTCGGCGGCCTTGGACATATCGCGAGCGTTGAGATAGAGCAACCCTAATTCACTGAGTGCCAACGTGAACTGTGGGTAAACTGCTAATGCCGCGTTGAATTGCTCGATGGCTTTTTTCTTATTGCCGGCTTTTTCGGCTTCTTGACCTTTGCGGTAAGCATCGATTGCGGCAGCAGGCACCGATGAGTTCGGTTTCAACTTCAGAAATATCGGCACATTGATAATTCTGCCGCCGTTGCTTGCTTCTCGATCGATCGCCACTTGTTCAACAGCAGTTTCAAATTCATTTCCACCCTCAACTAAAATCGTGTAAGGGCCGGCCTCCAGCTGATTGAAACGAAACGCACCATCAGCGTCCGTCTGAACTGACTGAGAAATAAAGTTTGAACTTTCCAATCGAACTTTGACTCGCTTAGTACCGTCGTTCGAAGAGCCGGGAAAGATGACTTTGCCCTGGATTGTATGAATGCCCCCCGAGGTACTCGGGAGACCGCGAGAACTGCCAACCCCACCCTGTGCGAACGTAGTAAGCTGCAAGACCACTAACACGAATACAGAACCCAGGTAAGAGGTCCTCACGTTACTAAAACAACCGCGCATAGAATTCATCCCCTTAATCAATCAAAGTAATTACTGCTTGTTACGCATTTCGCGAATCTTTTGTCGAAGCACTTCGGCGTCAGGTGCTTTTGGTACAAACTTCAAGTAAGCCTCCAACTCGTTTGCGGCACTTTCATACTCCCGTTTTTCATAATAGATCCCTCCGAGGTAGCGGTGAGCGAGCGGGACTTCCGGTGACTTTGACGCTATTGCCAAACCTAATTCCTTTTGACCTTCATCGAGTTTTCGTTGAATGGCGAGCACGATTCCCAAGTACATATGAGCTGTCGGCGCTCCGCTCTGTTTGCCGACAGCCAAGCGTAATTGTTCTTCAGCCTCTGGCAGCTTCTTTAAATTAAGGAGCGCAATCCCATAATTAAGTCTCGGCTGAAATTCATCCGGCGCGAGCTTGACTGCCTTGCTCAAGAATTCGGCAGCTTTGTCCGCCTGACCAACTTTCAGATACTGAACACCCAATTCATTAAGAGCCAATGGAAATTCCGGAAGGATGTTCAGAGCGGCCTTCAGCTGGTCGATCGCTTTCGTTGAGTCACCCTGTTCGGCAGAGGCCAAGGCCTTCAGGTATAGATCCTTGGCTGGTCCAGGAACTGAGGCCAACGCCGCACTAACTACGCCAGCCTTTGTGTCGTGAGTCTCCATTTTCGGGCGCAGGCTAATGTCGACAGTATAGAGTCTACTTACCGGGGGTAAGACGATGCCAAGACGAGGGTTTGAAGCTTCGCTCTCAATGTAGACACTTTCATGAGCCAACTCATATTCATCCCCGGCATCCACAACTACCGTATAGCTTCCGGAATTGAGTCCTTTAAAGCTAAATGAGCCATTAACGTCTGAGAACACTGTCAGCTCACCATAGTTAAGACTCTGAAGTTTGACCTTTACCCGAACATCGGAACGGCGACCTGAGGGAAAATATACGCGTCCGGTAATTGTGTGACGCCCGCCTGTGCCGAGCGAATCAACGCCACCACCGCTTTGAGAGAGTGCGGTCGAAACAACGCTGCTGAAAACGATTACCAAAAACAAAACTCTTGAGATTATCGGGTAAAAACGGGCGGAGAACCTAACCTGGTATTGCATTGCCGACTTCCTTTGCTAATCGCACTAAAGGTAAGGGCTGTCTTGATGACGGGGACCTTAGATTACCACAAAAGAAAAAGGGAGAGGTGGGTGCCACCTCTCCCTCGTAACAAGGCTTCCAGGAGTACTGACTCTTAGAAGCGAACCAGTTAGAACTGGAATTTGACACCCAACCGAACTGAGGACGGGAATTGGAAGATCGTTCCCGAACCATAGAACGGATTGGAGACAGGAGGAACGCCTGTAACACCACTGTTGATTGTGAATGTCTCATCCAGACGAATTGCGCGCTGGTTATTGAAGACATTGAACCAATCCAACTGGAGACGGAGTTCCTTATGCTCGTCGATCTTGATTGGGTAGTACGTATTCAAGTCGAGGTTGAACGTTGTGGGCGTTCGGTTTGAACCGATGCTGTCCACCTTGTTCGCGAATCCCGGAACGGTCGCGGCAACAGTCGGAACGATAGCCGTACCACGCGGTAAGGCAAAGCCCTCATTGTTTCCATAGACCGGGTGCGGAATCAGCTGGTTGAACGGAATACCAGACTGCGCGCGGAATGAACCGCCAACCATAAATTTCCACGGCGTGCGATAGCTCGCGTCGAATTTGAACTGGTGTGGACGATCATTTGGCAAGCGGCCATAGGTATTCTTCAGCAAGCTTACGAGGTCAAACAGCGAAGTGATATTCGGATCTGACTGACCGTTGTCATTTCGGAAGAGACCTTCGTAGTTACCAATCAGGCTCGAGTACACGTACGAAGCGATCAACTGATAGTTGTTCGTAAATCGCTTGGTAGCGGTGAATTCAAGCGCGCGATAATAACGACGAGCGTGTCCGAAACACTGACCAACACCCTCGGGCGGTGGCAGACATGACAGTCTGTTAGTTTCACTTTCGCCAGGATTAAAGAGGAAGTAATGGTCACCATCGTCAAAGGATCCATCTTCGATTACGTGATCCTGAGCACGGTAGATGCCTCTAGCTCCGAGAACCAAGTCTTTTCTGATCTCATACTCACCACCGGCGGTGTATTCATCGACGGTCTGTGGTTTAAGGTCAAAGTCAATTGGCGTTTTTTCGGCGCCGAGGTTGCCAATGGACTGTGTGATCGTGGAGTTTGTCGGACCATTTACACGATTTACACGGAACTGCTTGTCGGTTTGGCTGTTCTCACTACCGGCACGGACGTTAAGGTCGAGCGGAAGTGGGGTTTCGAGGAACCGAGCATAGTTAACAAACAGTTTGCCCTTGCCTTGTCCCGAGAAATCCCAAATCACACCTAACCGCGGCTGAGCGTTATCCATGAAGTTATCCAACTTCAAGTAGTAAACGCCGTTGTTGCCCAGTGACTGCTGATAGTCCCAGCGAAGACCATAATTAATCTGCAAGTTGTGGGTGACTCGGTAGTCATCCTGGAGATAGAAACTTTCAACTCTACTGTTTGTTTTAGCATGGAGTTGGAAGTCGCGGATTGTTGTAGCGGTACGAACGAGGAAAGGATGATTAAGAGCTTCATCCGTTGTGATCGCGCCGGTAACAACAGAGGTCACGCCAGGAATTGCGCTGGCTGCGACCGCAGGTGTCAGGATGTTAGTTGATGAACTTGCAGGGCAAACGATCTGTGCTGATCGCTGTGTACAAACCGCAAAAGAGTTTGTAGTGCGGTAGCCGTTTACCTGGTTGATACCTGAACCAGCCGGGATCAAGCCGAGCGGATCGGAGAACGTCTGGCTCGGACCGGTTCCCTGCTGTTCGATGTTGTAAATGTTGTCGTTGTATTCAAACCCGTACTTGAGGGTGTGTGTGCCCCAGATGTTCTGAAAACGGGCCTGGAGCTCGTGACGATTGCGATCCTGGTTTTGGAACAAGCCAAAACCCTGTCGAAGGAAGTTGCGCTGCAAAGTACCCGCTGATTGGACGAAGTCCACGAAGCCCGGATTGCCGAGCGCGCTGTTTCCATTGACTATTGTAGTCGCGGTAACAGGAGCGATTGCGCCACTGTTGTTCAGAATCGCGAAACTATCAGTAATCAGGGGAGTACCAAGAACACTACTAAGCGGCAAGACATTCGAACGCTGCAAGTGCAGGCCAAATGCAAACTCACCAATCCAAGTCTGCGAGAAGGTTGAGTTCAAACGAGCGGCGTAGTTATGACCACCTGTCTGAATTTCACCCTGGAAAGTCGCAGGGTCAGCGCCAAATCCGGAGCCGCCAAACAAGAAGCCTTCCTGCTTAGTAAAGTCGCCAAATGTTGAGAACGTGAACGTGTGCTTTGGATTGATGGCCCACGTGACCTTACCCGAGTAGAACGGGGTCGTGATCTTGTTCTCTGTATTTTGGTGGAAGGTTTGCGTGATGAAATGGTTCTTGCGCTCCTGTGGATTGAAAGCTGCGAAGAACCAGATCTTGTCTTTCTTGATTGGTCCACCGACGTCAACACCAGCATCGATTTCGGAGAAGCCGTTCGGAGCTGAACCAGTGAAAGGGAATTGCTTCGTATCGCGGACGAGTCCCTTAAACGTGAAATAGCCAAAGCCATCGCCGTGGAATTCGTTACCACCGCTCTTGGTGATGACGTTGAAAATACCACCGGTCGACTTGCCATACTCGGCACCATACGCACCGGTTTTGATTTCGACTTCCTGCACAAACTCGAAAGGCAGGTTCGCACCCGAACCACCAAACGCGGGGTCGGTTGTGTTAACGCCATCGAGGATGTAGTTGTTCTCAGGACCGGATGAACCACCTACTGAGGGGTCACGATCGCGACCTGATGCATCGCGTAAGCCCGAACGTGCGACAGTCGGAGCAATGGTGTAAAGCGACTGCACCGTTCTCTGAGTCGGTAAATTTGAAAACTGTTCGGTCGAAACGCTGGTACCGGAGGTGTTGTTACTTACATCAACAGCGGCACCGGACGTATCAGTAACAGTAACGTTCGCGGTTGCGCCCTGTGGTTGAAGTGAAATTTCTACGGAGGCGGTTCTCGAAAGATTAACCTCAACATCAGTCTTTTCAAATTTTGAAAAGCCCTTCTCCGCTTCTATCTCCACCGAGTATTTTCCCGGGGGGAGATTTAGAATCTTAAAACGACCACCTTCATCTGTAGTGGCGGTTTGAGCCGAAATTGAATTCGGGCTCTTCGCCTTGACGGTGATCCCAGGCACGGCTGCACCGTTAGCATCGGTGACCACACCTTCTACTGACCCTGTCGTCGCTGATTGCGCAAACACGCTGCCGGTAAACAGCGCGAAGCACATTAAAAGCGCAGAAAGGCCAAAAAACTTAACGACATTCTTCATATTCTACTTTCCTTTCTTAATTAGGCAGGTACCGCCCCTCCTGTGTGACTTACCCTTTTTTCACTGACGGCACCAAAAAGAATCTAAACGAGTGGCTTTAATACAGAACTCGCGGGGTCGGTTTTGGCAATTGCCATGCCCCCACGGGCTAGTGGAGAATTCTCCACGTATTCGCCTCTTAGGCGCCTCAAAAGAGGGGCAGCATATCCAAAAAAATGGGAATATCCAGAAATCTCAACCGTAAGTGTTAGGGCGACACTTTCGCGGTCACCAAAGACTCGGTCAGAACTGAGCGTCGGTCCAATCTGCCTAAGGACTCTCGATCAGAACAACGTGCGCAGAAAAGTCCTAGACTTGCTTAAGAACCGGAAGTAAAAGGCCGGGATACTTAACCTTTTTCGTAGTGTTTCATTGCCTTAGAATTCATTTGCGGTTATTTAAGAGCCGAACATGTCCGAACGCATCTATCGCGATCCCGTCCACAACATCATTCGCCTACGCACTGACACCGCTGAAGGCGAACTGATGATGAACTTAATCGACACTGCAGAGTTCCAAAGGCTGCGTCGAATTAAACAACTCGGGCTAGGTCTCTACACCTACCAGGGAGCCGAACATTCACGTTTCACACATTCACTCGGTGCGTTTCACTTAATGAGTCGTGTGTTGGATCGAATGAGTGAGCGTTATTCGATCGATGCAGAAGATCGGATCGCAGCGCGGGCAGCAGCATTGCTCCACGATGTTGGACATGGCTCCTTTTCACATGTAATGGAAAAAGTTCTCAACTTCCATCACGAACAATGGACAGTTCAAGTTCTCTTAAGTGAAGAAACCGAGATTGGACAACTACTGTGTTCTCATTCAGCGGAGCTGCCAAACAAAGTGGCCTCGATCATCGAGGGTAAGTTTCAACCATCAGCACTTGCCCAACTAGTCTCGTCGCAATTGGACGTCGATCGAATGGATTACCTGTTACGCGATTCATTGATGACTGGCGCCAAGTATGGCATCTACGATCTTGAGTGGATCATCAACGCATTGGCTATCGATGAAGAGGCGGATCGGATCTATGTGGAAGCACGTGGTCTTTATGCCGTTGAGGAATATCTCCAGGCTCGCTATTACATGTTTCGACAAGTCTACTTTCATCGAACGTTACGATCTGCCGAGGCAGTCTTGCGTTCGATCATCAGGCGCGCCTTGAAGCTGTTTGAAGAAGGCTTCGATGTATGGCATGCAACAGAAACCGCGTTTGGCAAGATTCTGCGCCGGGAATCACTGAGCATCACTGAACATCTACAAGTCGATGACTCGGATTTTGTATTTCACGTTAAGCAATGGCAGCGCTCATCAGATCCGATTCTGAGTGATCTCAGCAAACGCTTTATCCAGCGACGGCTCTTCAAAGCAATCGATCTTGATATGCCGGCATCAGAAAAGAATGAGTTTCTCGAGACAGCGCGCGAGGCAATTCGAAGGTCCGGTTTCGATCCCGATTACTATTTCATCGAAGATCGCGCCAGCGATGTTCCGTACTACAACTATTACGAAGCGGAGCTAGCGGAACCCAAGACTCACATTTATGTTGAGACTGGTTATGCTCGTCCTCGAATAATGGAAATCAGTGAGGTGAGCAACGTGGTGAAGGGGCTACAACATGGCTACGAACTGCACCGTGTTTGTTTTCCGGCAGAAGTAAAGAATGATGTCTACGACCTCTATCATCGCGGCGGGCGCAAAACGGGATACGCCGGAGTTGGAACAGAAGCTTAAAAAGGTAACACCAGGAAACGAACAAGCTCAGGGGTCTTTATTAAAATAAGCATCATGCGTCGCTTGTGTGTCACTGTAATTCTTCTTTTGGGTGTGGTTTTCTCAGTCCCAGCGCATGCGAGCGAACGTTCCACCAAAATTAGCGTCCTCGATTTCGGTTCCACTTATCTCGGCAAGCTACTTGCGCAACATCTTCGAAGCCGGTTCCACTCAAATCCCGGTATTCAATTGATCGATGCTGATCTCAGTGCATCTGCAGCTCGGGGCGCTGGTTATACGGGCTCACTAAATATGTCCATAACAGAGGCACGAGATCTCGGTGCCGCCATGGACGCCGAGTTCTACGTCATAGGTGATGCACAAACACTCAGGCGCTCTTCCTCGACGAAGCCCATCTACTACGAATCCTACTCGTCGGTTTTCCTGATCAGTTCTCGTTCCGGGCGACTAATCTCGTGGCAACGACCTTCCGCAGATGCGGACGAGGCAAACACTGCCGAAAACAAACTCATCAAATCCCTGTCTGATGAACTTGTCGAGCGACTCCTTGCTGCGATAAAAAAAGCGCTAGTGGAAGAAAGTAATGAACGCGCGATCCCAACTTCCTCAGCGCCGCTGATCGAGGAAGCACCCGAAGATGATAAGACTGCTGACGCAGCGGGGCTGCGTCTACCGAGACCCTATCGCAGGTTGCGTCCGGCGTATCCTGACAGCGCCGCTCGCGCTGAAGCTGAAGCTACGGTTGATGTCTTAGTTGACGTGGACGCGGATGGCGAGGTGAGTCAGGTTCAGATCGCCAGGTGGGCTGGATTCGGACTTGATGAAACAACTGTTGCCACGGTTCATCAGCTGCATTTCTTCCCCGCGTTACGTAACGGTACTCCAATTCCGATGCGTGTTCTTCTTCGTTATAACTTTCGAAAAACCTCGCAATGAAGCCTTTGATAAGACACCGAACCGTTCTTAATTTCGCTAGCGTTGTTCTCGCGCTAACGTTCGGCCTGCAATCCTTTTCATCTACAACAGCGTACGCTGCGAAGGACGATTCCCCGTTCGTCTCGACGTCCACAGCCGAGGGACGACTCGCAGTCTTTGATGATGTTTGGGAAACAATTCAGGAACGTTACTACGACATGAAGTTTAACGGCATCGATTGGCAGGCTAGTCGGATAAAGTTTCGTACATTAGCAAGCCAGGCAAAAACCACTCACGAATTCTACGAAGTCATCCGAAAGATGTTGTCTGCGCTCAAAGATGCACATACACGCGTCTATGGGCCAGACGAAAAATTTGACTGGTGGAACCCTCGGTTCATAACCCTTGGCTTCACCATCCGGGAGGTTGAAGGCCTACCGACGGTGATCCAGGTAACCCGCGCTTCCGAAGCTTCTCAAAATGGTATTCGGCCCGGCGATGTATTGCTAAAGATCGACGACGTTCCAGCAAAGGAATTCATTACTCAAAAACTTGAAGCACCTGGACTGGCGTCTGACACTTCAGCTCGGTATAGAGCTATCGCGAACGTGCTGGAAGGACCAGCTGGCAGTACGGTTCGGATCGATTGGCAAACGAAGGACGGAAAGACAAAATCAGCTTCGTTCACAAGGTTCTGGAATCAAAAGCAATTGGGATTTTCCACTCAACGCTCGGATAAGATCTCAATCATCAAGATCGATGCCTTTACCCAATCTCTGGCACTTGAATTCACAAAAGCACTCCCCAAGATGGTGGCCGGTGCCGATGGAATTATCCTGGACTTGCGGGGAAACGGGGGCGGAGATGCTGAAGCAATGGCCGATGTCGTTTCGCCCTTCCTCGAAGATGGCACGGGACTAGGAAAATTTGTCGATCGATCAGGCGCGTCGTTTGAACTACACAGTTATCTGAAACGACTTTGGCCGTCGGCCGCGGCCGTCAACCTTCCGATCGTGGTCCTCACTAGTGAAAGCACTTCGAGCGCCGCAGAAATTATGGCTGCGGCATTGCAAACAAATCGAAATGCGCAGGTGATAGGCACTGGTAGCTGTGGATGTGTTCTCGCTATCCGTAGTCGACACGCATTACCTGACGGGGGTGTTCTGGACGTTAGCGAATTTGACTACCGCACTGCCGCCGGAGTGCGCCTGGAAGGACGCGGCATCATTCCCGATATACGCACTTCACTAAAACGACAGGATCTATATGCTGGTCGAGACCGCACTCTTGAGATAGCCAAGTCGCAACTCAAGCGATCGATGTGAAATGGTTCATCGGTGATCTCTTTACGTCCAAATCGTCGTGCTATCATGCCCAAGCACGATTCCAACGCCCTACAGGTGATCTAGTTAATGCTGTATTTGTCGCAGGTCTTAGGTCGACCTATACGCGACCTTGAAGGTGAACGTGTGGCCACCGTCAAGGATGTAATCGTGCGTCTCGGTGCATATGATCACCCACCAGTGACAGGAATTGTGGCTCGTTATCGTCGTCGCGATTTTTTCATGTCGCGCTGGCGTATGAATGATCTCAACCAGCAAGGTGTGCGTTTGAATTCGGACATCCTTGACCTTCGTCCATTTGTTCGGCGCGAAGGTGAAGTATTACTCGCGCGCGACGTACTCGACAAACAGCTTATCGATGTCGATGGCAAACGCGTTGTTCGCGTCAACGACGTGCAGATCATTGAGGCTGCAGGCGAGTGGAGAGTGACTGGCGCCGACGTAAGCTTGCAGGGCTTGTGGAGGCGACTAGCACCTCCAGGTTTTGTTGGTACAAAGAGAACCGTTGAAGTTTTGGACTGGGCCGACGTCGGTTACCTGGCAACCGATGCAGCAACTGTCCAGTTGAAATCATCGAGCGGAAAACTAGCGCGACTACACCCCGTCGAAATTGCCCGTCTGGCTGAGGCGCTTTCATATCATCACGGCTCAGAGGTTGTTGAGTCTCTCGACGACGAAACTGCGGCTGAGACCCTGGAAGAAATGCCGGCCGAACGCCAGGCGCGAATTCTCGGTGATATGGATGAGGAGCGCGCCGCAGACATCCTCGAGTGGATGTCGCCTGATGAAGCTGCCGACGTGCTGGGTGATCTCCCGGAGGAAAAAGCGGAAGAGCTACTCGGCCTGATGGAACAGGAAGAGCAAGCCGACGTTGCTGAGCTTCTTCCTTATGAGGACGACACAGCAGGCGGCTTGATGACTACGGAGTTCGTTACACTGCCTCGCCAGCTGACGGTCGGCGAAGCACTCGCCAGACTTCGAGAGATGGCGGAAACGCCAAACATGATCTACTACCTCTATGTTGTTGAGACCGAGGGTTCGTGGAGAATGATGGGTGTGATAGCACTGCGCAGTTTGATTCTGGCTGATCCTGCAATGCCACTCGAAGAAGCGATGCGCACTGAATTTCAAAAGGCCGATCCAGATGAACCGGCCCGGGATGTTGCCCAACGAATCGCCGAGTACAACCTGCTTGCACTTCCAGTCATAGACGAGTCCGGAGATATTTTGGGCATCATCACAGTTGACGACGCGATGGAAATTCTTTTGCCAAAGGACTGGCGACAACGTTTACCAAGACTGTTTGGCTAGCATCCATTTTGTACGGACGGTAGCCATTATTTATGCACGACGGAGAACCTCCAAGTGACACAACCACGCGCAGCAGTTCGCGCTGCAGGACGTCGATTAATGCGACGTGGTGCTCGTGGTGTGCGCAGCGCTGGACTTCGGCAGCGAATACTCACCTACCTCGCGATCCTCGGTCCGGGAATGATTACTGCCAACGCAGGTAACGACGCCGGCGGTATTGCCACTTTTGCTTCAGTGGGCGCTGATTTCGGTTACCAACTTCTGTGGATCCTAATTCCGATAACGATCAGCCTCGGAATCGTGCAGGAAATGTGCGCTCGCATGGGTGCCGTCACAGGCAAGGGTTTGGCGGACCTCATTCGCGAGCGATTCGGAGTGCGGTGGACCGCACTGGTGATGCTCTCATTGCTGGTAGCGAACGCCGGAGTCACTGTTTCAGAGTTTGTTGGTATTGCGGCAGCCTGTGAGTTGTTTGGCATTCCACGTCTCATTTCAGTTCCCTTTGCCGCCATCTTAATTTGGTGGCTGGTCGTCAAAGGTTCATACCAGCGGGTTGAACGAGTGTTCCTCCTGATGTCGCTTGTATTTCTGAGCTACATCGTTTCCGCATTTATGTCTAAGCCAGACTGGAGCGCGGTTGCGATCGGTTTAGTGAAACCGACGTTTCAACTTGAATACTCATTTCTGTTTAGCCTCGTAGCTATCGTGGGAACAACCATTTCACCATACATGCAGGTCTTTGTTCAGTCGTCTGTAGTCGAGAAGGGTGTGACTCCAGAGGAATACACAAAGACGAAGATTGATGTGTGGATAGGAAATCTCTTTTCGACTCTCATCGTGTTTTTCATTGTGGTTTCTACGGCTGCTACTCTTCACAAGTTTGGAATTCAGATTTCGAGTGCTGAGGATGCCGCGAGAGCATTGACTCCACTTGCCGGAAAATATGCCGGGCTTCTCTTTGGTGTCGGATTATTTGGGGCGTCGATGTTGGCGGCAGGGGTCCTACCGCTTGCTACGGCGTACTCGATCAGTGAAGCACTAGGCTTTGAGAAAGGGGTCTCGCGTAGTTTCAGAGAAGCCCCAATTTTCCTGGGAACCTTTACATTTCTCGTCGCGGTTGGGGCGGCGATTGCCGTGATCCCAAACCTTCCTCTATTCCGAGTCTTGCTTGTAACGCAGGTCATCAACGGTCTACTTTTACCAGTGGTCCTATTTGCCGTCCTCCGCCTCGTTAACGACAAAGAGTTGATGGGTAGTCGAGTTAACAGACCTCTCTATAATTTGGCAGCCTGGCTTACCGCAGTCGTGGTTACCTTACTTTCGCTACTCTATCTGTTGGTCACGCTGTTTCCAGGTCTACGCTTCTAACAACTCGGGCTTTACTCTCGCCAAGCCGATTAATCGGTGATAAAAGGATAAGCGTTCGAAGTCATCATCAGCTCATCGGCAGTTACTTCTTTCAACAGACGTGAAGCGCCGGAATTCCAAGAACAATCTGTTAATCCTGGTCGTCACTACGGCCATCGTATTGCTTGTCTTGTACCTGGCGATGCATTTCGACGCGCAGTTGACGTCCTTAATCCTGAGTATTCAAGCCGACAAAATCGCCCAGCCCCCAAAGATTATCGCGGCTCTTCAACTCGTCCTGTTTGGAATTCTGGCCTACATCATCGTACGCGCTCTGAATTTTCTCGTCTTTGGAATGTTTCGCTTGAGACGTGGTTTCGATGCGCCCACGCTTGTCCAGAACGTTTTCTCGATTATCGCTTTCTCACTCCTCTTCCTATTGATCTTTTCGTGGGAGTTTCCCAATGCAAACCTGGGCGCACTGTTCACCACTTCCGCAATCTTCGGCGTAATTCTGGGTCTCGCTCTTCAGGACACTCTCGGAAATTTCTTTGCTGGGATATCACTTCAGGCGGATAGACCCTTTCAGGTCGGCGATGTAATCACCGTCGGAACTCAGCGTCACACTGGTGTAGTCGAGGAGATTACCTGGCGGGCAATCAAGCTTCGCACTTTTCAGAACCATGTTGTCCTTATCAACAACAGTAGCGCGGCAAAGGAACCGATTGAGGTTTGTCCGCGAGATAATTTGAACGCGCGATTAGTGCTCTTTAATACCCTATACACTGACTCACCTGCGAAAACGATCCACGTCGTTCGGGAGGCGGTGCGTGAAGCAGATAACGTCTCCGACCGCATCACACCTATCGTTCGCATCAGAAACATGGGCGATAGCGGAGTCGAATATGAATGCAAGTACTGGCTCAGTGATTACGCCAAATACAACGACACCGATGCTCTAGTTCGTCAAAGGATCTGGTACGCATTCCGAAGGGCAGGACTGAACTTTGCCTTTCCTACCAGAACCGTACAGGTTGAACGAAAGTCCGCAGGAATCCGCGATGCCGACGGTGGGGCGATTGTTGAACGCTTGTCTGCCGTCGACATCTTCGCTCCCCTTTCAGTGGAAGAGACCGGAATGCTTGCGCAGGCTGCTGTTCGCCACGTTTTCGCACCGGGTGAGACGGTGATTCGTGCGGGCGATGACGGCTCTTCAATGTTTGTCGTTCATAACGGACGAGTGCAAGTTCAGATCAGTGAAAATGGCAGGCCGAGACCTGTTGCGACGCTGAATGAAGGAGATTTCTTCGGCGAGATGGCTCTGTTTACCGGCGAACCTCGAACCGCCAATGTGGTCGCACTTGAGGAGACGGAGGTCCTCGAAATCGGCCACAGTGCAATGAAGAGTCTCTTCGATACCAACCCTGACTTGGTTGAATCTCTTAGCTTTATCATTAGCGAACGTCGCGAAGGCCTGGTTCCACAAGTTAATGCTGCCATCGCTTCACCGGACGGATCGGCCGGCATCCTTTCAGCGATCAAACGCTTCTTCGGTATTTCTTAAGCGCAAACCGGACCTTCAATCCTTCCAAAAAGCCCACAATTCCCAACAAATGATTTCACTTCGTCAGACTTGACAGTGTCACACTCAACCTTTATTATGCCTTCGCGCTCAGCCAGAGGGCTTGGATCCTGACGACGGCTCGAGCGTGGGGATTACTTCAAGGAATATCTATTAAGGAGGAAATAGCTTTATGGGAATCGTAAGGTACGACCCGTTTCGAGATCTGCGCACTCTTCAGGAAGAAGTAAATCGACTCTTTTCCACGAACATGACTCGCGCCTTCGGGGACGAGGGAATCGGTCGCGGTGCCTGGGCTCCAAGCGTAGATATCTATGAAAACAAGGATCAGATCGTGTTGGAGGCTGAACTTCCTGGAATGAAACAGGAGGACTTCGATCTCACGATTGAAAACAATGTAATCACTCTTCGCGGTGAACGCAGGTTCGAGAAAACCGACGAGAGTGATAACTATCATCGTGTCGAACGCTCGTACGGCACATTCACCAGATCATTCACCTTGCCGCAGACCGTTTCGGCTGATGAGGCTAAAGCGGAATACAACAATGGTGTTTTGCGAGTGACTTTGCCAAAACGAGAAGAAGCAAAGTCGAGGCGGATCCAAGTCACCGGCGAAAGCGATACTTCCACTAAGACGATCTCGGCAAAAACTGAAGGCTCGAAAGCAAAGGCTTCCAGCGGCAGTTAATCGGGGGCGTTTTATGTGAGCGGGCTTGGTGCAGCAGTTTGGGATGCGACCGAGCCCGCTTAGGCTTTAACAATTTGCAGATTTAATGAATAAGAAATGCGTTTAGACAAGTTTACTCTAAGGGCCCAGGAAGCAATTCAATCCGCGATCGAACTCGCCGAGCGCAACACTCACCAGCAGGTTGAACCGGAGCATTTGCTGGTCGCAATGCTCGAACAGCCGGAAGGCATAGTTAGACCTATCTTAGGAAAGCTGGGTGCGAATGTTGCTGTAGTGTTGAATGACACTCAAGCTGCAGTGGCTCGATTTCCTCGTGTACAAGGCGGGCAGCAGTACTTCAGCCCACGCACCAACCAGATATTTACCGCCTCGCAAAAACAAGCAGACAAGATGCAGGACGAGTTTATCTCGACTGAACATCTGCTTCTGGCTCTGGTTGAAGAAAAGGACGGCGACTCAGGAAAGATTCTTCGACAGCACGGCGTGAACAAAGATGATCTAGTGAAGGTCATCGAGCAGATGCGCGGCGGTAGCCGGATAACCGATCAAAACGCAGAACAGAACTACCAGGCGCTTTCAAAGTACGCTCGCGATCTCACTGATGCTGCGCGGCGGGGAAAACTCGATCCGGTCATCGGACGTGACGATGAAATCCGTCGGACGATCCAGGTTCTTTCGCGTAGGACGAAGAACAACCCGGTGCTGATCGGAGAACCCGGCGTTGGTAAGACCGCTATTGTTGAAGGGCTGGCCCAACGGATTGTTTCAGGTGACGTACCGGAAACGCTGAAGAACAAACGTCTTGTCGCACTCGATCTGGGTTCGATGTTGGCGGGCGCTAAGTATCGAGGTGAGTTTGAAGATCGTCTAAAAGCAGTTTTGAAAGAGATCGAGAATGCGCAGGGTCAAATAATTCTATTTATCGACGAGCTTCACACGCTGGTCGGGGCCGGTGCGGCAGAAGGTGCAATTGATGCGTCGAACATGTTGAAGCCTGCACTAGCGCGTGGTGAACTCCGCTGCGTGGGCGCAACTACTCTGAATGAATATAAGAAGTACATCGAGAAGGACGCTGCACTCGAGCGTCGCTTCCAACAGATTTATGTAGGCGAGCCAACAGTTGAAGACACAATCGCGATCTTGCGAGGTTTGAAGGAACGATATGAAGTTCACCACGGGGTCCGCATAAAGGATTCTGCCATCGTTGCGGCGGCTACCCTCTCGAATCGCTATATCACTGATCGATTCCTTCCAGACAAGGCAATCGATCTTATTGATGAGGCAGCTTCAAGACTTCGCATTGAAATTGATTCGTTGCCACAGGAAATCGATCAACTCGAACGTGAAATCATTCAACTCGAGATCGAGCGTCAAGCGTTGCAACGCGAAGAGGATGCCAAATCAAAAGGTCGATTGAAGGAGATCGAACAACGCATTGCGGATTTAAGAGAGACATCCTCAGGGATGAAAGCGAAGTGGCAGTCCGAAAAAGAAGCTATTGATCACATGCGAACGGCCAAGGCCGAGTTGGAGCAGCTTAGATTGCAACTCGATCAGGCGCGCAACGCGGGAGACCTGGCCAAGGCTTCTGAAATTCAATACGGTCGAATTCCCGACCTTGAACAGAAGCTGAAAGTTGAACAGGACAAGTTGGCCGGCTTTCAGCAGGACGGCGTAATGCTAAAGGAGGAAGTTGACGAAGAAGATGTCGCCCAGGTTGTCGCCAAGTGGACCGGCATCCCTGTCTCGAAAATGCTCGAGGGCGAAATGCAGAAACTCGTGACGATGGAAGAGCGGCTTGGCGAGCGCGTAATCGGCCAGGAAGAAGCGTTGACTGCTGTTGCAAACGCGGTCAGACGCGCCCGCGCGGGTTTGCAGGATCCCAATCGCCCGATTGGCTCATTCATTTTTCTCGGTCCAACCGGTGTCGGTAAAACTGAAACAGCGCGTGCCCTTGCGGAGTTTTTATTCGACGACGAACGCGCAATGATTCGTCTCGACATGTCGGAGTACATGGAAAAGCATGCAGTCGCACGAATGATTGGAGCGCCTCCCGGCTATGTTGGGTACGAGGAAGGTGGTCAACTGACTGAGGCTGTACGTCGTCGACCCTATTCGGTGGTCTTGTTTGACGAGATCGAAAAAGCGCACGGTGACGTCTTTAATGTCTTGCTTCAAATTCTCGATGACGGACGACTGACTGATTCAAAAGGACGCACTGTCGATTTTAAGAATACGGTGCTGATCATGACGTCCAATCTCGGTTCGCGTGAAATCCAGGCTGCCGAAGGCGACGAGAAACAGGTTCGCGAAGCAGTGCTTCAGGAACTGCAGTCACACTTCAAGCCTGAATTTCTGAACCGCATAGATGACGTCGTTATCTTTCATCAACTTTCGCGAGAACAGATTGGCAAGATCATTGACGTTCAGCTGGAACGACTGCGCCACATGCTTGCCGAGAGGAATATTGTTCTTGAGCTGGATAAGTCCGCAAAAGATCTGCTTATGCGCGAAGGATACGATCCAAGTTATGGCGCCCGCCCACTGAAACGCGCTATTCAGACTTACATTCAAAACCCCCTGGCAGTAAAACTCCTGCAAGGCGAGGTTCAGCCTGGACAGGTCATTAAGTTATCAGCGAGCGGCGACAACATTGAGTTCAAACAGGATTCTGTCGTCGCTACCGCTTAAGTGGAGAACAAGTACGCATGTCACAACAATGGAATCCGCTACAGGATCTGATGCTCCTTCAGGATCGAATGAATCAACTTTTTGAAGATGCTACGCAACGCCGCGCTCGGACTGATGCAAAAGTGGGCGACGAATTCGACCGTGCAGACTGGACGCCCGCGGCTGACATCTACGAAACTGAAACCGGTTACCTGATCGCAATTGATTTGCCGGGCATCGATCGTCAGAAAGTAGAGATCGATATGGTCGACAATCGTCTGACTGTTAGGGGCACGCGATCAGTCGAGGAATCAACCAAACAACGGACTGAGAGACCTGGTGGCAAGTTCTTACGGACGTTCACCGTTCCCCCTTCAGTGGATCAAGCGCAAATCGGAGCGGACTACCGAGACGGGATGCTGCAAATCAGATTGCCGAAGCGCAAGGAACAGAAGTCGAAAAAAGTGGAGATCAAGATCACTTGAGCAACTTTCCGGAGTATACAAGGGGAAGACAAAAATGATCAGAAGAGGCAACAGGGACGAAGAGCCGCAGAGCGAGTTACGAGTCACCGACCGTCGTCGTATATATCTAGACCCCGAAGGTGAGGAACAGGTCAGTAAGGAAGTGGAACAACCTAATCTTAAACCTTCCTTTGTTGAAGAGCTCGAGGCCCGGACCAAGGCAGCTGAACAGCAGGTTCACGAGGTACAAGCGAGATTCGATCAACTGCGAAAGCAACTACAAAAGGAGACCGATGAGACAAGGCAACGCTTGAATCGCTCAGCCGACGAGCGAGCCGTCGCCGAAAAGGCGCGTTTTATCGCTTCACTCCTACCGATGTTGGATGACTTAGATCGTGCAATCCAGGCGACAACAGATGATGCTTCGCGCAACGCTATCCTTGAAGGTCTGCGACGGATCGCTAACAGTTTTCAAAACGCCTTGACGAGCGCCGGAGTTGAGTCCGTTCCTGCAATGGGCGAGACATTTGATCCGGAACTACACGAAGCAGTCGATACCGTCGACGCAGAACCTGAAATGGATGGCAAGGTGGTTAGTGAATACGGCCGCGGATTTCGAATCGGTGACCGCCTACTTCGTCCCGCACGCGTCCAGGTTGGCCGGGCAGGAAAGCAAGTTCGCAACGCCAGCGAATAGTTACATCAGTTATTCATTAGCTTAGTGAGAAGGAGACACCCCGAGTGCCTGCAAAAGAATTGAAGTTTAGTGAGGAAGCACGAAACGCGATGCTTCAAGGTGTAAATGTTTTGGCGAATGCCGTTCGGGTGACGCTGGGCCCAAAAGGTCGCAACGTAGTCCTGGGTAAGAAATTTGGTGCACCAATAATTACCAAAGACGGTGTAACTGTGGCGAAGGAAATCGAACTTCAAGACAAGTACGAGAATATGGGTGCGCAAATGGTCCGTGAGGTTGCGGTCAAGACGAATGACAAAGCAGGTGACGGCACAACGACCGCAACGGTGCTGGCCCAGGCAATCTTCCGGGAGGGGGTAAAAAACGTAACAGCCGGCGCGAATCCGATGGCACTACAACAGGGAATTCAGCAGGCCACTCAGCAAGTCGTTGCAGAGTTGGAACGAATGTCCAAGAACGTTAAGAGCAAAGAAGACCTGACTAACGTTGCAACAATATCGGCGAATAACGACCGGAGTATTGGTGAATTGATCTCCGCTGCGATGGAGAAAGTCGGAAAAGACGGGGTGGTTACAGTTGAAGAATCCAAGACAATCCAGACTGAACTGGAAATCGTTGAGGGTATGCAGTTCGATCGAGGCTACCAGTCTCCTTATTTCGTGACCAACGCGGATCGCATGGAAGCAATCCTTGAGGAGCCGTTGATCCTGCTTAATGAGAAAAAGATTTCGTCGATGCGCGATCTGCTGCCGCTGTTGGAACAAACAGTCGGCTTGGCTAAACCTCTTCTCATCATCTCGGAAGAAGTTGAAGGTGATGCATTGGCAACACTCATCGTTAACCGTCTACGCGGTACCATCAAGGTTTGCGCTGTCAAAGCTCCTGCCTTTGGTGATCGTCGCAAGTCGATTCTGGAAGATCTCGCTATTCTGACTGGTGGCCGAGTAATCACCGAGGACCTCGGAATCAAACTCGAAAACGTTACAGTGGCCGACCTTGGTTCCGCAAAGCGAGTAATTGTTGACAAAGAAACCACGACAATCGTTGAAGGCGGTGGCGATCGAAAGGCAATCCAGGGACGCATAGCTACAATTCGACGACAAATTGAAGAAACTACTTCTGACTACGATCGGGAGAAGCTTCAGGAACGACTGGCGAAGCTGGCCGGCGGCGTCGCTGTGGTGAAGGTTGGAGCACCGACCGAAACAGCCATGAAGGAAACGAAGATGCGTGTCGAAGACGCGTTGAATGCGACCAGGGCGGCTGCCCAGGAGGGAATCGTCGTCGGCGGTGGCGCTGCTTTAATCCGCGCAGGCAAAGTTCTGGATAATTTTTCAAACGACGACCCGGATGTAGCAACTGGCGTAAAAATCGTCCGACGCGCTTTGCAGGAACCGTTGCGACGAATAGCTGAAAACGCGGGAACCGAGGGTGCCGTAGTTGTAAGTGAAGTTGAACAGTTCAAGGGCAACAAAGGATTCAACGCAGCTACAGGCGAATATGAAGATCTGGTAGCGGCTGGAATCATCGATCCAACGAAAGTTGTTCGCACTGCCTTGCAGAACGCGTCGTCCATTGCTGGTCTGTTATTGACCACTGATGCGGCAATAACGGATATGCCAGAACCGAAGAAGGCTGCGCCCCCTATACCTGGCGGCGACGACTACGATTACTAAGTACGCGGCCTCGAACATTTACGGAGACCGTGTCAACAATTCCGCAATTTTGCAACTCGTAATTGATCAAAACGGCAGCAGATTTGCAGGCAAACTCCTGCCGGTATTAGTTATTGCATTGAAACGCAACGGCGCTTATGCTGAGAACATCTAACCAAGTGGTTGGATCTTTCAGGTGCTGTTTGAAAGTGAGAAGTGATCGTCGCAATTAGAACCAGTTGGGCGCGACGTTCGTAAATTGAATTATGGCTGATTTAGGTTCATACAAAGACAAATTCGCCGACAGTGGGCAGCGTATTTTGGATCATGCGCTGAACGAGTCGCGCAGGCGCGATCAGAATTTCGTGTCCGTCGAACATATTCTCCAGGCTTTGACTGTCGAAGAGCCTGATATGTTCAACTCCGCAATGCGGGAACTCTCGCTCGACCCTGTTGTCGTCAAAATGGCGATTGAAAAACGCCTAAGCAATACACGGCAACAACACGTTGGCAAAGGGTTTCGTATCGGTTCAGATACTACTGACTTATTCAAGCGGGCCATGGAGCGTGCTCGAAGCCAGGGCCGAAAAACAATTGAAGCGACTGATATCTTCGAAGCTTTAAGTAATCAAGAGAGTCTTTTTATCGACGTACTGAAAACGATGGGAGCGAATCCCGACGCGGTTTTGGAAAACGTCAAGGCCCAGGTTCAAAAACGAGAGCTCGAAGAAGAGCAAAATCGCAAGAAATTCGAGCTTCCGCCTTATCTCAAACACTTCGGTGTTTCTCTCAATCGACTTGCTCGCGCCGATAAGATCCCGCCAACCATCGGCAGAGAAAAAGAGATTCAGCAAATAATCGAAATTCTTTGCCACCGCGAGCGCGCAAATTCTCCAATGCTCGTTGGCGAACCGGGTGTTGGCAAGACTGCTGTCATTGAAGGTCTGGCTCGGCTTATCGAACTCGAACCAGAAAAAGTTCCGGCACGTCTTCGCGCGTCACATATCGTGCAGCTCCAGATGGGGGGGCTCGTTGCTGGAACAATGCTGCGGGGCATGTTCGAAGAGAGAATTAAAGGAATCATCGACGAAGTTAAAGAGCGCGATAACTTGATCCTCTTTATTGACGAGGCTCACACGATCATCGGAGCAGGGGCCGCCTTGGGTACATCCTCTGACGCCGCAAACATGTTCAAGTCGGCTTTGGCACGGGGTGAAATGCGGATCATCGGTGCGACGACAGTATCCGAATACAAAGAGTACATCGCTGATGATGAGGCGCTCGCTCGACGTTTTCGTATGGTTAAGGTAACCGAGCCTTCGATTAATGAGACTCGCGAAATACTGCTCGGATTACGTCCACGGCTCGAAAAGAATTACTCGGTCAAGATTTCCGACGACGCAATCAACATTGCTCTCGAAATGGCGCCGAAGTACATTCGGAATCTCCATCTGCCTGACAAGGCGATCGGGTGGCTGGATACAGCTGCCGTAAAAGTAGAGATCAATGAACCGCATACACTAGTCGTCAAACCGGAACACATAATCGAGGTCATTTCGCAGGAATCACGAATTCCGACAGACATGATCTTCCGTGACACGACGGATCGCTTTGCGATGACTGAGGCAATGCTCAGCCAACGCGTGATCGGACAGAAGGAAGCGATCAAAGGCGTCGCTCAGCGTCTTCGGCTAAACAAGGGTCCTTTGAAAGAGTCGCACTACAAACCCGACGGCGTACTTCTTTTTCTTGGTCCGACAGGAGTCGGTAAGACGGAACTGGCAAAAGCTGTAGCCGAGTTCATGTTTGGTGACGAAGAGAAAATGGTTCGCATCGACATGTCGGAATATAGTGATGGCACCATCGGCATTGAAAAACTGATCGGCATGCCGCGCGGGATCGTCGGCTCTGAACGGGGTGGAATTCTCACCGAGCAGTTGCGAGAGAATCCTTACACGGTCTTATTGTTAGACGAAGTGGAAAAGGCGTCGCCCTACTTGATGAACCTGTTTCTACAGGCCTTTGATGAGGGTTGGCTGACGGATGGCCGTGGCAAGAAAGTTTACCTCTCGGATGCGATCGTGATCATGACATCGAACCTCGGCTCGGAGAATTTCAAAAAATTCGAAAAGCCATTGGGCTTTGGAGTAAAGACTGCCGCCGATTTTCGTGCCGTTAAGAACGAGGTGATGAAAGCTTCGGAACAAAGATTCTCGCCTGAGTTTCGTAATCGCATCGATGAAATTGTCGTCTTCTCTCCGTTAACGATGGATGAAGTTCGGCAAATCGCCCGGTTGTACCTCGAGAAACTGCGACGCCAAATGGAGCGCCAGGGAAAGCACGTAGAAGTTTCCGAGGCTGCGGTGAATCTGCTCACCGAAAAAGGCTACAACACCGCTTACGGCGCGCGGTTCCTGAAGCGACACATCGATGAGTTAGTGAAACTACCAATTACCGGAATGTGGAAGACTTCAACAAGTTTCCATATAGACGTCGAAAACGGCGAAACGGTGGTTAAGCCAAACGGGGTGAACAAGCCGGAACTAAACTAAGAGCGGGACACTCTTAAACGACTTTGGGTTTCAGTGAGTCTCTCATTGAAACCCTTTTTCTTTTTGCTAAACTTCGCACCATGACCCAATGGTTCTTAACTCTACTTCTAGTGTCGTGCTTTGTCGCAACCCTTATCACTCCGGCCTCCGCGCAACAAGTTGCGAATCAGGCACCCGCATTGGTTGATGAGAAGTCACAACAGATCATCGACAAAGCAGTTCAATCTGTTGGTGGCCCAAGTTATTTGAATGTAACAACCGTTGTCGGCAGGGGCTTTTACACAAGCTTCCATGAGGGTGTTTCGCAACTACCGGCGAAGTTTCTGGATTACGTTTCGTATCCGGATCACGAACGGACTGAGTTCACCGGCGGCGGAATCAAAACCATCAATACAAATGCAGGCGAAACAGGATGGCTATTCGATGGCGCCGTGAAGACGATTACCGACCAGGGTCCATTACAAATTGAGGACTTCAAACGCGCAATGCGCACTAGTCTTGAAAATCTGCTGCGTGGCTGGTGGAAAAAAGAAGGTGGCAAGATTGTTTACGTCGGCCGCCGCGAAGCGGGCCTCGCGAAACGGAACGAAACGATCAGGCTGACCTTTCCGACTGGTTTCTGGATTGAATATGAGTTTGGCGCTAAGGATGGACTACCGTCAAAAATAATCTACAAGCGTGCTCGCAAGAACCCCGATAGTGGCGATGAGGAAGAGACGACTGAAGAGGATCAGTTCTTTAAGTTCATTGTGATCGATGGTGTAAACGCGCCCTGGGTGATTGATCACTACGTTAATGGCAAGCAAACCAGCCGGATTAACTACGAATCAGTCCAATACAATCAAAAGTTGGCAGATTCATTATTCGCAAAACCTGAAAACGTGAAAGCGATCAAGTGAAGAGAGGCTGGGAGCGCAGGCGTCTTCGCCTGCCTGTTGGCTACTAGCGTTACTAAATTCTAATCAGCAGGCGAGGACGCCTGCGCTCCCAGCACGTAGACATTCCCAGTCCTACATCGCTAGGCCACCATCAACTTGAATTACTTGTCCGGTGATGTAGCGCGCATCATCTGAAAGAAGAAACGCGGCAATTTTGGCTACTTCATCAGCCTCTGCAAAACGGCCGAGTGGAATCTGCTCAATGATTTTTGCCTGGTAACTCTCATCGAGTTTTCCAGCCATGTCTGTCGCAACCATTCCAAGGGCCAGTGCATTCACGGTGACTTTACGACTCGCCACCTCTTTTGCCAGCGACTTCGTCAATCCGAACATCCCGGCCTTCGACGCCGAATAATTCGACTGGCCGGGCATCCCGACTTCGCCGCTGATCGACGAGATGTTGAGTATCGACCCGCCTCCATCCTGGCGGAGCATCGTGCGCAACGCAGCCTTGGCGAAGTTCCACGCACCTTTTAAGTTCGTATCGATAACTTCGTCCCAATCATCTTCCTTCATTCGTAGAATCAAGTTGTCGCGTGTAACGCCTGCGTTGTTTACGAGGAAGTCGATCCGGCCAAAAGTATCCTTAACTTGTTTGACCATCTCCGCAGCAGCTTCGGTGTTTCCAACATCGCACTGAAACGCCAGGCCACGAACACCGAGCGCCTCCAACTCTGTTTTCAAACTCTCAGCTGAGTCGGCACTCTTCGCATAGTTGAATGCCACGTCCGCTCCTAGGCGTGCCAACTCCAGCGCAATGGCGCGGCCGATCCCACGTGTGCCACCTGTGACAATTGCAGCACGGCCGCTAAATGTCTTTTGATCTGACAATGTTCTTTCCTTCCGGTGTTCGATATGCTTTAGCTTGTTGGTAAAACTACAGACATATTACTCAGAACCCGACAAACTGAAGCATATCGGACATTCTATTCGACCTCTGCTTTTGCGGTAGGCAACCTCACTCCGCACCAGGGACAATAGTTAATCACTGAATATGATGAGCCGCCGTCGTGAATAAGAATGCCGTACTCACCCAACTGTTTCGAGTAATAAACAATGCAATCCGGACAATCGAACGCGTCGGCATGATCAGCACAATCGCGCGCCAATTCCGATTCCATCACCCCACAACAGTGTAAATTAATAGTCATGTCCAGTATGTCCGATATGCTTTAGCTTGTTGGTCTATTACCAAAATTCCGGCCATCCCTTGCCCGTCGACAAACTAACGTTTATCGAACATCTTTCGGGGCGGTCTCTAATAGCATATCTCATCGGAACAGAACAAATGCTCGAGTCCAAGACCTGTGCGCAATATCAGCACATGTTACCTTCGGCTCCTTGACTACCTCTGCCATCTGACATAAAAAGCCAATGATCTCCCCAACCATATCCAGCCGAAAGGAGACTCGAAATGTCTGAACACGACAACATCCGTATAATTAAGGATGCGTATGACCTTTTCAAAAGAGGTGACATCCCGGGACTACTGAACATGCTCACTGACGATGTGGAATGGATAACGCCTGGACCAAAGGACATTATGGCAGTCGCCGGACATCGCCGAGGCCGCGACGGTGTTGCAGAGTTTTTCTCCACTTTGAGTTCACAGGAGGACGTGGAAGTCTTTGATCCGGAGGAGTACATCGCACAGGATGATAAGGTCGTAGCAATCATAAAATATCGCGGTCGTGTCAAAGCGACTGGTCGAACTGCCGAAACGCCGCTGGTCCATGTTTTCGATTTGAAGAATGGAAAGGTTAGTCGCTTTAGAGAGTTCTGCGATACTGCTGCCATTCTGCCGGCATTTACGTCAGCGCAAGCTGCTACTCAATAGATCGTATCGCTCATACAAAACAAAGTGCTTGTGAAAGCGGTTTGTTTTCGAAAACGTCCCTCATACTTACGTCATCATTGAAAGCCATACGCTCTCTTATTGATGACATCAAGGCTCGGAGTCGCTCAACGGCTTCGAGCCTAATTGTTTTGGCCGGCCCCACTTCGGCCCAGTGTGCAAGCAACCATTCACTCGGGTACACTCCTGAGCCAAAGGAGGGCGATTCTCTAATTGAAAAGCCTCTCCGAAACCTAACAGACACAAGGTCAACAAATGCTCGATCTTAATTACGTTCGCGAAAATCTCGACAAGGTCCGTGCGGCTCTTCAGTCCCGCAATTTTGATCTTAAAACTCTCGATGCGTTTGCCGACGCTGACGCCGAGCGTCGCAGAGTTATTGCTGAATCTGACCAACTAAACGCACAACGAAATACTTCAAGTCGCGAAATCGGCAACCTCATGAAGGAGGGGAAAAAGGAAGAAGCTGATGCCAGGCGCTCTGAAGTCAGCACCCTCAAGGACAGGATCGCTGAACTCGATCAACTGCGCACACAAACTGAGACGCGCATGCACGATCTTCTCTCGGCATTGCCCAATGTCCCACATGAAAGCGTGCCAATCGGAAAAGAAGAATCAGACAATATAGAAGTGCGACGGTGGGGGACAGCACCTACTTTCGATTTCGAACCAAAGGATCATGTCGACCTGGGAAACGAGCTGGGCATTCTCGACCTCGAACGCGCGACGAAAATCGCGGCAGCTCGTTTTGCAATCCTGAACGGAGCTGGAGCTCGACTCGAGCGTGCGCTCGTCAGCTTCATGCTCGATGTTCACACGCGCGAACACGGATACCTGGAAACTTTGCCACCGTTCATCGTGAATCGGAGCGCGCTATTCGGAACCGGTCAGTTGCCAAAGTTTGCAGCTGATCTTTTTAGGCTGGAGGACGATCGAGATCTTTTTCTGATTCCAACTGCCGAAGTACCAGTCACTAATTATCACCGCGAAGAAATACTTGATGCGACGCAGTTGCCATTGAAGTGGGTCGCATATACCCCCTGTTTTCGTTCCGAAGCAGGGAGCTATGGACGCGACACTCGCGGAGTGATTCGTCAACATCAGTTCGAGAAAGTCGAACTTGTGAAGTATGCGTTGCCGGAAAATTCCTACGACGAACTTGAGTCATTAACCCGCAACGCTGAAACGATCCTGCAGAAGCTCGGAGTGCATTATCGAGTTGTCACACTTTCAACCGGCGACCTGGGTTTTAGCAACTCCAAGACGTACGACCTTGAAGTCTGGCTACCATCTCAGAACACGTTTCGCGAAATCTCGTCCTGTTCAAACTACGAATCATTTCAGGCCCGCCGCGCACAGATTCGCTTCCGCCGGGCGGGCGGAGCAAAGCCTGAGTACGTCCACACTTTAAATGGCTCAGGGTTGGCTGTGGGCAGAACCTGGATTGCGATACTTGAGAATTATCAACAGGCGGATGGATCGATAGTCATTCCGGAAGTGCTGCGACCGTACATGGGTGGAATGGAGAAGATCGTTTCCGGGTCGTAGGGCATCTGGTACTGGTTGAGTTTGGTTTTGACGCGTAGCGTCGGATGAATTTAGCCCGGCGTTTGAACGCCGGGAAACTCGCTACGACAAGGGTGTTCCGTCGCATTAGCGACGGCTGAATATCGCGGTGATTCAAGCGTCGCTAGCGCGACGCTGCGTTTTCAAACCGACCTTTCCCGGCTTTGAAAAGCCGGGCTAAACTCATCTGACGCTCCGCGTCAACACCAAACTGAACCAGCATCAGACTGGGACTCTTGGTCCAAACACTACCTCACTCTCAAATCAAAAGGCATCACAAACATTGTCTCGCCGTTTCGCATCCGATCCATCAGTGCCATGTATCGCAGTGCGCGGCGTGCATCTTCAGGAAGAGCAGCGGCGATGGCTCGTTGCTGCTCAACTTTAGTACTTGAGTTGTCGCTGTTCGAGTTGAGCAACTGCTGAATGAACGTCTGCGGATACGGAAGGATCACTCTCTCAACACCTTTGTCTGCGGGGATCTTGGCCAGTTCTTTGGCAATATCAATTGCCCGATCGAGTCCGCCAAACTCATCTACTAGTCCGCGATCCTTTGCCTGGGCGCCGGTCCATACACGTCCTTGACCGACGGCGTCGATCGCTTGCGGATCCTTCTTACGTCCCTTGGCAACCTTCGGCACAAAGTCCTGGTAGTAAGTCGTCTTGATCCAGTCTTCAAACTTCGCTCGTTCGTCATCTGAAAACTTCTCAGTCTCACGAAACATGCCGGCATTCTTTCCACGAAGCACGTATTCGTTTGTGATACCGAGCCAATCGTAAAACCCACGCATCACAGGCTTACCTGCTACGACACCGATGGATCCGGTGATCGACGACGGTTCGGCAATAATCTTGCTCGCCGCTACCGAGATGTAATAACCACCCGACGCAGCAACATCGCTCATCGAAACTACGACCGGCTTCTTTTGATTAGCCGCTTCCACTGCATGCCAGATAATGTCTGACGCCAGACCTGATCCACCAGGACTGTCAACGCGTAACACGATGGCTTTGATCGTCTTGTCAGTAGCAGCATCGTTCACGGCTTTGGCGAGCGTGTCGGAACCAATCGACTGCTCACCTGAAGGACTATTCGCCGAACTGCCAGAACCGATGTCGCCCGTTGCGTAAATCACTGCGATTCGTTCGCCCTTATTTAATCCAAGTGATTCTGGTGGCACATCTTTGTAGTCGCTTCCGCGCACCGGAGTAAAAGTTTCTGACTCTTTGTAACCAAGTGAGGACTTGATTTGTTTCTCAACGTCATCTCGATACATTGAGTCATCGATCAGACCAACCTGCTTCGCCTTTGCTGCACCGTATGGAGCATCGTCGATCAGCGCGCGTACTTCTTCGGGAGTTTTGTGGCGAGCCTGTGCAATTGCGTTCACGTAACGGCCATAGAGATCATCCAGGAGAGAATTAACGTATTCACGATGCGCGTCGGTCATTTGTTTCTGCGTGAACATGTCGCCGGCGCTTTTGTATTTTCCAATCTGGTAGATATCGGGATAGATGCCGAGCTTATCCAGCGAACCGCGGAAGAACATTACATCCGCCGCAAGTCCATTGATGAACAACTCACCCGGAGGAGGAACGTAGATCTTGTCGCAGGCAGAGGCAATGTAGTACTCCTTGTTCAAGCCGAATTCCATGAAGGCGTAAACTGGTTTGCCTGACGAACGAAAGTCCGCAATTGCGTCGCGAAGCTCTTCCGATTTGCCCCAGCCCACTCCTGACACATCAACATCCAACAAGATGGCTTTGATCCTCTTGTCGACTTTAGCTTTCTTGAATTGCGTTACCAGTCCCGTCAGCGATTGGTCCGGTCCGCCAAAATACTTTTTGAACGGATCGTCAGGACTGTAATCCGGCAGCGACCCTGCTACTCGAAGGGTAAGCAGACTGTTGTCTCGAATTGTGGGTTCGCCCTTACGGAACGCAGAAACCAGGAGAGCAATTCCAAGGACGGCAACCAATAGAAGGACGGCTAATATTCCGCCGATGATAAGAAGGGTCTTTCTTGTACCTGACATCGCCATAATTTCCTGCCTTAAATAGACTGTTGTCTGGGGTTTTTGTTGATGATTGAGCTTTGATTAGTACGCACTGGAGGCGAAAAGGTTTTCACGCGACGTGCATGGAGAGTCGGCTTATGCATGGGCTTTGACAATCCAACCACCACCGACGACCTCATCCCCGCGATAAAATACAGTCGCCTGGCCAGGAGTTATCGCCCGCTGCGGTTCGTCGAACACAACGTGCACACGTCCGTTCGCCCTCGGCTTAAGTGTTGCCGGCGCGGCTGTGTGACGATAACGAACTCGCACGTCCGCCCTCACCTCATCAGCGGGATCATCAAAAGCGACCCAGTTGACTCCGGCTGCGGTGAATTCCCTGCTCAGTAGTTCTTCGTCATTGCCCACAACCACGCGGTTATGATCAGCATCGAGTGAGATAACGTAGAGAGGGCGTGCGTCTGCGATACCGATGCCCCGACGTTGTCCGATCGTGTAGCGCTGAATTCCACCGTGCTCGCCAATCACACGTCCGGCTGTGTCGACTATCTCGCCTGAACCGGGCAGTCGATCTGTCGCGCTTTCCGCTTTAAGGTAACGATCGATAAACCCGGCATAGTCGCCGTCAGGTACAAAACAGATCTCCTGCGACTCCTTCTTCTCGGCGACTGCGAGACCATGATTGCGCGCGGCGTCGCGAGCCTCGGGCTTTGACATTTCGCCTAGCGGAAACATCGCACGTGACAACTGAGACTGTGTGAGTTCCCAGAGGAAGTATGACTGATCTTTCTGATGATTCTGTCCGCGCAGAAGCTTGTACCGGTTAGTTGCTGAGTCAAACTCCACGCGTGCGTAATGTCCGGTTGCGACCTTTTCACAGCCAAGGCTCACGGCAAGTCGATCGAGCGATGCAAACTTCAAACGGCTGTTGCACGACACACAGGGAATAGGTGTCTCCCCACTCAGGTAACTGTTGACGAAAGGTTGAACGACATCGCGCTCGAAGTCTCGTTCAAGATTCAAGACATAAAACGGAAATCCAAGTTCTTCGGCAACTCGACGCGCGTCGTACACGTCATCGAGTGAACAACAACGCGACGGCAAAGGATCACCATTCTCATCTACATTGATTCCGCGTCGTTGATCCCACAGCTGCATCGTGAAACCAACAAGCTCGTGACCTTGTTCTTTAAGAATTGCTGCGGCTGCGGATGAATCGACGCCGCCACTCATGGCTACTGCTATCTTCATTTCGTGAATCTTGAATCGTTAAATCGTAAATCGTTTCAGGCCTTTTTGTTCCTGTTCGGAGCCGGATGTTAAGATGCTCTCCTATTGAACACGAGGAGCACATAAACAACGGTCTAGAATACTCTAAACGCAATATAACGTCAGCCGGACTACCTACGGCTCCGAAGCAGCTCTAGAAACCTTCAAATGTCTGAAACCGTAACCCAAGAATATCGCGTCGCAAACGAGCCCTATTACCTTCCGGTCGGTCGTGAAATCGAACTGTTTGAGGCTGCACACTCAGCGAGGCTTCCCGTAATTCTTAAAGGCCCGACCGGCTGTGGAAAAACGCGGTTCGTTGAACACATGGCGTGGCGTCTCGAACGTCCACTTATCACTGTCGCCTGTCATGAAGACTTGTCTTCAACCGACCTCGTGGGCCGATTCCTTCTCGAAGGCGAAGAAACAGTTTGGCACGACGGGCCGCTCACAACGGCTGTGCGCAACGGTGCTATTTGCTATCTCGACGAAATTGTCGAAGCTAGGAAAGACACCGTCGTGATCATTCATCCGCTCACAGATCATCGCCGGCGTCTTCCCATTGAAAAGTTGGGGACTATTGTCGACGCACCGTCTGATTTCATGCTCGTTGTTTCGTATAACCCGGGTTATCAATCCATCCTTAAGGACCTGAAGCAGTCAACTCGGCAACGTTTCGTCGCGGTCGAGTTCGACTATCCACCACC